>QMCE01000032.1_pt1 | contig 49546 bp, 43 predicted proteins | sample 1821851 | NCBI WGS metagenome assembly QMCE01 (sample SAMN09453174, study PRJNA476694) | Termite gut metagenome, whole genome shotgun sequencing project. | isolation source: worker | host: Odontotermes sp. | place: South Africa:Pretoria | collected 2016-01-28 | reverse complement strand
AGCGGAATCGAAATGACAAAGTGTCCACTTTGTTTCACGGAGCTGGCACCGGATATACGCATGTTCGCCTGCCTTGGCGCGTGCAGGCCCGACCTGCCCAACGACCCGAACTTATCGACCTATATGGGGACGGATGTCGCTGCACGCCTTCTGACACCAACCACGGACATGAAGACAACAAAGCCAGTGCTATGCCAAAAATGCGGCGGCCCAACAGTCGAAGTATGCCCGTCGTGCCACTGCGACCTGCCCCCTGGATGGCGAAAGGGCACCACATTGTGCGTCGCACTAGTCGGGCCGCGCTACACCGGAAAAAGCAACTATATCGGCGTGTTAGTGCAAGCACTACGGCGCTTCGCGGAAGCATCCAATATGGCGTTCGCCTTCGCGACATCCGCGAGCGAAGAGTGTTACCAAAAACAGTACTACGAGCCGATGTATGTCCACGGGAAAGTGCTAGCACCCACAGCAAGGATGCCGCGCCCGGCCATCATCGTGAGTCTCACTCGACATAACGGCGCGGTGACCTTCATTGTATTACGAGACATCGCCGGCGAGGACTGGGAAGCCGCCGAAAACCCCACCTATCTTGGCTTCATGAAGCGGGCATCGTTGCTCATATTCCTCTTTGACCCGCTCAAAGTGCCAAACATAGCCGCCATCGTACGCACCCTTATCCCAATAACGGGTGTCGGCGGAGAAGCGCAAAAGGTATTGACACACATGCTGGCGATGCTGGGAGACTCAAAGCCCAGATTAGCAATCTGCCTGTCGAAATTTGACGTGCTGTGGAAGGTTGGCGAACTCGGCACGATCCCGGGAGCGAATGGCGCCGGACACAACACCTTGCCCCAGATCATGTCGAACACAGGCGCCGCGTTTCATCGCGATAGCCGCAGCCTATCCGCTGCGACCATACAAGAGGACCTCCGGTTCATCGACCAGGAGATCCGGTCATTATTAACTGTCCTCAAGGCCGGAAACCTCGTCACGACGATCGACAACTCCAAGCTGCCGGCGCGCTTCTTCGCCGTATCTCAACTCGGGCACGCGCCCGACACCCAAGGACTGAACTCCCACGGCATCGCGCCGTACAGAGTCCTTGACCCGCTCCTGTGGGCCCTGTCCGAGGAAGGAATGCTGTCATGAGCGACCGCCCCGTCACCTGCACCTACTGCCACACGCTCAATCAGGTGCCCGAAGGCCGCCCTTTAGCCCTTGTCACATGTGTCATGTGTCTGAAGCCGCTCGGCCAGCCCGAGCCGACCGCCACAACGCAGCAAGGCACCAGCCCAGCCCCACCGAATAAAACCACATCGAAGCGTAAGAGTCACAAAGGCATAATCATAACCATTGCCTTTCTTGTAATCGCGGCCGTGACGGCGAGCATTCTATTGGCCAACGGCGTCTTCGGCAGCCCGCCGGCACCCGATCCTTGGCCTCCGGCAAAGACGCACCCATGTGCAGCAAGTCTGGCGACGTCAGACGCCAAAGCGTGCTCGTACGCCAACAATATCGCCAAGGCTTATTTAAAAAACCAACACGCCGCAGGTAAGTCAGTGACCTTAAAAAAGATCACCGACCCCCGCAATAAAAAGAAGTACACAGTTTCCTGCATGCCGGCCGAAATTACAAAATGCACTAGCAAACAAAACAAGATTGTCGTCTACCTTAGGTAGCACCAACAGAACTAGAGAAGGCCAGGCCACCGACCGACAGATTGAGCAGACCACAGAAGGCCTATTTGCATAAATTAAGAACTAACACCCCCGCAAAAAGACGACCCGAGCACAGCAGAAGGGAGGTGAATCATGGACCACGGAACCGTAATACGGCTAGAGGTGAAGGATCTCGCCGTCGAATCGAGGTGCATTGGCGAATGCGACCTCGAAAGAATGTGTCGGAGGTAACCCAACGGCGGTTGCACGCTTATATCGGCGTGCAACCGCCCCGCAAAGGAGCGAACGATGGATATAAAGGATATATACATACTGCCACAGACAGCAGGAAATTTAGTTTATGCCCCACTTCATGGCATAGTATTCGCCGCGAACGAAGAATTTTCCGACAGGCTCAGGCATTTCCTAGACACCGGACACGCTGACGAAGCATTCCAGCACGAGCTAGAAACAATCGGCCTCCTGGATGAGAAGCCTCAAGGCCCAATAGATATAGACAAACGAGTGGACGACGCCATCGCCCCATCAAGTATGATATTCCTATTCTCCGATTCCTGTAACTTACGCTGCAAATACTGCTTCGCGTCGGCCGGCGATGTATCAACAGCTCCTTTTGACGAGCAGATGGCAAAAGATGCTGTGCGGTTCGTCATCCAGAATGCCGCCTCCCGTAACGAAGAATGCGTCATCTCATTTCACGGTGGAGGCGAACCAACCTATGACTTCCACTGGCTCCGACAGATTGTCCACTATGGAAAGGACACGGCCAGCGAGTACGGCATAGCGGACAAGACCAGCTTCATGATAGTGACGAATGGATTCATGTCAGACGCGAGAGCCATATGGCTGTCGAACAACATGACGCGGGTGCAAGTATCCATCGACGGCTACGCCGACATACAAAATGACCAACGCCCTGCCGCCAATGGAGCACCGACATTTGAGCGAGTCTTTCGGACAGTCAAAATTTTAGAAGCCGGCAACGCCCAGCTAGTCGTACGCGCCACGATCAGCAAGAAGAATCAACATCATCTCGCTGCGATCACAAAATTCTTCTGCGAGAATATTGACGTCGACCGATTCTATTACGGAACAGTGAACAATTATGGCCGCGCAGCGCAAAGCGAATACTGTGAGCCAGAAGCCGCCGCATTCATTTCGAGCCTCATAGAGTCACAAAATATCGCACAAAGTTATGGGAAGCGCGTCATAGCCTGTTCAGCTCAAGACAACTTCCCGAATATCGCCTACGAGTACTGCGGAGCGACAGTTCCCATCTTCGGGCTGACTAAGAGCGGCCGCATCACGGCATGCCCTGAAGTAATTTCTGAGGACGATGCCCGCAAAGACATATTCTGGTATGGCAAATTCGACCCGGTGCACAGAAAATTCATCATGGACAGCGAGAAGATCATACAGCTCGTCTCCTACCAGGCAAAAGACACGACGAAGTGCATCGACTGTTTCGCTAAGTTTCAATGCGCAGGAGATTGCCGCGCCAGGTGGTACAGCTACGAGACTGGCAAGCAGATCCTTGACGAAGACTTCCGCTGCACCGTTAATCGACAGCTCGTCGAGAGGAAGATGCTTGACTGCCTTACACACTGACACCCACATGCCTCAGCGCTCAACAGTGTCTGCACCACGAGTGCTCCTTATCACCATGCCCTGGCAGGGCGCTGAAAACCCAAGCATCCAACTCGGCATACTAAAAAGCTGTCTCAGCGAGAAGGATATTGAGGTAGACAGTCTCTACGCAAATCTAATATTTGCCAAGGCCTTGGGGCTTGATCGATACGCTGACTTGTGCGGAAGCCTGTGGTATCCGTTTGTACGGGAATGGCTTTTCAATGCCTTCATGACCGATTCCGACAAGGTTGACTACAGCACCCTCGTTCAATTGATGGACGTATTTGGCAACAATCCGATCACCAAACATGCTGATATCAAAGACAGACACGGCTCCATCCTGACGCCACAAGCCGAACTCCACCGCCATCGCGACCCCGACGGCCACGATATGAACGCGGTGTCATATTTCCGAGAGCTCAAGTCATCAGTTATTCCTCAATATTATGACACACTCTTCACCAACGTCGACTTTGGAAAGTACTCTGTTATAGGTTTCACCTGCGGCTTCTCTCAGCTCGTCCCATCATTGTCATTTTCTGCGGCTATCAAAGAACGTTTCCCGCAGCCCCAGATAGTGTTTGGCGGTTCGGCCGTCCAGGGGACAACAGGCAACGCACTGTTAAAGCACTTTCCACAAGTTGATCTTGTTTGTCCTGGCGACGGTGAAGAAGTGATAGTTTCCATTGCTACGGGGGACCTCGACAAGATCGATACTGATAATAGTTATTTGTTGGAACACTCTCCCGCGCCCGACTATGATGATTATTTCAGCCAGTTAGCCCATATCGGCAATACCGAAATATACGACGGCACAATCCCTTACGAATCTTCACGTGGATGCCTATGGGCAGCTAAAAGACCTTGCACATTTTGTGCGCTCAACGGGACCGATTTACGGGTTCGCTCAAAATCGATCGGCAAAATATTGGCCGACATTCGCACTCTATCCAGAAGATATGCCCCGAGACAGATAGCATTCACCGACAATTTAGTGAACGTTCGTCACCAGAAAGAGCTTTTCCAAGTGCTGGGCGATGACCCTCTCGATAGTTCCTTCTTCTTGGAAGTTAAACCTAATCTTAGCTACGATGAACTCGCATTAGTTCATAGGGCGGGCGTGACCGATCTTCAAGCAGGCATCGAAGCCCTCTCCACACCAATCCAAACCCTGCTACACAAAGGAACAACACTAGAAGGATGTCTCGGATTCTTGCGCAACTGCGCAGACCTGGATATCAATGTTTGCTACAACCATTTAGTTGGAATTCCTGGAGAGTCCGCTGGCCAATATCAGGAGATTCTCGAGTTGATCCCGACCATCATACACCTCCCACCACCATCAATTCCCCTGACACCGATCTCACTCCAAAGATATAGCCCATACTGGAGGGATCCTAAAGCATTCGGAATCATTGACGTCATTCCTGCTTCGCAATACAATTTGATTTATCCACCAGCCATCGCATCCGATTTTGCGTTTATCTTCGACTTCAGTCTTGACCTCCCGAGCGATTTCAATGCTGATTATATCAATAGTCTAGTCAACCTCACATTGGCTTGGCGCACAGAATATAGCCAACCATAGCCAGCAACATATCTCTCACAACCGATATAACACGAAAGGAATCTATTAACATGGCCGACTGGAAACAATTTTCGGATTATCTTGAGGTCCGCTACAAAATCGACTTCAAGTCAGATTCTGGCAACATCTTTCGCCTGCTATTTAACCTTGATGGCGGTCGTTCGCAATTTGTTTTGATCGGCAAAAATGGGAACGATAAGGTTGGCGATTGGGTCGATATCGTGTCCCCTATCGGCCCGATGACCGACTCGCAGGTTCGTCAAGCCGCCATTAAGCTGTCAGACATGGTCGTCGGAGGCCTGGTTTGCTGGGACGACGGCACCGCCTGCTTGCGTCATTCCCTTTCACTTGCCAGTTTCGTCGCTTCTGACTTCGAGTGGATCATGGAGGCTGTTCTCTCAACCGCCGACGAACTTGAGGAGCAGATTCTCGGCAGCGACGCCATGTGACGCCCGCCTAGAACCCTTCGGGCCGCTGCGGCACGTACGGCGCGGTCAGCGCGGCGATTTCATCCTCGGTCAACGTGATGTCCAACGACGCGATGGCGTCGGCGAGATGTTGCGGTTTGGTCGCGCCGACGATAGGGGCGGTGACGGCGGCTTGTTGACGCACCCACGCCAGCGCCGCCTGTGCCATGGACACGCCCCGTGCCGTGGCGACCCGTGTGACGGCGTCCACGATGGCACGGTCGGCGTCCTCGTGCTGGTGGTAGAGGGTGGCGCCGAAGTCGTCGGTCTGCGTGCGCGCCGTCTCCCGCCCCCATGGACGGGTGACGCGTCCGCGGGCCAGCGGGCTCCACGGGATCACCCCGATGCCTTGGTCGAGGCAGAAGGGGTGCATCTCGCGTTCCTCCTCACGCATGAGCAGGTTGTACTGGTCCTGCATCGAGACGAACCGCGTCCACCCGCCGAGGTCGGCTGTGTACTGCATCTGGGCGAATTGCCAGGCGTACATCGACGACGCGCCGATGTAGCGCGCCTTGCCGGCCTTCACCACGTCGTGCAGCGCCTCCATGGTCTCCTCGACCGGCACGCTCGGGTCGAAGCGGTGGATCTGGTAGAGGTCGACGTAGTCGGTGCCCAGCCGACGCAGGCTCGCGTCGATCGCCTGCATGATGTGCCCACGCGACAAACCCTGCCCGTGCGGGCCGGCGTACATGCGGCCATTCACCTTGGTCGCGATGACGACCTCTTCGCGGCGGGCGAAGTCGCGCAGCGCCCGTCCGACGATTTCCTCGCTGCTGCCAGCGGAATAGACGTCTGCCGTGTCGAACGTGGTGACGCCGGCGTCGAGCGCTTGCCGGATGAACGTCCGGCTCTGCTCCTCCGGCAAGCTCCACGGGTGCGGCCCGCGGCCCGGGTCGCCGTAGCTCATGCAGCCCAAGATGACGGCCGACACTCGCAAGCCACTGGTCCCCAGTTTGATGTAGTCCATCACGCGCCTCTTTCTCCCGGTCAAGCACCGGGGCTCCTGCCTGTTATCCAGTGTGCTCCCCAGCGACGCAGATGGCCGCGGAGGCGCTCGGCGAAAGCGGCGCCACGTCGAATCACCAGTTCCGACGACGGTTTTCGCACGAACACCGGACGCCGAATCGCGGGCATCCTGGGCCGTGAATCGCCGGTCGTCTCGAAACAGGATTGCTGGCAGCCCGTGATCCCTGACCGGTTCAAGGCCGCCTGGTTTCAGCGCCGAGCCGTGCGCGTGGCGTGCTTGCGTCGGCGGTCCCTGAACGGTTCGGCGCTGTCCCCGCTTCGAGACGCGACGCGACCGCCCGCCCCAGAGCCTCGCAGATAAAACTGTCGTAGCGCCACGGTAAACTTCGCCAAGCGATGAGTGATCCAACAATGACTTCCCTCGAGGAACCTGTCACCCCACAATCCCTGTGCCCCAAGCCCTGGGCCGCCGTGTGGTCGATGCTGATGGGCTTCTTCATGCTCATGCTCGACCAGACCATCGTGACGGTGGCCAACCCGAGCATCCAAGCCGGCCTGGGGGCATCGCTGACCGAGACGATCTGGGTGACCAGCGCCTACCTGCTGGGGCTGGCCACCCCGCTGCTCGTGGCGGGACGGCTCGGCGACAGGTTCGGCCAGAAGACCATCTTCATGATCGGCATGGCCGTCTTCGCCCTCGCGTCGCTGGCCTGCGGGCTCGCCCCGTCGGTCGGCCTGCTCATCACCGCCCGGGCCGTCCAGGGCGTCGGCGGCGCGCTGATGACGCCACAGACCCAGGCCATCATCGTGCGCATCTTCCCGCCGCACAGGCGTGGGGCGGCCATGGGCTTGTGGGGCTCCGTCGCGGGCATCGCGACGCTCGTCGGCCCCGTCATCGGCGGCCTCCTCGTGCAGACCATCGGCTGGCAGGCCATCTTCCTCATCAACGTGCCCGTCGGGGTCATCGGCCTGATCCTCGCGACGAAGTTCATCCCGGCGCTGCCGACCAGCCGCCCCAAATTCGACTGGACGGGCGTGGTCATCTCAGCGCTCGGCATCTTCCTGCTCGTCTATGGCCTGCAGGAGGGCGTCGATCGCCAATGGGGCCGCGCCTGGGGACCGATCACGATCACGGAGATCATCGCGGCCGGCCTCGTGCTGCTGGTGGTTTTCGTCGTCTACCAGACGCACGCCCGCAGCCCGCTCGTCCCCCTCAAGCTCTTCCGCGACCGTGACTTCTCGTTCGCCAACGCGGCGATCTTCCTCGTCGGCGTCGGCATGTCAGGCTTGATGCTGCCCGTCTTGTATTTCATTCAGGTGGGTCGGGGCTTCGCACCCATGGCGTCGGCGCTGTTCCAGATGCCGTCGGCCGTCGTCGGCGCCATCCTGGCTCCCCTCGTCGGCGCACGGTTCATCGCCAAGATCGGCGCCAACAAGGTCGCCTGTTTCGGCGCGGTGGCCATGGCCGTCCCGTTGGCCTGGTACACCCTCTATTTCACGCCTGACTCCAACATCTGGCTGGCGCTCCTGCCCGGTTTCGTCCTCGGCCTCGGGAACGCTTGCCTGTGGAGCCCCCTGTCGCTCAGCGCGACCCATCATCTGCCGCGAACCGACGCCGGGGCGGGGGCCGGCATCTACAACACCGTGCGCCAGATCGGCACCGTCCTCGGCTCCGCTTTGATGAACACGCTGATGAACGCCCGCCTCATCGCGCACCACGTCAGCCCGAACATCGCGTCGCAGGCTGGGACGAACGGCCTCGCCGGGCCAGTGGCATTCGACTACGCCCGCGCCATGGCCGAATGCCTGTTCATGCCCTGCGCCGTCTTCATCGTGGTGGCCGTCCTCGCCGCCTTCCTCACCGGCCAAGCCGGCCGTCAAGAACCCGCGCCAACCGCCGCGGTCCGAGCGGCGAACGGTGGCGAACGCTGATACCTTGATTCCACCAGCCACTTCACCCAACGCCATACGCGTCGCCACGCCCACGAGGACACCACAATGACAACAGACGGTCGCCGTCCGCATCGACACCGTCGCGTGACGTATCCGATTGTTTTCGTCCTGGTGTGCTTCGCCAGCGTGTGGCTGGCACAGTTCAGTTCCTATCTCGACGTCCGCCAGGGCCGCGACCAGGCGACCCTGTTCGTCTTCGGCTCATGGTTCGGCCGTACGTCGACCGGCTCCCAGGGGACCGTCGTGGCGGCCGGCCTGATCATCGTGGCCTTGGTGTATCTGACCCTCGTGGTCGTGACGAATTATTTCTGGATATCGTCCGGCGTGGTCATGTTGCTGGTCAGCGTCTTCAGCATGGTCAATTACCTCAAGATCCTGGCTCGCCAAGAGCCCTTGCAGCCGTCGGACATGCTGTTCGCCCTGCATGGCGACGGCGGCGAAATCGCCAGTTTCATCCCGCCCAGCGGCTTCACCATCATGTGGTGGTTCATCGCGTTCGACATCGTCGTGCTGGCGGCGACCATCGTCCTGACGGCCACCGCGCGCCCCCGCCGCCTGGTGAGTTGGACGACGTGGCGGGCGTGGTTGACCAGGCTGGTCGTCGCGATCGTGACGATCCCGACGCTCGTCTACACCGTGGCCAATATCGCCGACACCACGTCGGTCGCCGGCAAAGCCGCCGCCGCGCTGGGCGACAACCCGGCCATGTGGTTCCCCCTCTACGACTACGAGACCAACGGCACCATCACCGCGTTCACGCGTTACGTCGATCCGACCGTCATGGACGAGCCGGACGGCTATTCGGCACAAACGATGGCCGACATCGCACGGCGCTACCAGACGGCCGCCGACACCATCAACCAGACGCGTGTCGGCGACCTAGACGATCAAAGCCTCATCCTCATCCTGTGCGAGAGCTGCAAACCGACGTCGATGACGCCACATGTGACGGTCACGCCCGACCCGACGCCGTTCCTGCACTCTCTGAAGGACACGACGACCAGCGGCACCATGTTGTCGACTGGCTACGGCGGCGGCACCGCCAACATCGAATACCAGTCGTTGACCGGTCTCAGCATGGGGTTGTTCTCCCCCACGCTCACGACCCCGTTCCAACAGCTCGTGCCGAACGCCGACTACCCCCCGTCCGTCGGCAACCTGTGGCCTGTGGCCCAAGGCGTGCACACCTCGTATCCCAACCTCTATTCGCGCCAGACCGATTACCCCAAATTTGGACTGCAACCCTTCTGGACGCTCGAACCGCCCAACCTCGTCGCCTGCCGAGCCACCATCCCCAACAATCCGAACATCTCCGACCAATGCTCCTACCAGGACGCCCTCGACGCGTTGGCCAAGCACCCCGACCAGAACCAATTCATCAGCCTCGTGACCATGCAAAACCATGGCCCCTACACCTATTCCTATCCCGACAACCCCTACAAGGTGTCCGCCCACTTGCCGGCTGGGGGCGCCGACGTCGCCCAGCTCCGGACGTTCGCCAACGGCATGAATCACACCGACCAGGCCACCAAGCAGTTCTTGGAAAAGATCGATCAGATGGACAGGCCCATCACGGTTGTATGGTATGGCGACCATTCGCCCGGGATCTATGACGGTTCGCTGAACGATCCGCATGACCGCCTGCCGACGTTCGAGACCCAATATTTCATCTATTCCAACAAAGCCGCCCGTGGGCACGACACGATCTTGCCCAACAGCTCCTATTCGTCCTCGAATTATTTCCTCGCTCAAATGGCTGAGCAGACCTCCAGCAAAGTGAGCCCGTTCTTGGCGCTGCTGAGCGAGCTGCACGAGCAGTTCCCGGCCATGGGAGTCGCGGCGGCCAACGCCACCTCGTCCTCGGTCGAAGCCAACCAACGCTCGTCTGGCGAGTTGCTCCTGCTGGACGGGAACGGCCAGCCGATGGACCAGAACGCCTTGACGCCCGCCCAGCGACAGCTGCTGGCCGACTACCGGCTGGTGCAGTACGACATCACCGCCGGCCACCACTATGTCAAAGACAACGGCTTCATGAACCTGCCGTCATGACAGGCTGGGCCGCCTGTCCCAGCAGCACTGCTTGGCCTTCTTGCCACTGCCGCACGGACACGGGTCGTTGCGCCCCACTCCGCTCCAGCGGGCCATCGCTTGCTGCCCGAGCTGAGCCATGACGTCGCTCGGGACCGCGCCATGCCGCGTCATCGAGATGACCTGCTTCAGCTGGGGCACGGCGTGCGCGAAGAAACGGGACAGGCCCTCGCACAGCCGGTTGTCCCCCGCTGCGGTCACCACGTCGCCCCCCGCTGCCGTCGGCGCTCCCGTCAGCCGATCCTTCGGACAGCCGCCGTTGCATAACGCGAGCCACGGGCACGACTGGCAGCGGGCCGAGAGGCCGGCACGCTTGTCGTCGCCGAACTCGCGTTGACGATCGGAGTTGGCCAGCGCGCCGAGCACAGCCGGGCTGGCGTCGAGCGGCCAGCCTCCACCGGCCTGACCGGCGCCCGCCTGACCGGGCGCCTCCACGCCGTCGTCCAGTGCGTCCGGCTCTTCCGACACCGTCTCACCCAAACCGCCCAGCCGATACTCGGGCCGCACAAAGTGGTCACACGAGTAGACGCCGCCGTCGGATTCGACCACCAGCGCCCGCCCACAGGTCGGGGCCATCCAGCACAACCCGGCCTCGCCGCCGGCCAAGACGCGCGTCGTCTCGGCGAAGAGTTGGACGTCCAGACGCCCCAGGTCGTGGAGCACCCACTCGTCGAAGACCGTGCACAGGAACTCGCCGTAGTCGCCGCCGCTGACGCTGTCCGGCGTCGTCCCGCCCTGCCCGTCGAGGCGGACGATGGGAATGAACTGGATCCAGCCGGTGTCGAAGCTCCGCAGGTTCCGGTAGACGGCCAGCGGCTCCTGCGCCGTGGCGGACGTCACAGTGCACAACAAGTCGGGTCGGACGCCATGGGCCCGCAGCCGACCGATGGCGTCGGCGGCCGCCTGGTAACTCCCCTCGCCCCGCGGGTCGGGCCGGTAGTGGTCGTGGATCCAGCGGGTGCCGTCGATGCTCAGCCCGACGTCGAACCGGTTCGCCGCCAAAAACTCACACCAGGCGTCGTCGAGCAGCACGCCGTTCGTCTGGAGGTTGTTCCAACACGTCCAGCCCTCGGGCGCATAGCGCTGCTGGAGAGCGACGGCCCGCCGGAAGAAGTCCAGCCCGGCCAACGTCGGCTCGCCGCCGTGCCAGACGAAACTCACCTCGGGCCCCGGACTGGCCGCGATGTACGAACGGACGAGCCGCTCCAGGGTCTCGTCCGCCATCCGCGGCGGGCCCAGGCGTGGCGTCGGTAGGTAGTAGCAATAGCCACACCGCAGGTTGCAGTACGACCCGACGGGCTTGACCATGACGGAAAACGGCTGCGCCGAGGGCGCGGCCGCCACCGGCCTCAGGGCTTGCTCCTCAGGTGTTCGTCGAAGAACGCCAGCGCTTTGTTCCAGGAATCGATCGCCTGTGCCGGGCGATACGTGTCGCTGGCGTAATTCCAGATGGCGTGGCCCGCCCCGTCGTACCGGTAGAACACATAGTCCTTGCCGTGTTTCTTCAACTCCGCCTCGTGCTGGTCGACCTGTTGCGGCGACGGGGACCGGTCGTCATTGCCGAAGAAGCCGAGCAATGGGCAGGCCAGTTGGCTGGTGAGGTCGATGGCCGCCACCGGCGTCGCAGGCGTCAGGTTTTCCTCAGGCATCACGACGCGCCCGCCCCAGCAGTCGACGACCGCGTCCAGCCCCGGCACCTGGCAGCCGGCCATGAACGCGTGCCGCCCGCCGGAGCACATGCCGGTCGCCCCCACCCGGCCGTTGGAGTACGGCTGCGACGTCAGGTAGCTCAACGCGCCCCGGCAGTCGCCCATGACGGACTCGTCCGGCACGCCGCCGGCCTGGATCGCTTTGCCCGCGATCTCCTCGGGCGTCCCATGGCCGAAGCGTTCGTAAATGTTCGGGCACAACGTGACGAAGCCGTGCTGGGTGTAACGACGGGCGACCTCCCGGTTGAGTTCGTCCCAGCCCGGTATGTGCGGTATCAGGATGATGCTGGGAAAAGGCCCGGGGCCGAGCGGCCGCGACAGGTAGGCGTGGATGCGATCGCCCTGGGCTCCCTCCATCGTGACGGTTTCGGCCAGCATGCCTTCATAGGCGTCGGTCCGCAGGTCGTTCCACACGGTCTCTCCTCTCGTCACGCCGACCGTCGCGAGCACGGCCCTTCTTCGGGCATCCCGCGTTCCCATCGGCCAAGCGCGATTTTAGTATCACCCGGCCGCCCGCAGAACCCGACCAGACCGGTCTCGCCTGGGCCGTCTGGAGCCGACGTCTCCCCGACGCCGCCCCGCTCACTGACTCCTATGCCCGCTTGTTGCGCACGTAGGTGAAGACGCTCTGCAGGATGATGAAGAAACTCATGATCGCCGCGAGCACGATGCTCGACCAACCGTTGGCCAGCGTCCCGTTGAAGTTGATGAACTTCGTGATCGTGGTCTGCACGAGCATGCCGATGAACGAGCCGAGCACGTTGCCGACGCCGCCGGTCAGGAGCGTGCCGCCGATGACGGACGAAGCGATCGCCTGGATCTCGAAGCCCTGCGCCTTCTCCACCGCGCCGCCGGTCGAGAACAGGCAGAACAGGAAGCCACCGAACGCCGTCAGGAAGCCGTAGAAGGTGTAGACGGCCAGCTTGATGCGCCGCACGTTCAACCCCATCAGCAAAGCCGACTGCTCGCCGCCGCCAACTGCGTAGATGCTCCGGCCGAACTTGGTCCACGTCATGATCACGAAGAGGGCGATCAGCACGATGATGGCGAGCAGCACCGACAGGTAGATAAAGGGCTCCTGGTAGATGCCGCCCGCGTTGACGTAGCCGCCGAAGGGAATCTTGATCTTGAACGTGGCGATCGCCATGAAGTCCCGGTTGGTGATGTCGATCGTCTGCGGCGAGATCATCGCGGTCATGCCGCGGGCGAAGAACATGCCAGCGAGCGTCACGATGAACGGTTGCAGGTCGAAGTACGACACGAGCACGCCCTGCACGAGGCCGAAGACCAGCCCGGTCACCAGGACGACCACGATCATGGTGTAGACGCTGACGTTCTGCTTCTCCATGAAGAACGCGAACATCATGCAGTACATGGCCACCTGCGAGCCGACCGAAATGTCGATGCCGCCCGAGATCATCACCATCGTCATGCCGGCCGCGATGACGATGAGCCCCGGGTTGGAGTTCAACATGTCAAAGAACGAGTTCAGACTGCCGAAGTTCTTGTCCTGGTAGACGACGACGCCGACGATGTAGATGGCGACGAACAAGACCAACGTGATGAGCACGAGGAAGTTGTTGCCGGAGAAGCGCACTTTCAGCCCGCTCCACACACCGAAGGCTCGACCGGACTGCCGGACCTCTGCTTCTGCGGACATCACGCTTCACCCGCCTTCCGCGCCAGGCTGGTTCGTCGCAGCGACCGGGCAGCCTGTTGGAGCATCGGTTTCAGCCGCGGCGATTGCAGCACCACGATGATGACGACCACGATCGCCTTGTAGAACGGCAGTTGGTCGGCCGACACGTTGACGGAGTAGAGCACCGTGGTCAGCGCCTGGATTGTGACCGCGCCGATGACGGAACCGGCCAGCGAGAACCGTCCGCCCGCCAGGCTGTTGCCGCCGAGCGCGACCGCGAGGATCGCGTCGAGCTCGATCATCTTGCCGTTGTTTTGGAAGTCGTTGCCGCCGATCCGGCTGGTCGCGATGATGCCAGCGATCGCCGCGCAGACGCCGCAGAACACGAAGGCGAGCAGGATGATACGGCTCGACTTCAGCCCCATGATGCGGCTCGACCGGTCGTTGATGCCGACGGCCTGGATGTTCATGCCGAGGGCTGTGAACCGCAGCACGAGAGCCGCCACGATCACGACGGCGGCCGCGATGAAGATGGCCGTTGGGACTGGCACGATATTGGCGCCGTTGGCGTCTTGGATGAAGTTGCCGAGCCACTTGTAGCTCGGGATGTCGACCTTGGCGATCTGCCCCTCGGCCACCACTTTGGCGGCGCCGCGGGCGCCCGTGTACAGAATGAGGGTGGCGACCATCGCCTGGATACGCAGCTTCGACACGAGAAAGCCGTTCCACAGCCCGCACAGGGCCCCGACGGCCACCGCGGCGAGCAGGCCCAGCCCGTACGGGACGACGTACTCCTTGACGTGGTAGTCGTTGGCGGCGAGTTGCCCGAAGCCGAGCAACCACACGCTCACCGCGGCCGAGAACGCCATCACCGCGCCGACGGAAATGTCGACGCCACCCGAGCACGACACGACGATCGTCATGCCGACGGCCAGGATGACCAACTCCGACGACCGGTTCAGGATGGTGATCAGCGGCCCATTGAGGGCGCCGTTCGCCAGGCCAATCTGGAAAAAGGGCCCAGGCGAACCCGTGGAGGCCGTCGTCAAGATCACATTGATCAACAGCACCAGGATCAGGCAGACCAGCGGGAAGAACAACCGGCTGCCGGCAACCTTCTTCAGCGTCTCACTCATCTGCCTCACCGCCCGCGATCTTCTCCATGATCGCCGACGACGACAGCTCGTCGCCGGCCAGTTCGCCGACCTTCTGCAGGTCGCGCATGATGCCGAGCCGGCTGCACGTGCGGAGCATCTCGTCGATCTCGGATGAGATGAACAAGATCGCCATGCCGTCGCCAGCCAGTTCAACACAGAGCTTCTGGATCTCCGCCTTCGTCCCCACGTCGATGCCGCGGGTGGGCTCGTCCAAGATCAGGAAATCGGGATGGGTGGCCAGCCAACGCGCCACGATCACCTTCTGCTGGTTGCCACCGGACAATTGCTTGATGGGTGTCTCCATGCTGGCCGTCTTGATCTGGAGCAGGTCGATGTACTCACGGGCGATCTTTTCCTGCTCGGAACGCGACATGAGGTGGAACGCGCCTCGCTTCGTCTGCTCGGCCAGCACGATGTTCTCGCGGACCGAGAGGTCTTGGATGCACCCCTCGTCTTTGCGGCTCTCGGGGCAAAACGCCATGCCGGCCCGCATGGAATCGATCGGCGAGTGGCCGATTTTCTTGCCGTCAACTTCCAGGCTGCCGTTGTCTGGCGTGTCCGCGCCGTAGATGGCCCGGGCGACCTCCGTGCGTCCGCTGCCCAGCAGCCCGGCGAGGCCGACGACTTCGCCCTTGAAGACGTCGAGGTCGAACGGCTTGACGCCGCCACGGACGCCGAGGCGTTGGGCGGAGATGACCGGGACGTCATCGCGCGGGCCACCGCGGCCCGAGCTGCCTTTGATCGCGGCGAGGTCGTCGAAGGCCCGGCCCAGCATGGCCGCGACTAAGTCACGTCGTGGCAGGTTCTCGATGGCATATTCGCCGACCAGCCGCCCGTTGCGTAACACCGTGATCTTGTCGCACACCTCGTACACCTGTTCGAGGAAGTGCGTGATGAAGATGATCCCCATGCCGCCGTCGCGCAGTTTGCGGACGAGCTCGAACAGCTTGGCCACTTCCTGCTCGTTGAGGGACGATGTCGGCTCGTCCAAAATCAGCACATTGGCCGAGATGTCGATGGCCCGGCCGATCGCCACCATCTGTTGCACCGCAATGGAATACGTTTCCAACGGTTTTTCGACATCCACCTCGACGCCGATGTCGTTCATGATCGCGCGCGCCCGGCGGCGCATCTCCGACCAGTTCACAAAACCTGCCCGCCGAGGCTGCCGTCCGACGAACAGGTTTTCGGCGACGGACAGGTTGGGGCACAGATTGACCTCTTGGTACACCGTCGAGATGCCGCGACTCTGAGCTTCCTGCGGTGAGCGGTTGATGACGGGCAACGCCGCGTCGCCCAGATAGATTTCGCCCGATTCGAAGGCTTCGGCTCCCGTCAACACCTTCACCAAGGTGGACTTGCCAGCGCCATTCTCGCCCATGAGGGCGTGAACTTCACCTGGCATCAACGTGAAATCCACGTCGTCCAGAGCCAAAACGCCCGGAAAATTCTTCGTGATCTTCCGCATTTTGACCAAAGGGTCCGGCATAGCGATGCTCCTTTGCCTTGTTTCGAGAAGGCGGATGCGCAGAGAATATCAGACTCTGCGCACCCGCCGTCTTTCTCAATTGGCCGTTCTTTTGTCGAATAGCAGGGGTTTACGAACCGAAGGCGGTCTTGACTTTCTCAGCCGCGTTCGTGGAGTCGATGATCCCTTCCTTCGAATAGGTGATCTTGGCGATCTGCTCGCCGGCGCTGGCCTTCTTGATGAGGTCGCCGACCTGCGGCCCGAGCAACGGATCGCACTCGCCGATGACGTCGATGATGCCGTCAGCGACCATCTGCACCGCGGACTTGTTGCCGTCGAAGGAAATGATGATGTAGTCCTTCGGGTCTTTGCCGGCGGCCTTGAGCGCGTCGATGGCACCGTAGGTCATGTCGTCGTTCTCGGAGTAGATGACGTTGAAGTCCTTGCCCTGCTGGAGGAAGGATTCCATCACCTCCTGGCCCTTGGCCTGGGTGAACTCGCCGGTCTGTTCGTACACGATGTTCCAGTTGTTCGCCGGAGCGGCCTCAGCCAACGCCTCGCTGCGGCCCTTTTGCGCGGTCGAACCGATCGTGCCTTGGAGATGCACGATGTTAATCGGATCGGTGATCTTGTTGGTCTCGATGTAGCTCTTGAGCCAGTCAGTCGTCCGGGTGCCTTCCGCCTTCATGTCGCCACCGAAGTAGGTCAGGTAGAGATCCTCCGGCACGGTCAACTGGCGGTCGGACACGATCAGCGGGATGCCGGCGTCCTTCGCCTCTTGGAGCACCGGTTCCCAACCGGAATCGGTGACCGGGGCGAGGTCGATGACCTCGACGCCCTGCGAGATCAGGTCACGGACGTCTTGCTTCTGCTTGTCGGCGTCTTGGTTGGCGTCGAGGAAGACCAGCTTGAAGCCGTTCGCGTCGACGAAATAATCCTTGTAGCTTTGGGTGTTGGCGGTGCGCCAACCCGATTCCGCCCCGACTTGGGCGAATCCCAACGTGATGACGCCGTCACCATTGGTGTCCTTGGGGACGAGGGTGTAACCCGACCCGTCGCCCGCCGCCGGCGCGGAACCAGCAGGCGCTGAAGAACCAGGCGCCGCCGGCGTGCTTGTGCCAGCGCAAGCGGCAAAACTCAGGGTAAGCGCGATGCCAGTCATTGCGATCGCGATGTTTTTGACTCTCACTCGTTATCTCCTTATTGAGCACGGGCGCAGACTGGGCGGAGGGACTCACCCAGCCCTTTGCACCACCGGGCGGTGGTATTAGCTAGTGTGAACGCTCACATCGAGAACGTCAAGTTACTCGCGGTAACGATTTAGTAACGACCGGGAATCGGCCAGAAAAGCCTCCGACTCGCCGGCGCGTCATCAAGTCTTGACGGCACCAAACCGCGGCCAGTCCGACCATTCGGAGGATTGACGCACCCCCCCGCTCTGGCAAGCACGCCCACCGAAAGCAGCCGGACATATGACAGCGGCCCAGCAGCCTGACGGCCGACAGCCCGCCGCCTCATCCTGAATGAGAGGAAATCGACGGACACGACAAACCCAACCACGTGCACATTAGACTCGTCGCATGCCGGTCTCCCGTACGCCTCCAACGATCGCCGATGTGGCGGCCGCCGCGGGCGTGTCCTACCAGACTGTCTCGCGCGTGGTGAACAACCATCCGTCCGTCTCGACAGCGACCCGGCGCAAGGTGCGCGACGCCATCGCCGACCTGGGCTATCGGCGCAATCCGGCCGCGCGGGCCTTGGCCACGGGCAGCAGCCACATCATCGGCGTCCTCGTGTCGAACACGACGCTCTCCGGGCCGGCCGGCTCACTGCTCGCCCTCGAGCAGATCGCGCGGACGCGCGGCTATTGGGTGTCGATGGCCGGCCTGCGCAGCCAAGACCCGCACGAGGTGGCCGAAGCCATCTCCCACTTCATCGACCTGGGCTTGGACGGGCTCATCTCCATCGCCCAGTCGCAGACGGCCCTGGACGCGACCCTGACCGACTGCAATGCGCTGCCGACCGTGCTCGTCACCTCGGGGGACGCTCCAGACACGTGTTCGACCGTCGACATCGACCAGGCTAACGGCGCCCGCCAGATGATGACCGTCTTGCGTGACCTGGGCCACACCCAGATCGCCCACATCCGCGGACCGGTTGGAGACTTGCACGCCGAAGCCCGCGCCACAGGCTGGCGCGACTCGTTGCCGGCCAGTGTCGATCCCGGGCCGCTCAGCTTCACCGGCGACTGGTCGTCGGTTTCCGGCTATCGCGCCACGATGTCCATCCTGGCCGGGGACGACCTGCCCAGCGCCATCTTCGCCGCCAACGACCGGATGGCCTTCGGCGCGCTGCGAGCGCTGTATGAACGTGGCCTCACCGTGCCGGGCGATATGTCGGTCGTCGGTTTCGACGACATCGAAGGGTCCGATTGCTCCGTCCCACCGCTGACCACTGTCTGGCAGAACCACGATGCGCTCGCCACGACAGCCATGGAATTGCTGCTGAACGCCATCGACGGCGAACCGCCCCGTTCTGTCACGATCCCCGCCGAGCTGATAACCCGCGCGTCAACCGCCTCCCCGTCACGCTGACAGACAGGCAGAAGCCAACGACGGATCCAATGATCATGGGGCGGGGCCACGAGCACGAAGCGACGAGTCGGCGTCAATCAGCGCCTGTCGCGATGGCCTTGACTAAACGGCTTGTACGCGATGATCATGAACCGCTGGCTCACAACGTCAAAATGTCCCTCTCTCTCGATCAATTGGTCGAGCATCGCCAGACGATTGATATACGCGTCAGGAGAGAACCCTGGCACCTGCCACGGGATGGCTCTGAGGTAAAACACGATCGCGTCAACAGAATGGAAACGATAGGTTCCCATATCTTGCGCGGCGGCGGAAACCGCCAGGTGCGTCGACCACATCCGAGCCAACGCTTCGTAAAGGCACCAGGCAGTGTCAGCCATGAGAGGCGCACCGAGCGCCTGGTTGAGATCAACCGCGTTCAACCCGCCGACCTGTTCGGTGATGAACACGCCTCCGGGGCACAGGCAACGCTCGACTTCAGCCCAATCGAACGCTCCCCGCCCGTTGATGATCATGTCGAACGAGCCATCAGCGAACGGCAGCTCCAACGGATCGACCAGCGGCTGGAGATGGTAGCCCAAGGGCTCAAGCCGTTGTCGCGCAAGGGGGACATTGGGCGCATAGGCTTCCGTGGCCCACACCGTTTCCGGCAGACCCGCCAACGAACTGAGGAACTCGCCACCGCCGGTGTGCATATCGAGCAAGCGTGTGGCTTCGGGCAGGTGTTCTTTCACCAGATGTTCGTAATCCCAAGGCAGTGTCGGTTCCACCCAATCGGCCAAAGGCGACGAGAAATCCCAACCGGTGAAGACCCCCTCGAAAACAACGCGCAATCGAGCTAACAACTCGTCCGAATCTGAACCCACCGGCTCATCATACAGAACAGCCGCCTTCGCCCTAGTCCTGCACTCTGCAAAACTTGAAATGAAGTTTTCGACATTGTGCCGTGTCCCATGAAAAGATCCAGGCCGCTCCATCTTGAGCGATGTGAGACCAGCCGCCAACCGCAGCGCGTCCGGGATGCTGAAAGACAAACGTTCGGCGAGATACGACGCGAAACGGTGTCGGCCTTTCGCAGCAGGCACTGCACCTCGACCGCGCACATCGACCTGGCTCGTACGGCATCGATCAGCGTCTCTGGATTGTCACCGACCATGCGGCCAGCGAGTTGCCCACGCCGACGCCTTGACGCGCGGCGGCATGCTCGCCATCACTGCTTCACGAGCACACAGTTGTGTCCTGAATCGTCACCAGCACAGAGGATCTCCTCAATCGCGGCCATCATATCCGGCCCCACATTGCGCTCGCTCTTCGCGAAACCCAGCCAACGGACAAGAATCGGCACGCCGGGCTCATGACGCCCGAACCCACCACGCAGAACGTCGTTGAAAGCGTTCAGGTTTCGCCCAATTCGCCACGTCAAACCGCATGTGAAAACGCGCTCCACCTCGTCGTAGAAGCCGTCCATGGTGGTGAACGCCCAGCCGTTGATGACGAACTCCTCACGCACCATAGGACTGTCCTCGTTCATGCCCGCGATCATAGGCTGTCGTTGCTGCCCCGTGCCGCGCCCTGAGCCGTGTCACTCACAGCGGGGGCGTGCTCGTATGCTGGGACGGTGATTGATGGCAGGGTACGCGGTGCCTGAGCTTCCTGAGGTTGAGACCGTGCGGCGGGGGCTTGAGTCATTGATCGTCGGGCACGTGGTTGACACGGTTGACGTGATCAATCCGGGTTCGTTCGGGCTGGCGCCGGGGCGTGACGTCAGACGCGACCTGCTGGGGGCGACGGTCACACAGGCCCGTCGCCGCGGCAAGGTGCTGCTGCTCGACCTCAGTCCGGCCGAGCCGGGGCTGGCGGCGTGTTGTCTGGTGGTCCATCTGAAGATGACGGGTCAGCTTGTCGTCCAGGGCACCGACGAGCATTGGGGCGCCGGGCATCCGAACGCGTCTCTGGTCGGCGTGCTGCCGGACAAGTCCACCCGGGTCGTGATCACTTTCGAGGACGGCCGTCGCCTGTTCTTCAACGACCAGCGCAAGTTCGGCTGGCTCCGTCTGATGACGCCGGCCCAAGCGGCTGAGATCGACCTGATCGCCACCATGGGGCCCGAGCCGCTCAGCGGTGATCCGTGGCCGGACTTCGTGGCACGGGTGCGCCGTCACCGGGCCACGTCCATCAAGGCTGCCCTGCTCAACCAGTCGGTCCTGGCCGGTGTAGGCAACATCTACGCCGACGAGGCGCTGTGGTCGGCGAGCATTCATCCGGCGACCCAGGTGTCGGCGCTCAGTGACGATGACCTGCATCGCCTGCTGTCCGCCGTGCGCGACGTGATGGAGGTCTCGCTGGCCGCCGGCGGTTCGACCGATCGCACCTACGTCGACGCCGAGGGCCGCGCCGGTTCCTACCTGAGCTTCGCCCACGTCTTCCGCCGCGAAGGCCAAGCTTGCCCCCGCTGCGACACCACCATCGTCAAAACCCGCCTGGCCGGACGCGGCACCCACCTATGCCCGTGCTGTCAGGTCGTCACCAAGCCTCACGCATGATCGCTGCCAGCCGCTCATTGGCGGCGCTCCGATGGGAACGGCCGGAGTCGCAATGTGACATCGGCTGCTCACCCCAGGCCGCAATCATCGTCGCTTCGCCCCTCGTCCGAAACGAGCATGGCTCACAATAGGCAAGTGACGAAAAAGACGCGCGCCGCTTCGACTCCGGCTCTGGCCGTGCTCGACAGCCAACAGATCGAGTACCGGCTCCACCAGTACCAGCACGATGCGAACTCCGACGTCGGCTTCGGTCAGGAAAGTGCAGCCAAGCTCGGAATCGACGCCCACCGCGTGTTCAAGACCCTCATGGTTCAGGTGGACGGCGTGCTGTGCACCGCCGTGGTGCCCGCCTCCGGCATGCTCAATCTCAAAGCGATGGCCAGCGCCGTCCACGGCAAACATGCTGAGCTGGCGTCACCCGCCGAAGCTGAACGCGCCACGGGCTACATCGTCGGCGGCATCTCTCCTCTGGGGCAAAAGCGCCCCCACCCGACCGTCATCGACGACTCCGCCCAGGCGCACGCGACGATCCTGGTGTCCGGCGGCCGGCGCGGTTTCAGTGTGGAACTCTCCCCGGCCGACCTCGCCCATGCCAGTCATGCCAGTTTCGCCCCCATCGGGACGGCCTGACCCGCCTTCGGAGAGACCACGGCTCAGGCGTCACCAAGCACCGGCCGATTCGTGACCTCTGCGCCGGGGATCGGCGCTGACCAGGGCTGATTGAACCCCGTCACTCCGACCGGCGCCGCCACACGATCAGGCCGCCGATGATCATCGCCAGGAGGGCGCCGCCCATCAACAACCAGTTCGGGGACACGGTGTGACCGCCGGTGCCGACCTTCTTCTCTTGGAGGAAGACCTTCACCTTGAAGCTCAGGGCCACCGACGTCTTGCCCATATCCCGGCCCGTCGTGACATCGGCCGGAAAGTAATAGCCCACCGTCATCGGGAATTGCGCGCCCCGGGCGATCGGGAAGCTCACGGCGTACGACGCTCCGTCGGCGTCTCGGCCGACGCGGAGCTCACGCCACACTTCGTCACCTTGGCGACCGTTGATGTCCCAGAAGAGGTGGATGACGTTCTCCAGATCGGCGTTGAGCGTACCATCCGCCTTGGCTGTGGTCACGTCTCTGATTTCGACGGTGGCGGTCGCGTCAGCTGGGCCGTCGTTGACGATGAACGCCTGGCGGCTCACCCGGTCGCCAGGGACGGTGACGGGTGAGCCGATGAAAGTGCCTTCGCTGGTGCCGTACTCGGTGCCGTCCCAGGCGACATTGGTCGTCGGACCGTCCCATTTGAGCGGGATCGTCGAAGAGGTCTCGCCCATGATCGGCTCGGCCTGCGCCGCAGCCGGCGTCCCAAACCCCAACAGGAGCACACCGCAAGCCAGCCCCACCACTGGCAACTTCATCCATTTCCGCATCTGACACCTACTCAATCAAGGCCCGGCGTGGCACGCTGGGCGGTGAATCATCGTCGTCATCGGTCGTCGCCGTCCAGCCACGGGGGTCAGCTTCGGCCGACGGATCGGCCGCCCCCTCGCCGTCAGCCTCATCAGATTTCGACTTGCGGAAACTGCCCGCAAAAGTGAAAACCCCATAGCCGATAAGCAAAACCGCCGCCGCCGGCACAACCCAACCGACTGACCCACTCGCCCATTGCCGGGCATAGCCAATCTTCGGAACGGTGTAGATCACCTCGCCGCGAACCTGGTAATCGTGCACCGGATTCCACGAGTCCGGCGTGTTGTTGTTGTCGCCTTTCATCGTGAAGGCGACGCCATCAGCACTCACCGTCTTCTCGATGATCCGATGGGTCACCAACGTTGGGTCGTCGGGGTAAGGCAAGAAGGCGACCACCGTGCCGATCGCAAGATCACGCGCCTGGGCCGTGTCGATCCCCTTGGTCACGACGATATCGCCCGGTTTGATGCCAGGTTCCATTGAGCCGGTCAGGACCGTCAGGCTCATCCCGCCCATGACCTTCGGAATGACAATCAAGGCGACCGCCAAGGCGAGAAGGATCAGCATGATGAAGGTGACGATCCCTGAGCTGATCGCCGAAGCCCAGCCGGACCGACGGCTCTTCTGTTTGCTCGTCTTACCCATGACACCCCTTTCCTGACCAGCCGTGGTTGGCGCGTGGTGGGCTCATCCATCGACAACCGATCGTCCGAGCCCGAGGACGACACCTCCTATGGTCTCTCGACGGCTCTGGGTGGGGCGGGGAACACCCCGCCCCACCCAGGGACCGCTTCACATGAAAGCCGCTGAACCGAGAAGGTCAACAGACGTCACTGGCCCGCGAACTGATCGGTGCCCTGGCGGACCTGAGCCAAGGTCACCGGAATGTCGCTAAGCGCGTCCGCCGTGTTCGCATAGGTCCGGCCCGTGGTGGCCGAGCTGAAGTTGCCGAAGACGACCAAGGTCACAGTGGCGGTGCCATCAACATTGACCGTCGGAACGCCGGTCGAGTCGAGCGTGTCATCAACACCTGTGGTCTGACCGGAGCCATTGGCCTGAAGCAAAGCGAGCGATTCGTCCTCATCGCCGACGACAAGCGACATGGTCTCCCCCAACTGAGCGCCAGTGGAGTCGAAGACGGCGTACTGGTAGGTGATGCCTTCAGACGTCAGATCCTCGGCCAGTTTCGTGGTGTCCATCGTCAACGCGGCGACCAGGTTGTCACCCTTCAGCGTGACGGTCATCGGCGTCACGACGGCGACCGTGTCGCCAGGAACGATTCTCCAGGTGGACAGGTCGACAGTATGTCCGCTGAGAGCGCCGCTCGTGTTGTTGAGGTTGGTGACGTCGGCAGCTTCGGCGGTCTTCATCGTCAAGACCACGCCATCCGCCTTGTCCTTGATCGGCTTGCTAGACGAGTCAGTGCGGTCAGCCGACACATCGTATTGCCCGACCGGACCGTCGATGGACAAGTTCAGATCACCGGCGGTGATGGTGCCGTCGGAGAAAGTACCACCTGCCGACCACAACGCGTAGGTCGACCCCCCGACGAGGAGGGCTGCGCCCGCGACTGCGGCGATGACAGCATTACGCCTCTTCGTATTTTTTTCCGTCATATTCCTATCTTTCGGTGTCTGCCGGACATGATTACGTCCGTTTTTATTTTCTGTCATGAGACGCGTCCCATACATGACCTACATGGAGCACTGAACCTAGCACCCCATAAAACAATGGCATTCAGTTTTCAACAATTTTTCAATTGCCTCGCGATGGGGGCACACCTGACGTAACGTCCGCGCACACTCAGATAATCCCCAACCCGGAAACCCCACCGTTATCATCGACGTGGTCCTGGCGGTCAGGCAGGCAACGGGCACCTGACCGGCCTCCGAACGCGAGAAACCAATCCGCGTGTTCGTGCCATCCGCCTCGCTCGCGCCAACAACGTGACAGAAGACCGGCTCGGCGCCGTTCTCCGCCAAGACGCTTGGGCTGTCCGGCTTGCGCATGGAGAACGACAAAGCGACCAGTGTGCGATCCCCGCTGCTCCTTCCTGGGCAGTCGGCGGCCGACGCGTTTTACCCTCATAAAACACGTCCTCCTTTGCCAAACGTCAAACAAACCACACCGATCTGGTGTTAGCGTTGCCACTGTATAGGATGCGTAAAAAACTCACCCTTCATATTGGTGGGAAATTCTCTACCTTGGTGGGTTGAGTCAAATCGCCCCACTCAAGGCAGCTAATCGGTGGGTTGGCCTTGACGCCAGGGCACTCTTGCGACCCTGGACGACGTCTCTCCATGTCTCTCCATCCAGCGACGATCCGCCTCTACTCCACGTCTGTCGCTCCCGCGTCGAACGCGTCGGCCACGACGATCTTCTCTGATGCCTCGCCGGCCGAAGCGGCGGTGCTACCCAGGTCTTGCACCAACAGGAAGCGATCGTGGAGCCGCGCTCAGTGCCACTTCATGCGGAAGGCCCGCGCGTGGCGGGCCCTTCGCACAATGGAGGGGTGGCGGGAATCGACGCAGGTTCCCTCCGGACACCTGCTGGCCTCAGCTCTCTCCCGATCGCTTCGGCCCGCTCCTGCGATCAGAAGCCCACCGGGCTTCTTCACGCCAGTCGCGCCCTCGCGGGTTCGATTCCCTCAACGCCCCATATACGTGTGAGACCCGCACAAGGCGGGTCTCACACGTATGGAGGTGGAGGTGGCGGGAATCGAACCCGCGTCCTCGAGAGGCGAACCAAGTCTTCTCCGGGTGCAGTCGACTAAGCGTTCTCCTTGGCCCCCACGCTCGCGTCGACACGTCGCGGACAGGCCCAGTTCCCGAAAAGTCCCGCGTCAGCCCGAGAACAAAGCTAACGCAGCAAGCCTGCTAAGCGAGGCCAGACACCGGACGACAGGCACATCCGGGCTGACCCTTCGATCACCGATCAGGCGGCGAGAGCGAAGTCAGTGCGATGAGAATCGGCACTTATTAGTTCCCACAGATCGTTAACGAGATAACCGTGGATCCTCGACCCGCTTCCCCTGGAACTACCGTCCCAAGTCGAAACCAGTCACCCCCTATTGAGTTATGCCGGGCTGTTCACCCAGCTCGCTCACGTTACCTCAACGTTTGGCCGAAAACCAAGTGTGACAGATCAGCGCCGCAGCCGATTGCGGTTCGCCAGCGCTCGCTGCGCCTCACGATCGGCTTCGCGTTTGGCGATGTCCTGCCGCTTGTCCCAATCGCGCTTGCCGGTGGCCACCGCGATCTCGACCTTGGCGTAGCCGTCCGAGAAATAGAGGGCCAGCGGCACGATGGTCTTGCCTGACTGCTCCGTCTCGCGTTCCAGTTTGGCGATCTCACGACGGTGTAGCAGCAGCTTGCGGGTGCGCTTGGCCTCATGGCCCTTGCGCCACGAACCGTAGGCGTACTCGGGGATGTGGGCTTGCCGCAGCCAGACTTCCCCGTTGTCGACAGTCGCGAAAGCGTCGACGAGCGACGCGCGCCCCAGCCGCAAGGACTTGACCTCCGTGCCGGTCAGAACGAGTCCAGCTTCGAAACGCTCACCGATGTGGTAGTCGTGGAACGCCTTGCGGTTCTGCGACACCATGATGCGTCCCTGTGGTCGCGGCATCGCACACCTCCCAACCTCGACGACGTCTCCTGACAGCGAGCGCTTAGTTTACTCGCCCATCGCTACACGTATTTGGCGGGGTTGACGTGCACGCCGTCCTCATAGATGTCCAGATGCAGGTGACAGCCGGTCGACAAGCCGGTGGTGCCGACGTATCCGACCACCTGGCCCTGTTTCACGTGTTGCCCGACGTGCACGATGATCTTCGACTGGTGCGCGTAACCGCTGGAGATTGACTTGCCCTTGTACTCGCCATAGCTGATGACCGTGTAGTTGCCGAGCCCACCGGACGACGCCGTGTGCAGCACCTCCGTCACCTTGCCGTCAGCCATGGCTTTGAGAGGCGTGCCACAAGCCGCCCCATAGTCGATACCCGAGTGCATGCGGTAGTAGTGCAGAATCGGGTGGTAGCGCATCCCGTACGGTGACGTCACCGGTGCGACCACCGGCTTGATGAAGCCGTGCGCCTTCGCCGGCGTGTCACCCGACGATCCGGACGATCCCTCGTGCTTCGCCTTCTCCTTGGCTTTGGCTTTCGCCTTCGCGGCGGCCGCCTTTTTCTCCTTCTCCACCTGCGCTTTGATGGCCGCGCTGATCTTGGCTTCCTGGCGCTCCATCTCGTCTTCTTGCTGCTGGGCCTTCTTCAGATCAGCTTCAGCGGCAGCTTTCGTCTTGGCGTTCGCGGCGACGAGACTCTTGACCGCCGCCGCCTGGGAGGCCGCGTCCGTCGTCAGCCCTTGGACCTTCGCGACCTGGGCCTTCGCGGCGTCATTCTTGTCCGCGACGTCCTGTTCGGCCTGCGCCTTCGCCTCTTTCGCGGTCGTCAGTTCGTCTTCCAACTGGTTCAACCGAGCGTATTGAGCCGACGTGTTGTCAAAGATGGTCGTCGACCACTGCAGACGCTGAGCCAGGTCGGCAGGAGTGTCTGAACCGAGCACGACGGTGAGCCCGACCAAGTCCGACTTCTGCTGATACTGCGTGCGCACGGCCACACCGATGAGCTCGCGCTGGGCCTGGACGTCGTCGGCCGCCTTGGCCGCCGCCGCCTGCGCCGCCGCCAGTTCTTGCTTAGCCACGGTGAGATCGTCGGCCGTCTTGGCCTGCTTGCCCTTCGCCTTCGACAGGTCGCTTTGCAGTTGGCCAAGTTTCGCCTGCGCCCGGTCGAGTTTGTCTTGGGAATCAGACAGCTTCGTGGACGCGTCCTTGACGGCATCCTTGGACTCGGACACGTCCTTCTTGGCGGTGACGATCTGCTTGCGCACCTCGTCGCGCTGGTCATCGAGACTCTTCGCATAGGACGGTTGGACGAGACTGCCCATCAAGCCGAGAGTGAGCAAGGCCACCGCCACGCCGCGCGCCCAACGTGCCCCAGCAAAGGCGGGGGAAGACACCTTTCGCATCATGAATCCTCTCAACTCACTTTCTCAGACCCGCAAGAATCTTCGGGTCGCCACCAGCGTCGGGATGACGGACAACACGACCGCCACCACCGCCAACCATCCAACGGTCGATCCCACCTGCTGCCAGCCGATCCACCCGACACTGGTGATCGCCGGGGCCACGGTGTCCAAGATGACAGTCTTCTCCAACACGCCCAACGTCAGCGCCGCGAACACGCCACCCACAATGGCGTCGACGAGCGCTTCCAACAAGAACGGCGCCATGATGTACCAACTCGACGCGCCCACCATGCGCATGATGCCGATCTCCCGGCGCCTGGAGAACGCGGCCATCCGAATGGTGTTGCCGATCTGCAACGCGGCAGCCACCAAGAGCAAGACGGACGCCCCCATCGTGCCCAATCTGGCCATGTTGAGCCAGGAGAACAATGGGTCGAGCACCGTGTGCAGATCTTGGACGGACTCGACGCCCTTCATGCCCGACACCGCGGCCACGACGCCCTCATACTCCTGCGGGTCGACCAGCTTGACGAGGAACGAGTCCTGCATCATGTCGGCCGTCATGTCCTGCAGGATCGGCGAGTTGGCGTACACCTCTTGGAACTCTTCGTAAGCCTCTTGTTTCGACTTGTAGAAGACCTGCGAGACCTCTGGGTTCTCCTTCAGCGTGGCCTCGACCTGAGAACGCTGCGCCTCCGTCGTGCCGGCGCCGGGCTCACAGGTCGACGCCTGAGAATCGGGCGCGCACAGGAACACGGTGATTTCGATCTTGTCGTACCACCGGCCCTTGATCAGGTCGACTTCCTGCGCCGCCAACAGGCCGAGTCCGAGCAACGTGAGCGACACCCACATCGTGACGATGACGGCCACCGTCATCGACGCGTTGCGCCGAAGACTCGACCCTAATTCCCGAAAAGTGTGGCGCATCAGCGCTCCCCCCGATCAGCGGTAGCCATAGACGCCCTTGCTTTGGTCACGAACGATTTCGCCGCCCGCCAACTCGATGACACGCTTGCGCATCTGATCCACGATGGTGGCGTCGTGCGTCGCCATGATGACGGTCGTCCCGGCCTTGTTGATCGCGTCGAGCAGCTTCATGATGCCCACGCTCGTCGCCGGGTCCAGGTTGCCGGTCGGCTCGTCCGCGATCAAGATTTGCGGACGATTGACGAACGCCCGCGCGATGGCCACACGCTGCTGTTCGCCACCGGAGAGCTCCTCCGGCAACCGGTCGCCCTTGCCTTCCAGGCCGACGAGCTCCAGCGTCTCTGGAACGACGCGCTTGATCAGCGAGTTCGGCTTGCCGATCACCTGCAAGGCGAACGCCACGTTCTCGTGGACGGTCTTGCCCGGCAACAGCCGGAAGTCTTGGAACACGGTGCCGATCGTGCGGCGCAGCGCCGGCACTTTCCAGCCGTGCATCGTCGTCAGGTCTTTGCCCGCGACGTACAGATGCCCCGACGTCGGCAGGTACTCACGCAGGATGAGCCGCATGAACGTCGACTTGCCCGAGCCGGAGGGGCCGACGAGGAAGGCGAACTCGCCCTTGTCGATGTCGGCGTTCACGTGTGACAGCGCAGCACGCTTCTGACCTTCGTAGGTCTTCGAGACGTCTTCGAATGTGATCACGGCGATACGTCCACCGGGTAGGCAATGGGGAAGTTTCCTGAGATTTCTTCAGGCCGGTCACAGAAGAGTTTAAGCGACGCGACAGGTTTGCACCACATCTAGGGAGCGTATGTCGCGGCTTTTCTCACGCTGAGGTTGAGACACCGCCCGCTTTCAGGCGTCTTGCTGCTGCCGGCGCCAGCGGATGCCCGCGTCGAGGAAGGCGTCGATGTCGCCGTCGAACACGGCGTCGGTGTTGCCCGTTTCGCAATCAGTGCGCAGGTCTTTGACCATCTGGTAGGGATGCAGCACATAGGACCGCATCTGCGAGCCCCACGAGTTGCCGCCGTCGCCCTTGAGCTCGCGCATCTGCGCCTCCTTCTCGGCACGGGCGCGCTCCAACAGCCGCGACTGCAAGACGTGCATGGCGGCGATCTTGTTCTGCAACTGGGACTTCTCGTTCTGGCAACTGACGACCAAGCCAGTCGGCAAGTGCGTCAAACGAACCGCGGAGTCGGTCGTGTTCACCGACTGCCCACCGGGGCCGGACGAGCGGAAAACATCGACGCGCACGTCGGACTCGGGGATGTCAATGTGGTCGGTCTCCTCGGTCACCGGCAGCACGTCGACGCCCGCGAACGACGTCTGGCGACGCCCCTGGTTGTCGAACGGCGAGATGCGCACGAGCCGGTGCGTGCCCTGTTCGACCGAGAGCATGCCGTAGGCGAACGGCTCCTTGACGGCGAACGTGGCCGACTTGATGCCGGCCTCTTCGGCGAACGACGTGTCGTACACCTCCGTGCCATAGCCGTGGCGTTCCGCCCAACGCAGGTACATACGCAACAGCATGGAGGCGAAATCGGCGGCGTCCACCCCGCCGGCCTCAGAACGGATCGTCACCAGCGCTTCACGCTCGTCGTATTCGCCCGACAGCAGCGTCCGCACTTCGAGGGCCTCGATCTCGTCACGCAGGGCGCGATATTCGGCCGACGCCTCGGCCAACGTGTCCTTGTCATCTTCGGAGGCGGCCAGGTCGATCAGCACGCCCAGGTCGTCGACCCGCTGCCGGAGGACGGTCAGACGGTCCACCTCGGCCTGCAAGCGCGACAGCTTCGATGTGACGCGTTGGGCGTTCTCCTGGTCGTCCCACAGGTCCGGAGCCGCCGCCTGCTGCTCCAACGTGGCGATCTCCGTCTTCTTGGCAGCCGGGTCGAGTACGGTTTCGATGGACGCGAGCGTTTTGTCCAAAACGGCGAGGTCAGCGGTCAGGTCAGCAGGAGTCACAAGCGCCAAGTTTACCGACCCCCGATCCCCTCACCAACCGGAGTGAGCCGAGGGAGTGCACGAACAAGGTCGTGCACCCGTAACGAAAAGGTGGGCGATCCCGCAAAGCGGGACCACCCACCTGGTATCGATCAGCCACGACCGCCACACGAAAACGCTAGGCCGCCGCGTCGCCCAATACCTGCTTGACCTCCGGATCACTCATGTTGTCCTTCGTGTACCACACCGAGTCCGACACGATGTTCTTCTCAGTCGGCATCGTGCCCTTCGACGCATCAAGCAACACCTTGACCGTCTGGTAGCCGATGTTGTACGGGTTCTGAGTCACCGCCCCCGTGATGTCGCCGTCTTGAACCATAGCGATCTCGTCCACAGAGGCGTCGACGCCGATCACCTTGACTTGCGACCCAAGGTTCTTCGCCTTGACCTCGGAACCGCATGCGATCACAGAGTCATCATCAGTGCCGAAAAAGCCGACGAGATCAGGGTGCGCCTGCAGAATGCTCTGCGCCTTGTCGCGCGACTTCGCCGGGTCGGATTCACCGTTTTGGATATCGACGATCTTCATGCCCGGCGCGTTCTGCTCAATGTACTCCTGGAAGCCTGTCTGACGATCGACCGCCGTGCCGACGAGGCCATGCGCGACGATCGCGATGTCGCCCTTGCCTCCCGTCAGCTCCACCATGTGCTGCGCGGCCAACGCTCCGATACCTTTGTTATCCGACGCAATCGTCGCGATCGGGACATCGGAGTTCTGCACTGGCGTGTCAAAAGCCACGACAGGGATACTTGCTTCCTTGGCCTGATCGAGAATGGCGGGCGCGCCGTCTTGCGCCCCGTCTTGAGGGGCGAAGCCGATGCCGGCTGGTGCGTCTGTGACGGCTGACTGCAGCATGTTCAGCTGCTTGTCCCCCTCAGATTCAGTGTCCGGGCCGTTGAAGGTCACCTGCACACCGAGATCCGTGCCGGCCTGCATGGCACCGTCTTTGACCGCCGTCCAATAATCGGACGCGTTCGCCTTGGCTATCAACGCGATACGGACATCGCCAGCAGCTGGCACGGAGTCGCCCGCCCCGTCTGTGCCCGGCGTCGAAGAGCCCCCGTTCGACGAGCATGCGGCCATGCTCAACGCGGCCAACGACGCCGCAATAAGGCCCACTATCGGTCGTTTCATGAACTGCTCCTTTTCGCTACGTTATTTTCAATTTAGAGAGATCTATTTCTGACGGGCAATCATTCTTCTTTGCCGCCACGACGCATGATGTCGATGTACACGGCGACGAGAACAACGATACCCAAGACCAGCTTCTGCCATTGATCTTGTACGCCCATCACTGTTAAACCATTAAAAATGGTCTGAATGGTGACAGCACCGATAACAGCACCGAAGACCGACGCACGACCACCACGCAAAGACGTGCCACCGATAACCGCGGCTGCGATGGCGTACATTTCGTAGCCTTGACCAGTGGTTGGAACGGCGGCGGACAGACGAGACGACATGATGACGCCAGAGATTCCGGTGAAAATACCTGCGATCACATAAGTGAGCACTTCCCACCGCACTGTGTTGATACCAGAGATGCGAGTCGCCTCTTTATTGGAACCGATGGCGAGCGCGTAGCGTCCGACCACGGTTTTGTTCATCACTACGCCAGCGATGATCGCCAATATGACCAGAATGAGCACGCCGTTGTAGAGGTTCGGGATCAACGTCCCGACCGCGATCTGGTCGTAACCCTCGACACGACGAAGCGACAGGTTACGCCCGCCCGACATCACGAGAGCCGCCCCCCAACAGACCATCATCATGGCTAGCGTCGCGATCATGGGCTGCATTTTGATCCGTGCGATGAGAACACCATTGATCACACCAATGAGCGCGCCGGCGAGAACACAGGCGAGCACTCCCACCCAGATCGGCATGCCGAGATCATTCATGACGAGCGCAGCCACCACCGCTGTGGCCGCCATGCCAAGACCGGGTGTCAGGTCGATGCCGCCGGTCGCGATGACGAAGGTGAGTCCGATCGCCTGCAAAGCGGTCACGACTGCAGCGAGCAGCAACGAAGAGATATTGCTCCAACTAATGAATGCCGGTTTCATCGCCGTAAAAAAAATCACGAGAATGGCGAGCGTGACCAGAACCATCGCCTGCTGGAGGAACCCCTTGTAGCGATCTGGGATCAGCCCCCGACGCTCCGGCTTGACCGCCGCGGCACCGGTCTTTCCAGGACCATCCCCCACAGCCGGATTAGTGACTGATGTGCTCATTCTTGCTCGCTTTCCGTCTCGCGCTGACCAAACCTGGTGGCCAGCTCCATGATGGTTTCCTGCGTCGCCTCGGCATTTTCCAGCACACCCGTGACACGCCCATCGCACATGACGACGATGCGGTCGGACATGCGCAGGACCTCCTCCATTTCGGAAGAGATCATGATGATTGACTTCCCCTGATCAACCAGCCTTCGCAACAAGTCATAAATTTCTTGCTTAGCGCCAACGTCGATGCCACGCGTCGGCTCATCGAAGATGAGGATGTCACAGTCCCGCTCCAGCCATTTAGCGAGAACAACTTTCTGCTGATTCCCGCCCGACAGGTTGCGGACCAACTGACGTACGCTGGGAGTCTTGATTCCCAGCGTCACCTGAAATCGTTCCGCCGCCGATCTCATCGAACCGTCGTCGATCAGTCCCACCTTGAGGAACCGTCTCATCGACGGCAATGCAATATTCGCCGCGATCGATTGCGGCAATATCAGGCCGTATTTCTTGCGATCCTCAGACAGGTAGCCGATGCCCTTGCGCACCGCGTCGGCCGGCGTCGCGATGTGGACTGGTTTGCCGAACACGACCACGTCACCTGACGTCTTCGGATCGGCCCCGACCAGCGCACGAGCCGTTTCCGTCCGGCCGGCGCCCATCAGACCGGCGAACCCTAAGATCTCACCACGCTGTAGCTCGAAGCTCACATTCTTGAGCAACAAAGCGGTGGACAGATCCTTCACCTCAAGGACGTTTTCGGTCGCCTGCCGCGGCTGCGGACGGATGCCCTTCTCAATCTTCCGGCCGACCATGAGTTGGATGATGTCGCTGGTGGCGAGTTCGTCGGCTGGCCGACTGTCGACAAACTGTCCGTCGCGCAGCACCGTGATGCGTTGGGCGATCGCCTTGATCTCCTCCATGCGGTGCGAGATATAGACCACTCCAGTGGTAGGAGACACGAACCCGCGGATGATCCGGAACAGTGCGTCCACCTCAGCCTCGGTCAGAGCGGCTGTCGGTTCGTCCATGACGAGCACGTTCGAATCAAACGAAAGCGCCTTGGCGATCTCGACCATCTGCTGTTGCGCCACCGACAGCCGAGCCACCTGCGTCCTCGGGTCGATAGGAACCCCGAGGCGTTCCAACAACTCTCCCGCCCGGCGATTGAGTGCGCGGTCATCGTCAATCATGCCGCCGAGCAGCTTCGGCTCCCGTCCGATGAAGATGTTCTGAGCAACCGTCAAGTGGTTCATCAAGAAGAACTCCTGATGAATGACACTGATGCCGTGCTGATGGGCTGACAGCGGAGTTGGCAGCACCACCGGCTCGCCCTTCAACAGCAGCTCTCCACCGTCCGGTTGATAGAGGCCGGCGATCACCTTCATCAGCGTGGACTTGCCAGCCCCATTCTCGCCGACCAAGGCATGGACCTCACCGCCGTACACCTTGAACGTGACATCCGCCAACGCCTTCACCCCGGGGAAAACCTTGGTGATGCCGCGCGCTTCGAGCAGCGGAACCTTCGTGGGGGCAGGGGCAGATTGCACATCCCCGTCGAGAACCGTCATTGCTTGCTCCCTTGCAGTCAATCTCATCCCTGGAACCATCGTCCCTTGCCAAGCACGCTCACTCGTGTTCGTGGCGTTCACTCCGTCCCGCCAAGCATCACGCACTTAATGACAATTTGTCAAGACAACCGTACTTGCCGAAGGTTCCATTTGTTAGAACTTTTGCACATATGATGACACGCGCCGCCACTACGAAAGCGGAGGCCAAGCGCGACGAATCACTTCCGCACGGGCCCCCGTCACACGGCCAAGCGGCGGTAACGTCAACTCAAGCAGCCGTCACTTCAACCAACGCCAGGGAGAGGCTAGCCCTCACGATCAAGCCCCACGACACCGTGCAGCTTGCCAAGGTCATCGAACATCTCGTCAAGCGCCTCCGCCATGCCCTCGACCTCCAGGTGAACCTCTTGGAAGGGTTGCCCGTCGCGCTCTTCAGAGCCGATGACGTGGAGATCGAGAACCTTGACGCCGAGGTTCGTCAGCGTCTCGATGATGTCGCGCAACAATCCCCTACCGTCGGCGTAGGTGATCATCAACTGCCGACGCGTGGACGGGGCACGCGGCATGCGCTTGGACAACGGGTACAGCCCCACCATCACAATGAGGTACAGCACGGTGACCAACGAGGCGATGAGATACATCCCGGCACCGGCGGCCATGCCGACGGCCGCAACGAACCAAATTCCAGCCGCTGTCGTGAGCCCGCGCACCATGTCACGACGCACGAAGATGAGCCCAGCCCCGAGAAAGCCGACACCCGACACCACCTGGGCGGCCACCCGTGCACCGTCAAAGCTCGGCGAGCCGATCGGCAGGATGTCGGAAAAGCCCCACTTGCTGATCACTGTGAACACCGCGGACCCCATACCGACCAGCGCATACGTGCGCATGCCAGCGGCCTTCGCGAAATACTCCCGCTCGACGCCGATGAGCAGAGACAAAAAGGTCGCGAGGACGACACCGACCATCGGCATCAGATCGAGACCCATGCCTTACGCCTTCCTGACGACACCCTTGCCATGCATTCAGGTCATCAGGCTAGCGTGCTCATCACATCAACCTCAATATGTCAGATCTTTCGAACATACTGACTATCTGTCATATGCTAACGTGATGGTGGTAGCCAGCAGGGGAGCCGATCACGTAGCCATCAGTGCGACACCTGGTCCGACCTGCCGCGCACCGTACCGACAAGGAGCGTCCGTGAACACCTGGTATTTCCCGAAAGGCGCAGCCGCCCGCAACAACTGGGACATCGCTATCGACAACGCAACTCCCGGCTGGCAGCACACCGGCCTGCGCGTCGGCACGCTGGTACCGGGCCAGCAATTGACGCTGCCCGCCGACGGCGTCGAACGCATCGTCCTGCCGTTGGCCGGGTCCTTCCACGTCACCGTCGCCGACCCTGCCTGGGAAACTGACCTGCAGGGCCGCCCCGACGTGTGGTCAGGCACAACGGACATCGCCTATGCGGGACCCCACACCGCCTTGACCATCTCCGGACAGGGCCGTGTCGCGGTCGCGTCCGCGCACGCGACCGATCCCCGGCCACCCGCCTACCTGCCGTCCGCCGCCGTTCCGCTGGAGTTTCGTGGCAGCGGCAACATGAGCCGCGAGGTGCGCAACTTCGGCACGCCCGACACGCTGGCGGCCGACGCGGTCATCGCCTGCGAGGTGCTGACACCCGCCGGCAACTGGTCGAGCTACCCGCCCCACAAGCACGACCAGGAGCTCGTCGGCGTCGAGACCAAGCTCGAAGAGATCTACTACTTCGAACTGCGCACGTCCCCCGAGGGCGCTCCGACGCCTGAGCGCTGCCAGCCACTCGGCTATCACCGGGTCAGCGCTTCCGACGACCGTGACATCGACGTGTTGGCCGAGGTGCACGACGGAGACGTCGTGCTCGTCCCGTTCGGCTGGCACGGCCCGTCGATGGCGGCGCCCGGCTACGACATGTACTACCTCAACGTGATGGGCGGCCCCGGACGCGAACGCGCCTGGCGCATCACCGACCACCCAGATCAGACGTGGCTGCGCACCATGTGGCCGCTGCACGACGTCGACCCGCGGCTGCCCTTCGGCCGCACGAACGACTGATCTCCTCATCCTCAGCACCCATCATTCAGCCGCACTCACCAACACCGCCGGAGCCCATCGTTTCGGGCGACAACACAAGGAGCACCACACCATGACCTACACCGTTTCCCACTACATCGACGGCCAGATCGTCACCGGCGGGGCGAAGACGAGCCCCATCTTCAACCCGTCCACCGGCGAGCAGATCGGTCTCGTCGAAGCGGCCAACGCCACCATCGTCGACCAGGCGGTGCACAGCGCGAAAGAGGCGTTCCAGAGTTGGTCGCAGGTGTCGCTCGGCCGCCGCACCGCGATCTTGTTCGCGTTTCGCGAGCTCATGGCCGCCCACACGAAGGAGCTGGCCGAGATCATCACCCGGGAACAGGGCAAGGTCGTCTCAGACGCGGCCGGCGAGGTTGGCCGCGGCCTCGACGTGGTCGAATACGTCTGCGGCATCCCCGAATTGCTCAAGGGCGAGTTCAGCATGCAGGCCTCGACCGGGCTCGACGTGTACTCCTTCCGCGAGCCGATCGGCGTGTGCGCCGGCGTGACGCCGTTCAACTTCCCCGTGATGTGCCCGATGTGGATGGCCCCCGTCGCGATCGCCTGCGGCAACACGTTCGTGCTCAAGCCGGCCAAGGCCGACCCCTCCGCTTCGCTGTTCATCGCCAACCTGTGGAAGCAGGCCGGGCTGCCGGACGGCGTGTTCAACGTCGTCCAGGGAGACCGCCACACGGTGAAGGCGTTGGAAACCCACCCGGACGTGAGGTCGGTGTCTTTCGTCGGCTCCACTCTGGTCGGCAAGGAACTGTACGAGATCGCCACGCAGCACGGCAAGCGCGTGCAGGCGCTGTGCAGCGCGAAGAACCACGGCATCGTGCTCGACGACGCCGACCTGGATTTCGCCGCCGACAACGCCGTGGCCTCCGCCTTCGGCGCCGCGGGCGAACGCTGCATGGCGCTCCCCGTCATCTTGGTGCAGGACGACGTGGCGGACGAGTTCCTCCGCCTCGTCGTCGAGAAAGGCCAGGCCATCAAGACCGCCGACGGCATGACACCGGATGCCGACATGGGCGCCATCATCACGCGCGCCGACCGCGACCGCATCGAGCAGACCGTCACCGAGGCCGAGCAGGCCGGTGCGGTGGTCGTGCTCGACGGCCGGGGCTTCCGTCCCGCCGGGCACGAAGACGGCTTCTGGACGGGCCCGACGATCGTCGACCAGGTGACGACCGACATGCGCGCCTACACCGAGGAGATCTTCGGCCCGGTCATGCTCGTCATGCGGATTCGCGATCTGGACGAGGGCATCGCGCTCATCAAAGCGAACCCCTACGGCAACGGGGCGGCCATCTTCACCTCGTCGGGCATGTCGGCCCGGCGCTTCACCCGTGAGATCCCGGTCGGGATGATCGGCGTCAACGTGCCGATCCCCGTCCCGGTCGCCTACCACTCGTTCGGCGGCTGGCAGGATTCGTTCGTCGGCGAGAGCCACATCTATGGCCCCGAGGGCGTCAAGTTCTGCACCGAGGGCAAGGTCGTCACGCAGCGCTGGACGGAACCGACGCACGCCACGTTCCACTTCGCTGGCGCAAGCCAGGCGAACGACTAGCACTGTGCTGGCGCAAGCCAAGCGAACGACTAGCACTGTGCTGGCGCAAGCCAGGCCAAGGATTGACACCGGCCAACGCTGACCAAGCACAAGATCGACATCATGTCGATGCAATCAGACGAACGGCTGGTTTGTCGCCACCTCAGGCTCAAGCCGAGGTGGAGACAAACCTAGCCCTGGAATCGCGACGGAAAGGTATGCCATGGCCAGCAAACTCTGCATCGGCGTTATCGGTGTGGGCCGCATCGGATTGCAGCACGCAGAGGTGATACGCGAGCAAGCAGGTGTGAGCGAGGTCTTGCTCGCTGACGCAGACGCTAGCCGCGCCGAAGACGCAGCCGCCGCGTTGGGCACGACGCCTCGCAAGGATGGCCCACGGGTACATGCCAGCAGCATCGATGACATCTTCGGCGCGGCCGATGGGTTGGTCGTCACAACGCCGACAGCCACCCACACCGAGTTGCTCCTACGCGCGGTGCAGGCACACCTGCCAACGTTCTGCGAGAAGCCGATCGCACTCGACGTGCCAGGCACACGCGCGGTGATCGCCGAAGTCGAGGCCGCAGGCGTCCCCGTGCAGATCGGCTTCCAACGCCGGTTCGACGCAGGCTACTTGGCCGCCCGGAAAGCGTTACAGTCAGGCAGGCTTGGTGAGCTCCGGCGCGCGCACCTGCTCACGTGCGACGCCGCTCCCCCCGCCCCGGAATTCGTCCCCGCCTCTGGCGGCATCTTCAAGGACTGCGCCATCCACGACGTGGATGCTTTGCGGTTTGTCAGCGGTCACGACATCGTCGAAGTGTGCGCATATGGCGTGAACCGAGGCGCGGCGTTTTTCGGCGCATCAGGCGATGTGGACGAGGCAGTCGCGATCATGAAGCTCGACGACGACACTCTTGCATCCCTCCAGGTCTCGCGCTACAACGGGGCCGGCTACGACGTGCGCATGGAGATCGCCGGCACCAAGGGATCAATGGCAGTCGGCCTTGACGAGCACACGGCCTTGATCTCCGGCGAGCCGGGCGTCGCATTTCCCGGCGGCACCCCGTACCCGACGTTCTATCCACGATTTGTCCCGGCCTATCGGGCAGAACTCGCCACGTTCGTTCGCGTCGCGAGTGGGGAGATCCCGCCGCCCGTCGGCGTGCATGACGCGCTGGAAGCCCTTTACACCTGTGAAGCTCTGGGGCGCTCGCGCAGAGAGGGCCGTCCCGTCCGCGTCGACGAAATCCGCGCTACCTAACCGGCGTCTCAGCGCGACTCGGGAGCGATCTCTCCGGAGCCGCGCATGATCAGACGGGCCGGCACGACAACGCGTTCCGTTGGCAGGTTGGGTTGGTCGAGACGCTGGAACACGCGCTCGGCGGCGAGCCGGCCGATGGTGTGGGGGTCTTGTGCGATCACGGTGAGGGGCGGGTCGAGCAGGTCGCTCATCGGGAAGTCGTCGAAGCTGACGAGCGCGATGCGATGGTTCAATCGCCGTTCATGCAGAGCACGGACGGCGCCGAACGTGACGAGGTCTTGCGAGGAGAAGATGGCCGTCGGCGGGTTGCCCGAGGTGATCATGCGCAGCGTCGCCCTGAGCGCGTCCCTCTCCGTGTGGTTGCCGAAGGACACCAGCTCAGGATCGATCGCCAATCCCGCCTGCGCCATCGCCCGCTGATAGCCGGCGAACCGCGCGCCCGCGGAGGAGATGCCCGGCAGGTCGCCCAAGAAGCCGATGCGGCGGTGGCCGAAGCTGAGCAGGTGTTCGGTGGCGAGCTTGGCCGCCTCGAAGTGGTCGGTCAACACGCTGTCAACGGCCACCCCGGCGGGCTCGCGGTCGATGGCGACGACCGTCGTCCCCAGGGCGATCTCCGCCGCCAGATAGCCGTAGTCGTCGCCGCAGGGCATCATGATCAAAGCGTCGACGCGGCGGGCCGTGTACAAAGCGACGAGTTCGCGCTCGTGGCGGGCGTCCTCGTCGGTGGTCGACGCGAAGACGGCGACCTCGTGGGCGGCCGCGGTCATCTCCACCGCACGGTGGACGACGGCGTCGAATGGGTTGTCCACCCCCACGAGCACCATGCCGATCGACTCCGTGCGCCGGTCGCCTCGTCGCAGAAAACCAGCGATGCGGTCGGGCGTGAAGCGAAGGGCCCGCATGGCTTCGACGACCTTGTCATGTGTCGCCCTCGACACGCCTGGCTCATCATTGACGACACGCGACACTGTCTTCAGGCTCACGTGAGCCCGGACAGCCACATCCTGCATCGTTGCTCGGGGGTGTTTCCCTTCCACGCGACGTAACAGTACAGCCCAGCCGCCCAGTTGACAACGATGTCGTATCGTGACCTTTTTGTTACCTAAATCCTCTTGCGGAACATCGAAGCAACGCGTTACGGTGTCCCTGACAACGTTGTCATCAAGGAAGGCACAACGTGTTGGATCCAGTAGCTCTGGGCATCGACGTGGGAACCACCCGCGTCAAGGCCGCGACAGTCGATCTCGACGGCCGCGAGCTGCACAGCGCCGCCGCCGACACGCCCTGGCGCTCGTCGTCCCAAGGGCCGTTGCTTGATCTTGGACAGTTGCGCGATCTCGTCATCAGCCTGAGTGGCGGCGTGGCCACGCAGTCCCGCGCCGCTGGCAAGCGTGTGGCGGCCATCGCCGTCACCGGCCTGGCCGAAACCGGAGCCCTGCTGGACGGCGCGGGCGAACCGCTCTTCCCCGGCTTCGCGTGGCATCACCAATTGGGCGATCCCGAGCGCATCTTCGCCGCGTTGGGCGAACGGGAGTTCATCGAACGCACCGGCCGCGAGGTGTCCATCGCTCCGTCCATCATCAAACTTGACGTGCTGCGCGCCCAAGGGCATGTCTTCTCGGCGGGCCAGCGCTGGCTGACGATTCCCGACTTCGTGTCCTATTGCCTGTGCGGCGAACAGATCGCGGAGATTTCGGAAGCCTCCCGCACCGGGCTGCTTGACATCGTCGCCCGCACCTGGTGGGACGACGCATTGGAGTTTCTCGGCGCCCCCCGATCGCTGCTGCCGGGCGAGCCCGTGACGGCCGGCACGGTCCTCGGCCCGGTGCGCGACGATCTCCCGGCATCGCTGCAGGGCGCGACCGTCGTCGTCGGCGGGCACGACCACCCGGTGGCCGCCCTGGGCATTGGTGTCAAGGATCCGGACGTGCTCGCGCTGTCGCTCGGCACCGCCGAAGCCCAGCTTCGCTTCCTGGAGCCTGTGACGGATCGCGCCGCCGTGGCCGCCGCCGTGGCGAGCGGCGGTTTCCTCGATTGGCATCCGCTCGGCGACCGCATGACTTTGCTCGTTGCCATCCCCACCGGCATCACGCTGGAACGCCTCGGCGCCCTGCTCGGCTGCGGCACGTTGGCCGATCGCCTCCGGCTGAGCGACCAGGCGATGCGGGACGATCTGACGCCCACGGCCGCGCGGGTCACTGACGCTGGCTTCGACAGCTTCTGCCTCACCGGCATCGACGACGACGCCCAGCCGGCCGCCGTCTGGCGGCAAGCGGTCACGACGTTGTTGGAGACGTCGTCTGGCCTCATCGACGCCGTCGAGCAGGTACTCGGGCCGCGCCGCCAAGCAGTCGCCTACGGCGGCTGGATCCACGACCCGCTGATGCGCCGTGAGCGCATCAAGCAGCTCGGCGCCGTGGAGTTTTCCGTCTTGGGCGAATCCGGCATCGTCGGAGCCGCCATGATCGCAGCGCAAGCTGTGGGGCTTATCGATTCTCTACCCGTCTTCGAGTCACAGAAAGGAACGAACTAGCACACGTCTGTGCACGTGGACGTACGCCACCCTGTGCGTCATGAAACAATAAGCACGTCTCTTACCTAGTGAAATAGTTACAAGGAGATAACCGCAATGAAGCGAACTTATGCAATAGCAGCGCTGGTGCTCGCCGGCGTGACCGCCTTCAGCGCCTGCTCGGGCGCCGGCGGAGGTGCAGCGGCCCCGCAAGCGGGCTCAACTCCCGGCGCTGGAAGCGCCGCGGCCGGCTCGTCCATCAATGTCTTGATGGTCGGCAACCCACAAATGAATGATCTCCAGAAGCTGACCGAGGCCAATTTCACCGCCAAGACCGGCATCAAAGTCAACTACACGATCCTCCCGGAAAATGAACTCCGCGACAAGGTCGCCCAGGACGTGGCGAACCAGGCCGGCCAATACGATGTCGCCACGATCGGCGCCTATGAGGCCGAAGTCTGGACAGGCAATGGCTGGCTGACCAACCTGCAGCCGTACGTCGACAAAGACACCGCTTTCGACGCGGCCGATATCATCCCCGCCATGTCCGGCCTGCTGTCCAAGGACGGCGACCTCTACGCGATCCCGTTCTACGGCGAGGCGGCGTTCACGATGTACCGCAAGGATCTGTTCGACAAGTGGGGTCTCACCATGCCGGCCAACCCGACGTGGCAGCAGATTCAAGACTTGGCCAAGCAGGTCAAGGAGAAGGACAGCGACATCACGCCGATCTGCCTGCGCGGCCTGCCGGGCTGGGGCGAGAACATGGCCGTCATCGGCTCCATGATGAACGCCTTCGGCGGCGGCTTTATCGACGACCAGTGGAACCCGCTGATGACGTCGGACGGCACCAAGAAGGCTGTCAGCTTCTACAACGAGACCGTCACGAAGTATGGCGAGCCCGGCGCGGCCCAGTCCGGCTTCACCGAGTGCCTCAACACCTTCTCGCAGGGCAATGCGGCCATGTGGTTCGACGCCACGTCGGCGGCGACCACGCTCGAATCGTCCAACTCCAAGGTCGCGGGCAAGGTCGGCTACGTCGACGCCCCGAAGGACCAGATCCGCTCCGGTTGGGTCTGGGCGTGGGCGTGGACCGTCCCGAAGACCACGAAGAACCTTGACGCCGCCTGGCAGTTCGTCTCCTGGGCCTCGTCCAAGGAATACGAGCAGTTGGCCCTCGACAACGGCGTGACCGTCCCCGACGGCAAGCGCATGTCGACCTTCGACCTGCCCAAGTACAAGGAGCTGTCGGCCGCGTACGCCACGCCGATGCTGGACGCCATCAAGGCCTCCGACCCGCAGAACTGCCAGGTCATGAAGTCGGCCGGCCCGGGCTGCCAGTACCTGGGCATTCCCGAGTTCGAAGATCTCGGCACCAAGATCGGCCAGGAGATGAGCTCGATGATCACCGGCAAGGAGACCGTCGACCAGGCTCTCGACAAGTCGCAGGCCTTGGCTCAAAGCGTCGCCGACGCCAATAAATAACGCCCAATGAAGCTGGTGTGGGGCCGGGGTTCTCGGCCCCACACCAACCAACCAACGACATCGACGCGACCTCGTCGCACGGACACATGGAAGTTTCCGGTGGCGACGAGGGCAGCATCACGACGGGAGGGAAGCTAGATGTCGACCGTTTCCATGCCGCTTCCGGCGAGCAACACGGCAATTGAAGCCGCTCAGGCGGACGCCGAGAGGCGCCAGCGACGTCTCCGGGCGCGCCGCCGCATTCCACTGCTGCCCGGCTTGATCTTTCTCATCGTCGTGACGCAGCTCCCCTTCGTCGTCACCATCGTGATGTCCTTCATGCGCTGGAACCTCATGAGGCCCAACGCCATCAAGTTCGGCACGCTGGCGAACTACGCGACCGTGCTGAGCGACCCCCGCATGTTGGCCGCCATGATCAACACCGTCGTGATGGTGGTGTGCTCGGTCGGCATCTCTCTCGTCATCGGCACCTGTCTGGCCCTGCTGTTGAACCGCAAGTTCCTCGGGCGCGGCATCGTGCGCACCCTGCTCATCACGCCGTTCCTCATCATGCCGATGGCCGCGGCGCTGATGTGGAAGCACCTGATCTACAACCCCACCTACGGCCTCATCAACGGCACGCTCGGGGTGATCTCCAAACTGTTCGGCGGCTCGGTCCCGCAGACCGACTGGGTGTCCTCCGCCCCCATGGTGGCCGTCATCGTGGCGCTGGTGTGGACGTGGACGCCGTTCATGATGCTCATCACGCTCGCCGGCCTCCAATCGCAAGAACTCGACGTCATCGAGGCCGCTGAGGTCGACGGCGCCAAAACCTTCCAGATCTTCTGCCATATCACGCTGCCGCACCTGCGCCGCTACCTTGAACTGGCGATCGTGCTCGGCATCATCTACCTGCTGAACACGTACGACCAGGTGTACACGATCACCGCCGGCGGCCCCGGCACGGCGACGACGAACCTGCCCTACGAGATCTACCTGACGGCCTTCCGCAAGTTCGATTACGGCGAAGCCGCCGCGGCCGGCGTGATCGTCGTCATCTTGAGCACCATCATCGCCACGTTCGGGCTGCGCCTGCTCACGTCGATCGCGGACCAGACGCCGCCACCGCCCAAGCAGAAGAAACGCGCGAAAGTCCCCGCGGCCGCAGCAGAACAGGAGGCCCAACGATGAGCGCCACGACTATTCCCACCAGCACGTCCAAACGCGTCAGCAAAGCCGCCCGACGCCGTCGCGGTGAGGGCGGGCCGCTCGGCGTGGTGGCGTGGATCTGTGCCATCATCTTCATCGCCCCCGTGCTGTGGATGCTGTTGACCGCTTTCCACAGCGAGGTCGACGCCGCCTCCAACCCGCCAGCCCTCCTCGCGCCGTTGACGCTAGACAATTTTGAGCTGGTCTTCACCGGCACCCTCGTGCCGCACCTGCTGAACTCGCTGATGGCGGCCGGCTTCTCGACGATTTTCGTCATCGTGCTCGCTCTGCCCATGGCGTACGCGACGGCCGTCAAGCCGATCACCAGCCCCCACACCGTCCTGCAATGGATCTTGTCGACCAAATTCCTGCCGCTGATCGCGGCCTTGGTGCCGGTGTACCTCACGTTCAAGGCGCTGGGCCTGCTCGACAACATCTGGGCGCTGGTCATCTTCTACACCGGGCTCAACCTGCCGGTCGCCGTGTGGATGTGCCATTCGTTCCTGTCGGACATCCCGTCCGACATCATGGCGGCCGCCGAGGTCGACGGCGCCTCGCTCTTCACCATTTTGCGCACCATCGTGCTGCCGCTGTCGCTGCCAGGCATCGCGGCGACGGCCTTGATCTCCTTCATCATGGCCTGGAACGAGTTCCTGTTCGCCTTGAACCTGACCGCTGTCACCGCGGCGACCTCGCCGATCTTCCTCGCCGGCTTCATCACCAGCGAGGGCCTGTTCATGGCCAAGTTGTCGGCGGCGGCGATCATCGTGTGCCTGCCGGTGATCATCGCCGGCTGGGTGGCACAAGACAAACTGGTCCAAGGCCTGTCACTGGGCGCAGTCAAGTAGCCGACAGCGTCGCCTGACCACATCACATCGTTCGAAAGGTTCACACCATGGTTGCCCTCAACCAAGCCAATCTGTCCGCCATCGCCGCCCGCATCCCCGTGCCCGCCTACGACCGTTCCAAGGTCACGCCGGGCATCGTGCACTTCGGCGTCGGCGGTTTCCACCGGGCGCACCAAGCGAACTACCTCGACCAGGTGATGAGCCTGGGCGAGAGCATGGACTTCGGCATCATCGGCGTCGGCTTGATGCCGAGCGACGCGCACATGCGTGACGTGATGGAGGCACAGGACTACCTCTACACGCTGGTCGACAAGAACCCGGCCGGCGAATGGCACGCCCGGGTCGTCGGCTCGGAGATCGGCTACCTGTATGGACCAGACGACCCGCGAGCCGTCATCGAGCAGCTGGCCGACCCGGCCATCCGCATCGTCTCCCTCACCATCACCGAGGGCGGCTACAACTTCGACCAGGTGACCGGCGACTTCATCGCCGACAACCCGGCCATCCAGGCCGAGCTCGTGCCCGGCGCGCTGCCCACGACCGTCTTCGGCTACCTCTACGAGGGCATGAAGCTGCGGCGGGAGCGTGGCGTCACACCATTCACCGTGATGTGCTGCGACAACATCCAGGAGAACGGCGCGGTCGTCAAGAAGGCGCTCACGTCGTACGCCGCGCTGCGCGATCCGGCTTTCGCCGACTGGATCGCTTCGACGGTGCACTTCCCCTCGTCGATGGTCGACCGCATCACACCTCAGACCACCGACCAGGACCGCGCGGACGTGGCCGAACGCTACGGCGTCGAAGACGGCTGGCCCGTGGTGTGCGAGTCGTTCATCCAGTGGGCGCTCACCGACGACTTCCCGACCGGACGTCCAAAGTACGAGCTCGTCGGCGTGCAGACCGTCCACGACGTCGTGCCGTTCGAGTTGATGAAGCTGCGTCTGCTGAACTGCTCGCACCAGGCCATCGCCTACTTCGCGCAGTTGGCCGGCATCCACTACGTGCACGAGGCCATGGCCGACCCGGACATCCGCACGTACGTCCGGGCGTTCATGGACTTCGACGCGACGCCGAGCGTCCCGCCGGTGCCCGGCGAGGATCTCGACGTCTACAAGGACACGCTGATCGCCCGCTTCTCCAGCCCGGCCGTCTGCGACACCACCGCCCGCCTCGCGCAGGAAGGCTCGGACCGTCTGCCCAAGTGGCTGATCCCGATGGTGAAGGAGCGCTTGGCCGTCGGCGGCGACATCCGGCGGTCGGCCGCGATGACGGCGGCGTGGGCCAAGTACTGCGAGGCGGTTGACGATTCGGGCGCTCCGATCACCATCGTCGACAACGCCAAGGATTCGATCATGGCGGCGGCCGCCCAGCAGAAGGACGACCCGCTGGCCTTCCTGCGCCAAGAGCAGTTCTTCGGCGACCTAGTGAACGACGAGCGCTTCACGAAGCCCTACCTGTGGACGCTGAACCTGCTCAACACCGTTGGCGCACACGGCACACTGAAGGCACTCGTGGAGTTGGACGGCTAACGCCCTGACCTGGCGTTCACCCTTTCCCCGGCGTCAAGGGTATGCCGTCCACAGGCGGATGACATGCCGACGGCTTCCGCTGGCATCAAAGGAGAAGCCGCGACCGGTCAGGTGGGCGGGCATCCCGCGATGCTCGCCCACGCCGCGTCTGAAAGACTGACGACACTATGTTGACTGTCACGCCGAATCCGACCATCGACCGCCAGGTCTTCCTCGACGAGCTCATCGCCGGAGCGGTGTTGCGCACGTCCCACAACCGGGCGCTGCCCGGCGGCAAGCCGGTGGACGTCGCCCGGGCGGCGACCGCGCACGGCGTCCACGCCGGCGTCCTGCTGCTGCTCCCCGACGACCCGGCCGCCTGGTTCCTCGGACGGCTGCGCGACGAGGGCTTCGATCCGCAGACGGTGCTCTTCCCCGGTGTGATCCGCGAGACCATCGCGATCTACGAGAACTCGGGCCGCGCGACGATCATCAACGGCGCTGGCGAGGCGACGCCCTCGCCAGCCGACTGGACGAAGCTGTGCGACCAGGCGGCACGCCTCACTCACACCGGCGAGTGGGTGGTCTGTTCGGGCAGCTTCCCGTACGGCATCGGGCGAGCCCAGATCGCCGAGTTGTTCGACGCCATCCACGCGGCGGGCGGCCTGGTGGCCGCCGACACCGGCCCGGCCTGGCTGGGCGACGCGCTGGCGGCCGGGCCTGACCTCGTGTCGCCCAACCTGTCGGAGGCCATCTCCCTGCTCGACGGGCACGAGCTCGTCGAAGCCATTGCCGTACGCGAGTCGGCCCTGCCCGACGCTCAGCGAGCCGCCCAACGGCTCGTCGACGCGGGCATGCCGCGGGTGATCGTCTCGGCGGCTGCGGCCGGACTCGCCTGGGCGGACGAACACGGCTCCGGCACAGTGCCGGCGGCGCACGTGGCTCAGATCGCCAACCCGGCGGGCGCCGGCGACGCCCTGCTCGGCGGCACCGTGGCCCGGCTGGAGGCAGGCGCCCAGTTCGGCGACGCCGTGGTCTGGGGCGCGGCGACCGCCGCCGCCGCCATCACCCAGTGGATGCCCGGCAAAGCCGACGCCGCCCAAGTCGAACAGTTCCATCTCGAGCTCACGTCACAGCGAGCATGACCACGAGCGCCGACCTTCGCCGCTCGTGATATCTGGCGTCTACGGTCTGGAGGACGTCATCCCCGCAGGGTAAGCTGAACTATTCTTCTGAGATCGGAGACAACATGATGAGCATTGGCGCCGAGCGTTTACGCAAAGAGGGATGGATTCTCCTGCTGGCAGGGCTTATCGTGACGGCCGTTTTCGCGATCTTGACAAATCTGCACCTCACGTTGCAGGTGGCTCCACCAACTTTTGATTTCGCCCTGAATCTGGTCCATTCCGTGATGTCCGTCCTCATTCAAGCCGCAGCCCTTCTCGTCGTGGTCGGAGTGGTGTTCGTGAGACTCGGACGTTCCGGGAAACCAGAATCTCACGCCGCCGACGAGTAGGCATCACTCTGCGAGTTTTCTTCGCCTACCCCTTGGTCACCAGGTGTACGACGAGATCGGCTCGGCTCTTCGTCCGTTCGATGAGCTCAGCGTTGCGCTGGTCGCTGCCGAGCGCGTGGTGTTGGGCTTGTTCCTGTGTCTCGCCGTAATGCTCGTGACGTTTGGTGAGCCGCGAGAGCCGGGTGGCATCGGGCAACGACAAGAACCACATCTCGTCCAACAGGGGACGCAGGTCGCACCAGGGCGGTTCGTCGAGCAACAAATAGTTGCCCTCGGTGATGACGAGCGGCACACTGGCCAGCACGGGAATCGCTGATCCGATCGGCTCGTCCAGTTCTCGCCGGAAACGCGGCACATAGACAATCCGGTCCCGGCCAGCCGCAGCCGAGCGGGGCTGTTCCCTCAGGCGTCGGATCAACGCCACGTAGCCGTCGGCGTCGAAGGTGTCCGGCGCGCCCTTGCGCCCACGGGCGTCCATCGTGTCGAGCACCTCGTTGGCAAGGTGGAAGCCGTCCATCGGCACCAAAACCGCCATTGTTGGCCCCAACGCCTGGACCAACGCCTCCGCCAGCGTCGATTTTCCGGCCCCCGGCGAGCCGGTGATGCCGAGAAGCCGCCGCTTGCCAGTCGTTGCCAACACTCGCGCCCGAGCCACCAACTGTTCGACGGGCTCCTCCACCTCAGGAACGCTCATCGTCGCCCCACCCCCAATCGATACCGACAAGATTCTCCAGCCACCCGCGCGGCCCAAGCGACGCGCAGCGGACTCCGGCGACCGTGATCGCCACAGCGAGGCACTCGGCCAACGACATCTGCCGCGCCCGAGCCATCGCATAAGCGCAATGGAACGCGTCGCCCGCTCCCAGTGTGTC
>QMCE01000257.1_pt1 | contig 49593 bp, 35 predicted proteins | sample 1821851 | NCBI WGS metagenome assembly QMCE01 (sample SAMN09453174, study PRJNA476694) | Termite gut metagenome, whole genome shotgun sequencing project. | isolation source: worker | host: Odontotermes sp. | place: South Africa:Pretoria | collected 2016-01-28 | reverse complement strand
TTCTCCTTGTACCTTTGCTCGACCCCGTCGATGTCGCTCACGGCCTCTATGACCTCTTCGGTATCAAACAGCATGGGGCCGGGCAATTCCTCCTCCATGTCGATGTAGAAGCCCCGCAGCACGTCCCGATACTTCTCCAAATCGTACGTATAGAACAGCATGGGGCGCCTCAGGTTCGCATAATCAAAAAATACCGAGGAATAATCCGTAATCAACACGTCCGATATTAGGTATAGTTTCGCAATATCGTCATATTTACTCAGGTTGAACACAAAATCCTCCAACCCCGTCACGTCCAACTGGTCCGCAATGTAATAATGCGTCCGCAACAAGACGACGTACTCGTCACCCAACCGCTCCCGCATTCGGTGCAAGTCAAGCTTGAGCTGAAACTTGTACTGACCCCTGCCGTAATATTCGTCGTCCCGCCACGTCGGCGCGTACAGAATCACCTTTTTGTCAGACGGGACGCCCAGCTCGCCCTTCGTCCTCGACGCAATCTCATCCCTGTCCCCTCTGTGTAGTATGTCGTTTCGAGGGTATCCATATTCCAACATTTTCTTATTATATTGAAATGCGCGTGAAAATATTTCGGAGGAAAAGGCGTTGGCGGTAACCAAGTAATCCCAAAAGCGGGACTGCCTGTAAAACCACTCCTTGTGTCGCGCATCCGCACTGGTCACTTCCTCCATATCGAAGACCAGCCTCTTTAGGGGCGTACCGTGCCACGTCTCCAGAAACACGTTGCCCTTCCTCTTGATGAAGTAGTTGGGCTGCCTCACGTTGAACACGATGTATTTGCACCTCGCCAAATATTTAAAGTAGGCAAGGCTGAACCTCTTCACCTGTTTCGCCCCATACGGCATATCCTGTTTCTTTTTATTCATAATCCAGACGCATTGAAACTTGCCCGGATGGTTCTCGTTAATGTACTCGTACAGGTATCTTGGGCTGTCCGAATACGACCTGCCAAAAAAGCTCTCAAACAGTATGTGGTCATCCAACAAGGGCTGCTTGACGAAGTAATGCTTGTACACGAACTTACGCAGCTCCTTGGGATGGCGGGCCAAGAAGGACGACATGCGGATTCCGCTGTGCCTTGCAACTGCGCTTATGGTTTTCTCGACGTCGCCGCGCAACAACAACCTCGCCAACTTCTTGCGATACCTTGGCAAGCTCGGGACGATGGCGGGCGACATGCCCTCCGCAATCCCCTTCATGGTCTGGAACCGCTCGCCGCTCCAAGACGGGTCGTCCGCCTTGCGCATGTTGACCACGAATACCGAGGCGTAATACCGCATCAGCTTATAGTCAAGGCGAACCCTCAATTCATCGTCCGCATCCAACCCCTCCATGGAATACCGGTAAGCCCGAACCATGTCCTCAAACTCATTCTTGTCGCCCATCTGCGACAGGGCGGGCATCGTAATCGGGTCGTTGTGTCTCCTCTTCACATAAGTCATCCATTCCAAATGCTCCGCCCTCCGCATCCGCTTCAGGGTTTCGACCAGGAACGGCAAATCCGAATAATACGTCACGTCTTCATGAAACCGCAAGCCCTCCCCTTCAAGGAACGAGCGGCGAAACAATATGTTGAGGACCGAGGCACTCTGTAAATCCTTCTTCTTGGACATCAACGTCTGGTTGGCCAAAACCTTCTTGGCGGCGTACGCCCCGTCGGCGCTTCCATCCTCGTCGCCGTCTTTTCCGTCTTCCTCCAATTCGCCGGCCTCCTCCGCGCCATCCTCCAAATCCTCGTCACCCTTTTTGCGGAACAACTTCTTAAAAAAGGACTGCTTTTCTTCTTGGACGCCTTCCGCCTGCTTTTTCTCCCATTGCTCCTGAAAAATGCTTCGTTTATACCATGTGGACGCCTTCTTGCCATACACGAAGTCCGCCTTGCTCACTCCCGCAATCTGCATGAACCGCTCCATGGCGTCGGGCATTAGGTAGTCGTCACCATCCAAAAACAGCACGTAATCCCCCGTCGCATGCGCAAGCCCCAAGTTGCGCGCCGCCGCAACGCCCGTCTTACCCACCAACTCATACGTCTTTAGGTCCAACCATTCTCCATACGCCTTTATGGTCGCTTCCAGTTCCGAATACGCCTCTTCTTCCTTCCATGACTGGTCGCCGCCCCCGTCCAGTATGAGCAAGACCTCCACCATGGCGTCCGAGTCCCGCCCCTCGCTTGCAAGGACGCTCTGGTCCTTTACGCTTTCCAAACAATCTTGAAGGAACCTCACCCCTTGGTGAAAAAGCGTTGGCCGGGAGTCTGCGGCAAAGGCACCGTTTCTTATAAAGTAAAAAGGAATAATTACACTGGTCTTCACAAAATCCTTCCTCCATCTTCCCCTACGCAGCATTTTTATCCAACATATACAACATAGGAATTATAGCAAGAACCGTCCGCAAAGTCAACCAGAACTATGCGCTCGTTATACGTGCTTGAAATACGTCCGCTTAATCTCGTCGTAGATGATCTTGCATACGCTCTCCGCACTTTTCGGCAAACAGACCGCCCTCATCTCCTTAAAACGTTCCTCTTCCCCAAAGTCATTGGCCTGGTACCGGCCAAGCGTCTCGAGCAACGCCTTCCCGTCAAACACCCTGGGACCAAACAAATCCTTCCTCATGTCGTAGTAACTGCCTTGCCACTCCATGTACTTATTATAATCAAACTGATAGAAAATTATCGGTTTGCCCAGGTAGTAGACATCCCACGACACGCTGGAATAGTCCGTAATGAGCAAACGGCACTCCATCACCAAGTCAATGATGGGTTTGGCGTCGTAGTCAAACAGTTGGATGCGGTCGCTCTTCACCTGGTAGTTATCCATGAATTGGCGAAACTTGGGGTGCATGCAAAATATCAACCGCAAATCGTGGCCCTCCAAGAATTCCTCCAACTCTTGGGAATGCAACAAGTCGGAATAGTGTCTGTAGTAATCCGAATCGGTAAACACGTCCTCCGTCACTTCCTGCAACCAGTTCCTCCACGTCGGCATAAGCAGTATGTCCCGCTTCGTCTTGGAGCGGTCCTCCATTTGGTCCCACCTCGCCATGCCCGCGACGATAATCTCACTCTCCCCATATCCAAAATAAGCCTTGGTTATTTCCTTCTCCCTGTCAGAGGCCACGACGACGTGGTTGGCGCTATTGACGCCCCCCTTTTTATAAATATAGTCCACACATTTCAATCCTATGACCCCGTGTTGCAAGAATAAAAACGGTTTTTCCCTCACGGCGTCGAGTATCCGACTGTTCCTTGACCGCCAAATGTAGGCGTGGCGCTTGGAGTCAATCGACACAAACAACCTGGCCGCCTGTAGGTACACTAAATGTCTGACGCCCATAAAGGGCAGGACCTTCCGCCCGTACGCCGCCACGTTCCGATAATCCGGCTGGCTCTTGTCGATGATGTAATACGCGCTCCGCTTAACCGCGCCGGCAGACTCTTCCCCCGTCAAGTATAGAAACATGGCGTACGAATTGTCCTGCGCCATCATACAGTGCTTTTCATACAGGAGCAAAATGGGCCTTCCCTTGAAATACCACCGCAAACACCGATACAACAAGCGAGCCACTTTTTCCTTCAGGGCGTAGCGCGCCAAGTCGTATTTCTGCCATTGCCTACAGAACAATACCACGTTGTCATTTTCAGTGACGTAGGGGAAGACGATGCGTCCCCCCCCGTCCCTGTAGTCGTTCCCCCATCCCCTGTATACCTTGTCATGAAACCGCTTGCCATCTAGATTGATGGGACGCACCTCGTAGTCGTACCCGTCCCTGTCGCCAACCAATATAATGTCCCAAATGTATTGTTTGAAGCTCACGTCCTTGAAGGGGAGCCGCCAAACCTGCTTAACGCCGTATGCGTATTTTTTGGTGGAGACAAGGGAGAAGGACGCCTCTTCCCCGCTCCCTCCGTCCCACGTACCGTCCCCCCCCATGGCCTCGTCCGGCGACGCCCCTTGGTTCCGATAACGTATGACGAGGTCGTGATAATCAAAAAAATCATGGTGTATGTTCATCGTGGTAATCTGACACACGCCCCCCCTTATCTTGACGTCGTCAATGATTTCCCTCATTTGTGTCAAGTAGTATTCCCTACGGGGGACGAATTTGCACGCCAACTGCATCTCTTCCGTGTAGTAGGGCATCCACAGGAATTCCGTCTGCTCCGCCCCCGTTACGACCTCGTAGGAATAGTCGCGGGCAGGCTTATAGGCCACTCCGCCAAAGAACCGCCCATCTTCGTCATACCGCTTTTTCCGCTTGGGAATGATGAACTCCGTCCCATCCCGGCTGGCGGCCTTCCTCTTCCTCTCCCATTTTTGGTTCCTTTTCGCCTCGATACGCGACAGGCAATAGCCACCCCCCTTGTTCATGACCAAGTAGGCTTCCCACCTTTTATTCAACGTCCCCCCTTGCCGCTCCACGAACTGCCTCACGTCAAATGAAAACCGTCCTTTGTTTACCCCCTGCACGGATACGGGGATGCGCTCCAACCTTTTGCTCGTCTTACTCCATAGAAACACTTCCGCCTCGCTTACCGTCCCTGCGAATTTCTTTGCCAACCCCACCTCCATCGTGGTTCCATAACGGTTCACGTCCTTGGCGTAGACGGGGGGCGACTTAACCGTCTTACTCTTCGTCTTCCATTTTCGGACGACGAACGCCCCGTCCTTATCCAAAGCCGGAATCAGGTGTACGTTTCTCTCCGGTATCACCTCCGTCTTGGCGAGGGACAGCATCTTGCCAAACTCCGCACCCTCCCCGACAAAGGAAACGGGCCATTCCTCGCCGCCCGCCAAAACCAGCACCAACCGCCACGTTCGGATGGCAAACTTCTCCACGAGGAAGTCCGTCGTAACGCACAGGCGTCCGCCCTCGCCCCATCGATAACGGACGGGCTCGCTTATCAGCTTCGTCCGTTCATCCTTCCACCTGACCTGAACCAATTCTTCCGATTGAAGGGACGTCTCGACCTTACACCGAAACACCCCGTTCTGTATCTCGTACTCCTGAATCTTCGCCTTCTTGTCCATTATGTAGCAACTCCTTCATTCCGCGCCCGTAAGTAACATCGCCCGTATTTTTATCCCGCACATCCTACCCTTCCCAATGCGCCCATGTCTTTGCCATCATTTTCATTGTACCAAAAATAGGGTTACATTACAACTCCGAAAGTGCAAGGAAGGGACTGACACATTTTTGACACACTTGATTTTTATAGTAGCAACTACATTTTAATTCACGCTACGTTTTGACGCACATCTGGATGGCAACGCCATGGAGGTAACTATGTACGATTTTGAAAAACAACATAAACGTGGGAAATTGCACGCATTTGAGCGCATTTGCCAGCTACTTGACCCACACTCCTTTCGTGAAATCGGCTCGGACGTCACGAATGCGGAGGGCAGCTTCAACATAAAGGCCGGGCAGTTCCCATATGACGGCGTAATAACCGGATATGGCTTAATCGACGGGCGAAAAGTCTTCATCTATTCGCAGGACTTTACCGTTATCGGCGGCACGCTCGGCAAACAACACGGTTACAAGATTGCGAACGTCATCCGTCTGGCCATCCAGAACCGTTGCCCCATCATCGGCGTCAACGACTCGGGTGGCGCCAGGATTCAAGAGGGCGTCAACGCCTTGGCCGGTTATGGTGAAATCTTCTACTACAACACCTTGGCTTCCGGCTACATCCCCCAGATTTCCGTGATAGCCGGAAATTGTGCGGGCGGCGCGGTATATTCCCCCGGCATAACGGACTTCATTTTCGTAATCGACGGTATCAGCCAAATGTTCGTGACGGGGCCAAAGGTCATCAAAACCGTCACCAATGAGGAGATTACGGCGGAGGATTTGGGAGGGGCGAACGTCCACTCCACCACGAGCGGGGTGGCTCATTTCCACACCCCCTCCGAGAAGGATTGTTTCCGTGAAATTCGCAAGCTATTGCGCGTCATCCCCCACCATTACCAGGAAGGGAAGAATTCCGTGGATTTGACCCCTTACCCACAAAACGTGGAATTTGGCGACGGGATAAACCACATCCTTCCGGAGAACTCCAACGCCTCCTATGACGTCAAGTCCGTCATTAGGGAGTTGTTGGACGAAGGTGACTTCATAGAGGTACAAGAGGAATTCGCCAAGAACCTCGTGGTCGGGTTTGGCAAGATTAAGGGCGTCACGGTCGGCGTCGTCGCCAACCAACCCAACTACATGGCCGGCGTACTGGATTGTGATTCCAGCGACAAAGCCGCCCGTTTTATACGCTATTGCGACGCATTTGACGTCCCCCTCATTACGTTGGCGGACGTGCCGGGCTTCCTTCCCGGCTCGGGCCAAGAGACGAAGGGCATCATACGGCACGGGGCCAAACTGCTGTACGCCTACTCGGAGGCCACGACGATTAAGCTTAGCGTGATTCTGCGCAAAGCCTACGGCGGCGCCTACATCGCCATGTGCAGCAAGCATCTGCGCGCGGACTTCGTCTACGCATGGCCAAACGCCGAGATTGCCGTTATGGGGGCGGAAGGGGCGGTGGACATCCTCTTCGCCAAGGACATGGCCAAGATGGAAACCCCCGAGGAGAAGCAGGCTTTCCGTGATGAAAAAATCGGCGAGTACCGCTCTGAGTTCATGAACGCGGAGGTGGCCGCCAGACAGGGCTACGTCGACGCCATCATCCGCCCCGCCGCCACGAGGGAGCGCCTCTACGCGGACCTCTTATTCCTACAGGACAAGAAGGCCGTAGACGGGGTTGTAAAGAAACATGGGAACATTCCGCTGTAGGGATGTTGGCTCAAACCCACCTCATGTGTTGCGATGGTTTGAGTGATTGGACGACCCGCAGGGACGCATTTTCGGTTATTTTGAAAAATGGGGTGGAGAATGGGGTGGGCGAGCTTATCGCAAGGGCTAAAAGCCTTGCACTTACCAAGCAAAACTACTTTGACGACATAACCGCCATAGCCGTCCATTCTCAGTAAACCTGCATCCATGACCAAGGATTCCGCTTAAAAATCTGCATTGTACTTGACAGGGTATAACTCTTCTGCTACAATCTGTCCATCCCCGAACTGCCACTCGAAGGGCATGGCAAAAACGGCGAAATCAAGGTTTATATGCGGGATACCGGATTGCTCGTCGCCATGCTGGAAGACGGCTCACAAGTGGCAACGTGGGGGTTGCCGGAAAGGTCGAAACCTTCCCTCTCTATATGGCGATGTTTTTATAGTCCTTTATGAATTTTTGTTTTGGATTTCAAAAGAACCGACCAAAAGAATACCACCACCGCTCCCGCCACGGCCCATATCGAGATGATTACGTAAACCATCCTCAGGCTAAAGACACCCGACAAGAGGGCGTATACCAGACTAAACACAATCATAACCGCATTCTGGGCTATGCTGTATAGGGACATGACGGTCGTCCTTCCCTCTTCCTTTATCTCGCTTTGGATTACGTCGACTTGCACGACCTCGACAATCGCCATAACCATGCAACCGACGCCCAGCGCCAAGACGGCGTATGGATTCCACGCCAACGAGAAGGCGAGTAAGGACAGGCCACCCAGTACCGCCAAGGCAAATCCCATATTCCCAGACTTCAACCTGTTGCCCGATGCGGAGGCGATGCGGTCGCCTGTGGCGACGCTCACGAACCTGACGGTAAGAATGACGCTTACCCACACGTATCCCAACTTAAAGTCGTCAATAATCAGGGCGTCGAACTCATCCAGATAACTCGTGACGCTGACCACGAACACCAAGAAAACCATGCCAACCAGTATGTTCACATTTCTCACGCAGAGTTTCACGGCTTCGCGGAACGTCCGAAGATAACCAATCTTCTCTTTCCTTACTCGTTCCGAATAATAATTCTTCTCCCGTAACCGACATGCGAAGACAAGGTTTACCGCACATAGGGCCGCCGACAACATGGATATGGCGCCGACGCCCATAACGTTCGCAAGCGCCCCACTGGACACAATCGCCGTCAAAATCCCAAGCGTGGCGTAGAACCTCCCCTTGCCATAGATTTTGGCGAATTCACCTTCCCGATTCTCGCTCCTCAGATTGTCATATACCAGTCCTTCTTCCGTACCCGAGGTGAACGCACCCGCCACCCCCCAGAACAGGAATCCCAGACCGAACATGGAAAATGTGTCGAACAAACACCAGACCACATAGCACGCCGCCTTCAACGCCGTCGCCACACAAAGCATGTGTCGTCTGTTCCATCGGTCCGCCAATATTCCCGACGGCAGTTCAAGCAACAATTCCGTCAAACTCCAGAAGGACAGTAACAGTGATATCTCCGTTACGGACAACCCCTTTTCCCGAAACAATATTGTATAAAGCGCATATATGGGTAAACAGTCACTTAGAAACTTATATACGTAGAAGCCCTTTTCCCGAAATCCTTCCTCCACCTTGTTCCCCTCTTGGCGCACGCGCCCCTGCACGCCCTACCTACGCCTGGACAGCGCCGTCACGCCCTATGCGCGTCTTGAACAACAACGACGTCATACCTAGTCGACGGTTGGTCGACGCGACGCGTCGATTTCCACCAAGTATTCGTCCGACACGCACTCCACCCCCTCGGGCAATTCATACTGCAGCTTCACCTCATATCTGCCCGGCTTCGTAACCTCGGCAAGGTCAACGAACAATTGTACGGAATCCATGGTCACGTTCTCCATCGCTCCCCGAAGACCGCGAAGGTCCATCTTGTATATGGCCTCCTGATTGACGACGGCCACCTGCCAACCGTCGTTGTTGCGCAACTCAAAGCCCTTTTGGACGAGGTTGAATTCAAGCGGCTGCGTCATCATGGGTTCCATCTCTATCAGGGCGCGAACCGTTACAACCTCCCCCTCCTCCACCAAGCGAACGTCTAAATCACCGAGACGGTTCAACAATTCCTCGTTGTTCACGTTCTGCTCATAGGTCTCAACCGCCCCATCAATGTTCACGTCCAACTCAAGAAAGTCAATCTTGCTCAACTCGTTCTTGGTCCCCGCCACTACAATGCTCTCCGGAACCACCTCCGTACGAACGTGCGTGTACCCACTTGCCGGCACGCCCGTCACGACGGGACGAATCTCTATCTCCTTCTTATCCAAAATCTTGACGTTCACTTTTACCGTATCCACCTGATTCCCATCCACATAGAAGGCCAAATTATTGGACTCCACCAACCGACCCGCCGTATCATAGGCCCTTGGCTCCACCTCCGTCGTGAAATTTTTATCGGCGCCGTTTACGTCCACGTCCACATAAATCCTGTCAATTCTGTCGATTACTGATTTGCCCCCGCGCGCATTGATGGCGTTCGGCTCCGCCACGTAATCCCCCAGATGGTGGTCTTCATCCACCGTCCCCTCCGGGGTGGCGTAGATGTTGAAGAGCGCCTCTTCAATTTTTTCCAACGACACCTTCATCATCTTATTGCAGACGATTTCCGGCGCATCCGCAATATTCCTCTTGAATTCCACTTCAATGGGAACGGCGTCGAACTCATTAATGTTGGTCAAATCAGCAAATGCGCGTAAGTCCGTCTTCCTAATCCCGTCCACTACACTTTTCTTGCCTACCAGGCTGACGTCCACGGTATGCCCTTCCTTTACTTCATAAACGTAGTTATCCAAAGAATCGTTAACGACCTCTACTTCGATATCCTTAATGGAACGCGACTTGGTCGGATCCGCCAAATTGATGATGACCAGCCAAGTGATAACGGCAATCAAGACGGAAAACACCTTCAACCCCATGTTATGAGTGATTTTTCCCTTCATTGGCCCCTCCCTTGCTTCCCTTATTCCCTTTGTTGCCCTTGTTGTCCTTCTTGTTTCGATTCTTCCACAGAATAATGGATTTTCCCTCGCCCGCCTTCTTCTTCCCGCTCGTTATCCAACGCCTCAATTCTTCCACGCTTACGTCCCGATGGATGTATCCCTCCGAAGCGACGGATACCTTGCCCGTCTCCTCCGACACGATGATGGTAATGCAGTCCGACACTTCGCTCACGCCTATCCCCGCACGGTGCCTCGTCCCCAATTCCTTGCTCAACTCCAAATTGTCCGACAACGGCAAATAACAGGTGGCGGCAACGATTCGGTCATTGCGCAGAATCACCGCACCATCGTGCAACGGGGCGTTGTGTCCGAACACGTTCATCAACAACTGGCTGCTGATGACTGAATCCAGTTGTATACCCGTCCTCTCGTAATCCGTCAGCACTACCTCTTTCTCCATAACAATCAGGGCGCCCGTCCTAGTCTTGGCCAACTCAAAGACCGCGCGTACGATTTCGTTTGCGCTTCGTTTTGAAAACCTCTCATTCTTCTCCTTGGGTTCCTCAAATAAAAATATGGACTGTAACACGTTCTGCCTGCCCAACTGCTCCAAGGCGCTCCGCAGTTCCGGCTGAAACACGATGACGATGGCTATGATCCCAACCCCTATCGCATTCTGAAAAATCCATAGAATCACGTTCATTTGAAATATAATGGCAACCACGCACACGACCAACAACAAAATGATGCCCTTTACCAACATCCACGCCCGCGTACTCTTCACCCAACTGATGATGCGGTAAATGGCGTACGCAAGAATCAACATCTCCAAGACGTCGATTATCCCTATATGGGGCAAAGTAAACCACACCGTGGCTTTACGAAAAAATTCCTTAATCCCTTCCATCGCCGCACCCCTTACCCTAATTACTGTTTGCCCTCCGACTCCCCTTCGTACGACTCCTTGTAATCCTCACTCATACTGTACGCCTTCTGTATCTCGTCCTGTAGGTTCAACGTATTGCTGTTCACCTTTTGCGCGTGGATGCGCGTCACCTTCTTGTCAACCGTAGACACCACCGTCTTGGGAACCGCCTTGACGTAATAATAGTATTCGTCATCCTCGAACTGCACGTTCTTCACTCCCGCGTAATCCAACGTCATGCGGAAGAATTGTGCGATGGTCGCAATGGCCGCGGCCACCAAGGTTCCACCAATAATCTCGACGTTTCCCGTCACCTTTTCCCCGTCCATCATCAAATCCGCCAACAAAAACCCAACCATGTTGACGACCGCCGCACTGCCTATGGCAATGGCGGACGCATGGGCAAAGCTCCGTTTGCGAACGCCGAGCGTAACCAAATAGACCAAAATAAATATAAATATGCTGGCCATCATATAGCGCTCGCCCAACAATTTGTCAATCATGTAGTTGTACACGTTGATGGTTGCGGCTTCCCCATTGGTTCCCGCAATCAATGCGGCGGCTTCTTGAATCAAATACAGTACGTTGGTGAGAATGACCCCGATCGCAATGGAAACCATCGATATGGGGGCGGCAAACAGACCCAACAAAATGGGGGCCACGTAAGGAACGTGGAAAGCGTACAACACGGGAAAAGCCAACGCCACATAACTCTGGCCGGGCGCCAAACGAAAATAGAGACAGTACAGTATCAAGTAAAAGACGAACAACGAGGCGGCCAAAACGGGTGAAATGGCGTATACGTGTCCGACCGACACCAACGCGGCCAACATTGCCGTAGCCCCATTCGGCAGAAACGCGCTTATCAAGGACAAGGTAACCACCACCCACACGCTTTTGATGGAGGCAAGGTACCCTATCTGGGAATTCAGCGACAGGAACACGCAAAAAGCCGCCCCAAACTTAACCAACGGTTTTAGAATGGATGAAAACCTGCTATATAGAATTTTAACGCGTTCCCTACACTCCATTAAAAGGGACATGTCTCACCTCCGTCCTCGCCCACTCCAAACACCGACCACTATGAGGCGTCGTTATTCTCCTTATAGTAATTCTCAAGCAACTTCAGGTATTTATAATATTGCTGCAGCTTCTTTCTGGAAGCGTCGTAACGTATGGAATAGATGGAAAACGTGACGAACGTGTAGAAGGCGACCAACAAAAGGAACATCCCCAACGCGGTAAGGCCCATCGAAGTATAGTTCAACACGACGGCGGACTTTATCAAATACTCAATGTGGTACAGGGCCATCATCGCCAGTATCAACACATAGGCGAACGTCACGTGTAAAATGGAGCGCAACAGCTGTAGGCGAACATAATCCGACTTATAGTATTTGCCCACCTTTAAGTCCAACTTACCTTCGCTCTGCTCATACTCCGCAAGCACGAACATGAGTTTGATTTTCCTCGCACTCAGCATCGGCGTCCCCCCCACTGTTACCATTCCAATTCCTTTCACCACGTCATGTGTCGCCACTGTCAGATTCAAAAGCAACCATTGTCAGTCAAGGTTCTTCAGGGTGGGGAACAACATCACGTCCCGAATGGAGTATGAATCCGTAAGGAGCATGACCAAACGGTCCACCCCTATGCCGAGGCCGCCCGTCGGCGGCATCCCATATTCCAATGCGCATAGGAAGTCCTCGTCCATATGTTGGGCTTCCTCGTCACCCGCGTCAAACTGCTTCTCCTGTTCCTCAAACCGCTCCTTCTGGTCAATGGGGTCGTTCAGCTCCGTAAACGCGTTGCCCATCTCCCGTTGCGTAATAAACAATTCAAACCGTTCCGTATACTCCTCGTCACCGGGCTTCTTCTTGGCAAGCGGGGAAATGTCCACGGGATGGTCCAATATAAAGGTGGGCTGAACCAAATGCTCTTCTGCGAATTGCTCGAAGAACAGGTTCAATATCTCGCCCTTCTTGTGTCTCTCCTCATACTCCACATGGTGTTCCTTGGCCACTCTTCTGGCTTCCTCCAACGTATGTACCTCCCTGAAGTCAACGCCGGCATACTTCTTAACGGCCTCCAACATGGTCATGCGCGCAAACGGTTTGCCCAAATCCAACTCTATCCCGTCGAACGTCACCTTGTCCGTACCCAACACGTTGTTCGCAACCGTACGAACCATTCCTTCCGTCAACTCCATCATCCCATTGTAGTCGGTGTAGGCTTGGTACAACTCCAACAACGTGTATTCCGGGCTGTGGCGGGTGGAAAGGCCCTCGTTGCGGAACACGCGCCCTATCTCGTATACGCGTTCCAACCCTCCGACCACCAACCTCTTAAGATAGAGTTCCAGCGATATCCTTAACTTCATCTCTTGGTCAAGCGAATTGTAATGGGTGAGGAAGGGCTTTGCCGCGGCACCGCCGGCCATGGACACCAAAACGGGCGTCTCTACTTCAATATAATCCCTTTCATCCAAATACTTGCGTATTTCCTTAATAATCAGGGAACGTTTTATAAACGTATCCTTCACTTCCGAATTCACGATTAAGTCAAGGTACCTCTGGCGATACCTCGTATCCGTGTCCTTCAGCCCGTGGAACTTCTCGGGAAGCACCTGCAAGCTTTTCGATAAAAGCACGACCTCCACGGCCTTGATGGATATCTCCTCCGTCTTGGTACGGAACACTTCCCCCTTTATCCCCACTAGGTCGCCAATGTCCATTCTCTTGAAATCCAGGTACGGCTCCTCGCCTATGGCGTCCCTAGCCACGTATGCCTGAATGTTGCCCGACTTGTCGGTCACGTTGCAAAACGAGGCTTTGCCCATGACCCGCTTGAACATCAAGCGGCCTGCGACCATCACCTCGGTTCCTTCCCATTGGCCATAATCCGCCTTAATCTCGGCAGCGTGCGCATTGACCCCGTACTTCGTTATAACGAACGGATCTTTCCCGCGTTCCCGCAAATCCGCAAGCTTGTCCCTTCTCACCCGAATCTGCTCATTCAGGTCCTTACCTTCCCCATTTCCATTCACTTCCGCCATCGATTACAAACCCCTTCTCTATACTCTATTCCTCCACAACCTTGCATGGTGCGCTTTGCGCGCCTATGCGTGTATCTCCAACACCTCGTATTGAACCACTCCGGCCTGTGTCTCCAGCTTCACCACTTCGCCCACCTTGGCCCCCAACAACGCCTTGCCAACGGGGGACTCGTTCGATATCTTCCCCTTCAAGCTGTTTGCCTCCATGGAGCCAACAATTTTATATTGTAACGTCTCGTCGTACTCCACGTCCTTCAACGTCACGCTGCAGCCAACGCTAATGGCGTTAACGTCAACGTCCTCTTCCACAATAACTTCTGCATTCTTCAAAATTTTGTCAATTTCTTCTATTCTGGCCTCAATTTCCCGTTGCTCGTCCTTAGCCGCATCATACTCCGCATTCTCCGACAAATCCCCTTGTTCCCTGGCTTCCTTAATCTTCTGGGCAACTTCCTTCCGCCTTACGAGCTTGAGGTCCTGAATCTCATCCTCCAATTGTTTTAGACCCTCATAGGTCAGAATGTTCTTTTTATCCGCCATGAATCCTTACCCTCCCAATCACATGCGACAACGCATATACACATTGCCAATATCCATATTCTAAGTATTATATATCATACCTCAACCATTGTCAATAAACTTTGCGCAAACCTGTAGCTTCTCTATAATATGACCGAATTCCCCAAAACGTAACGCCCCTTCATCCATTTCCAAGAGGGACAACATGGGAAACACCGACCATAACACGTCCTCCATAAAACCCACGTCCTCCACCCGCTCGCCCCGGACATACAACTCAACGTCGCGAATAACGGGCACCCCGCCAAACCACCGCTCAATCCACCGACGCTTCCCTTCACTGGGATAGAAGTCCAGAACCAGCTCCACCCCCGTCGCACACCGGTACGCGTCACAGTCATCCCCATTCCACAAATCCAACACAACGCTCCCGCATATCGACTCCCGTTCGCTCCGCGGTCCCACCAACTCGATTACAAGCCCCGTATCCATATACGCATTCTGCACGACGGCCTCAAAATACTCCGGTCGCTCCGTCCATATGGCCAAATAATTGAGGAATGGTAGAAACGGCTCCATTACATACTTCGTAAGGTTCTTCCCTGAATCAACCACCAACATGTGTATGTCCTTGCACGATATCCCATACCGCTCCACCGCCTCCTCGAACACCTCGGGAAATGCTAGGACGAGGGGCAGGCTGCATCCTTCCACCTTCCTCTCCCTCTTGCCATACAACACGTCCGTTATATCGTCAGACAGTAAAATCGGTATGTCGGGACGCCGCATTCGAACGGCGTCCAAATATTTTTTCAAGTACGTCGCTCCCAGCCGCCCCGCTTGCTCCACGGTAATCGGTATCGTCCATTGCCCTCCTTCAAACCCATGGTACGCAAACGGCCTTTCTTGAAGCTTGACCATTTTTCTCATACTCTTATAGTAGAGCTTAGAAAATGCGTCCTTATATTTTAGCACTTTTGGGCTCGTTTCATTCCTGACTCGTCTTCCATTTTCTTCTATCAATCCGAGGCTCGCAAAATCCATCTCCCTCCACCCCCACAGAGAGTCTATGCGGGGGTGGGATTGGCTATGACTGTTCTTTGCGAAGGCTTCTTGCGAGCTCATGTTTTCTGTTGACGCGATTGGCGCAATTGACGCAATTGACGCGAGCAAGGCCCATCCATTCGATTCGGGGCCGCTCTCGCTTAAGTATGGCCGTAGCAGTGCCGAGCTTGTATAACACCAAGCTCTCGCACTGACGGCCACACATACCCCTCATCAAATGGATGGGCCTTGCTCGCTTCTATACAACTCCGCAATCTCTTTTCTCTTCGCCACCGTCTTCTTTTCCTCCGTCTTTTTTCCCTCCCCTCTTTTGGTACCGGCACGTCGCTATGAACAGGCAGACGCCCAATAGGGACAGCCAGATTCCGGCAACCAGTCCCGGCGTGACGTAAGACATTTCCACGGTATGGCTTCCCGCCGACATTGGCAACGCCATGAACCCGCCGCCGGTTTGCAAGGGCTTTTGTTCCTTTCCATCGACCGTGGCGGACCATCCGCCGCTATATGGAATGCTGAAGAACAGTATGTGGTCGCCATCCAAATTTATCTCGCCCTTCACTCGGTTCGTGCCCACCGTCATGTTTTCGAGCGTGTGTTCCGCCAGTGTTTGTACTTGTGAGGGATACGCGTCCATGGGATAGCAATGGACTTGTACGTCGCCAAGCGCATAGGTTCCCGGTTGGGCAAATGTAAGCTTGACTTGGTTCCTTGGCTGTTCGGAATAGCCTAAGTTGACCAGGTAATCGTTCCTGCCAAAATAAAACCCGTTCTGGGCGAACACTGCCTTTATTTTCTTGCGGGCGCCTCCCCCTTCCACCACGATTTGAGCTTCCGCAAATATTGGGTTGTCATACCCGAGGACGCGGACGTACGTTTCACTATTTGCCAAACCTTCAAAGTCCATCGTGATGGACGCCCCCGCCTGCAATACGGACAGCGTCCCGTCTTTCCATTCCACCCCTTCCAACACGGTATTCTTGCCAGTTATTTGCGTCGCTTCGAACCGCAAGGAGTCCGCCCTCGTGTTCGCATGTCCATTGGGCAGCGCCACCGCCTGCAAAAGCGCCTCTTGCTTACGGAGTCCGTCCATTTCCTCATAGTCTTCAATGGATATGGCCTTGTCGTACGCAAAGGCGATGGGCAAACTATACTGGTTGTAGTATAGGGACTTCCTCCTCTTTCCCCTACCTTTTTCCTGGGCTGCCGAATACCCATATGGGATGGGGCGGTTTGATTTACCCTCTGTTACAATGTAGCGTACCCCCGTCAGCGCGTGTAACGCCGCGCGGTCGTCCAAATCCTTAACCTTCCAATAAAAGGGGGACTGCGTGCCGTTCTCCAATCCCAACATGCCTGCGGTATAGGAGGGGTTCATCATGCTATAGTATTCGCTTACGCCATGGTACCCCTTCAACATGGAGGCGTTGGGCAACGCCTCCTCGTTCACTTCCCGAACGAATCCTGTGCCGTAACCCTTAAAATCCTTGGCGACGGGTACGGAGGCGTATCGTCCGGCCGCCTCCTCCATCTCGGTGAACTCGCTTGCATAGAGGCCACCCCGTCCATCAAACACCATCCACATGTTGCCAACCAGGTTGGCCATGACTATGAGGGTAAGAAATCCCGCCACAACCTTCTCGTTCTTGACGGGGGCGGACAGGCAGACGATGGTGGCGACCAAGAAGCCGAACCCCACCCAATAAATGACGGAACCCCCCTTGTGGGAAAAGACCACGTACCCATAGATGACGGTTATAGCCACATAGGCAATCCTGTTCCTCTTACTTGGCACAATCATATGGGGCAATGCGTGGGTCACGAAAAACGCCAAGGCAAAGGCAAAGAGGAACGTCCACCTCTGGGAGACGTATCCAAAGCCATTGAACAACAAACTTCCAAACGGGATGATGAGGACGGCCGTCAGCAGACCCAAACCCACCCTGAAATATGCCCCATACTTCATTTTCGTCACCGCAAGCACTGCGACGGCAGGCAGGACGATGGCCGCCATCCGTAGCTGTACCCATCCGTTCATTCCCGCAATTGAGTCGGTCAACACGCTCCGAACGAAAGTAGGGTCGATGACGAAGAGACGTTCCACGTTCACGTTGCTTGGCCTGCTACTATTCCATTGTGCGACCACCAGCGGTACCAGGACGATGGACGCAGCCAACGCCCCTATTAGATAATAAACCGCCGTCTTCGCCCCATAGGCCAACACGTATTTGGCATACCCCTCCTTATGCAGGCTGCGAACTCGAATACAAGCGTAAATGAGCAGAAACAACGTCTCCATATACAGGAAGTAATAGCCTGTCAGCGCCGACAAAAAAATGGACGCCATGAAAAGGTACGGTTTCTTATCCCTCAATACGGCGTCCAAGCCCGCTACCAACAGCGGGGTATACACCATGGCCGTCATGAAATGGGGGTGTCTGGCCGCCACGAATATGGCCCAGCCACAAAACGCATAGACGACCATTCCAATACGAACCGTCCAAGGCTTCGCCCCCATCACCTTTTTACAACAGTAGGCGAACGTAAGGCCGGCGGCGTACACGCGCAAGACTACGACGACGTTGTAAGCCGCCTCCGCATATCGAAAGGGTACCAACACGGACAACAGGTTGAAGACATCCATGCTGGCACTGTGGGTAAGCAGCGGCGCCATTACGTCGTCACCCAAACCCAGTGAGAAATCATACAATGGGACGTGTGGCGAACCGGACAACACGCTTCTCGCCACGCCCCTCAACCACTTCCCCAAATATGCGAACGCCGGGTAGTGCTGGTTCAGCCCGTCCGAACCCCATATCAACGACCTGTCGTTTGTCCAAAATGCAATATAACCTATAAAAAACAAAATGATGAACATAACCGTATACGTGAGTAAGAATCGAACCTTTCCTTTGTACTTTCCCATGCCGTACATCCCCCTTCTTCATAACGCCACCCTTATTTAGCGTTGATACGTTTCATTATCCTTCTTTCCCCATCATTTATTCATCCATGCCGGAGAATATTTAGGGACCTTTGTGGCAACAAAAATGGGAGAACGTTTTACATTCTCCCAATGATTCAAGCGAAGCTTGAACTTAGGTCGTCTTGATTTTTACCGTTTTGCCATAGCTACCGTATTGTTTGGCGGTGCCACTTCCACGGTATGCGCGAACCTTGAAGTAGTACGTCGTATTCTTGGCGAGCTTGCCTATCTTGGTGCGGGGCTTAGCGGCCTTCCCCGCCACGACGTCCTTGGTCTTCTTCCCCGCTCGGAATTTGGCATTCTTGGAATAAGTAACCTCATACCCCTTGGCGCGCTTTGCTTTCTTCCACGTTAACAGCACCTTCTTCTTGGCATTCTTTGCGGACAATTTCTTCACTTGACCAACCTTTGCGGATTTGGCAGCCTTGGCCGTTTGCTCTGGTTGGTTGGTCTCTTGGGATGGTTTCGTCGCATCGGGCTGGTTCACATCCTTGGGTTCTTCCTTATCGTCCGATTTGGCCGTCCCATCATCCTTCTTCTCGTTCGCCTTTAACATGGCGACCGTTGCATTGGGATTCGCTTGCACTGCACTATTGCCAGCCTTACGTATGGTTCCCGCATGGGACCACGGGTTCGTGTGCGCCAAGTTCAGACGCAAAATCGGACGAACCAAGTACCCGCTGGTACATTCAACCCCGCCATCACCACCAAGGGAGGCTTGGCCCTCTCTCGTATTTAAGATAATGATGGTTTTCTGGTTCCTTCCCGGCGTCCTCAGGCACCAAGAACGGCTATTCTTGGGATTCTCCTCGGCAAACTTGGTCGGCGTTACCCCACGATACCGTCCATACGTCCCGTCCCCCTCTTCCTGCTCGTCATAGGTGGGCACCAACGAACTCGGAAAACCATAAGCCTTATTAACGGCCTCGTCCCTCGACAACAGATACACTTTGTCCGTCGTGTCATTGCCCCCGTCCGTTCCATGCGTGGGGTTGTCGTCGTTTACCACCGTCGTATCGAATATGGCGTCCTTCTCTTCCTCTGTGAACGCCTTGTCAAGAAAGCTGGTGCCGGCTCCCGAATAATCCTCACCCTCTACGTTCGTTGACGCCGGATATCCATTCAACCATGAGCGCATGGTACACGTTTCCCATGTAACTTCACGAAACGTCGTATTGTACGGCATTACGTCCAATGCCTTTTCCGCCATTAGGAACGCCTCGTCCCCTTCCACGGAAAGCACCATCCACTTAATTGGCTCCTTCGTCTCTCCCGTTGCATCACTTTGCGGATACCTCCCAAAGTATACGCAATCCCAAGCCATCCCTTCGTCATCGTTGATGAACTGCGGATTGGATATGGTTGCCGTATGGTCCAATTCCGCCCTCGCCCTACCGGCACCGAATGGTGAAATGAGCGACGTTGCCAAGGCTAGCGACAATACGGTTGAAATGACCCCTCTTACTATTTTTTCTCTCCTCTTCATGATTCCTCCTCTCTTACCCCTCGATTAAGCTTTTGTTGCTAATAAGACTAATTATATATTTTTATTTGTCATTCATTTATCAAACCTAGTAAAATAAATAGGTATTTTTGTGTTGGTTTTATGTCACGCCTTTCACCTTCAACACAAAAACGCCACCTCTGGACATTCCCTTCTATCCTGTAACGAAGGTCAATGCCGAGGTGGCATATGGTGAATTACTTCTCAATTATGGTGGAATCATGCGGTTACTCCAATTATTCCGCCTTCTTCACCAGTTCCGCGTACTTCTTCTTCGCATCCTTCTCCGCCTTCTCAAACAGCGCCTTGGCCCTGTCGGGGTTGGAACGGAGCAAACGGTTGTAGCGAACCTCGCTCTGGATGAATTCTCCGTAGTCGGCGGTCGGCTCTTTGGAATCCAACTGGAAGGGGTTCTTGCCTTCCAACTCTAGGCGCGGGTCGAATCGGAACAGATGCCAATATCCGGCCTGTACCGCACGCTTCTCCTCGGCCTGTGACGCCTTCATACCACCCTTGATGCCGTGGTTGATACACGGGGCGTAGGCGATGATGATGGACGGCCCGTTATAGGACTCAGCCTCCACAAACGCCTTGACGGTCTGGTTCATGTCTGCACCCTGCGCTATCTGTGCCACGTATACGTAACCGTAGGACATGGCGATGGCCGCAAGGTCCTTCTTCTTCACATCCTTGCCGGCGGCCGCAAATTGCGCGATGGCGCCCGTCGGAGTGGCTTTGGAGGACTGGCCACCCGTATTGGAGTATACTTCCGTGTCAAAGACGAGGACGTTGACGTCCTGCCCACTGGCCAGCACGTGGTCCAAACCGCCAAACCCAATGTCGTACGCCCAGCCGTCGCCGCCAAATATCCACTGGGACTTCTTGGCCGCAAAATCTTGGTTGTCAAGGATGGTGGCTCGTTCCTCGTTGTCACACCCACAGGCTTCCAGCGCCGCCACCATTTCCTTGGTCGCCGGACCGTTCAACGTACTGGAGTCCTTGGTCTCCAGATATTTCTCTATGGCGGCCTTCACGTCCGCCTTATCCACTACGGACGCCAAAGCCTCGGCCGCGTCGATGACGCGGTTCCTTACCGCCCTCTGGCCCATTTCCATACCGAACCCGTATTCCGCATTGTCCTCGAACAGGGAGTTCGCCCATGCCGGCCCCCTGCCGTCGCTGCCCACGGTATACGGCGTCGCCGGAGAGGAGCCGCCCCATATGGAGGAACAACCCGTCGCGTTGGAAATGTAGGCGCGGTCGCCAAACAATTGCGTCATCAATTTGGCGTACGGCGTCTCGCCACAACCCGCACAAGCACCGGAGAACTCCATCAACGGCCTCTTGAACTGGCTGCCCTTGACGGTCGTCTCCTTGAACTTCTCAAGTACCGCCGCAGGCGCGTCGAGCGTAACCCCATAGTCAAACATCTTCTGGCTCTCCAGACCTTCCTTGATGGAAACCATCTTAAGGGCCTTCTCACCCTTCCTGCCCGGACATACCTGTACGCAACTGCCGCAACCGGTACAGTCAAGGGCGGTTATGCTCATATTGAACTTGTGTCCCGGCACCCCTGTCATATCCAACTGTGGCCCTTCTGGCGCCGCCGCCGCTTGGGCCTCGTCCATCGCCACGGGACGGATGCAGGCGTGCGGACACACGTAGGAACAGAAATTACACTGGATACAGTTCTCGGGAACCCAACTGGGCACGTCGATGGCGACCCCGCGCTTCTCATAAGCCGCAGAACCGGAAGGCATCGTGCCGTCCGCATACTCCTTGAACGCCGATACGGCCAACTGGTTGCCCGTCTGCGAATTGACGGCGCCCTGTACGGTGTTGACGTACCTCACGAGGTCTTCCCTGTCACCGGTAACGGATTGCACCAACTCCTCGTCGGCGGCGTTCGCCCATTCCGACGGCACCTGAATTTCGTTCACGTTCTTAATGCCCGCGTCAATGGCGTCATGGTTCATCTTCACAATCTCGTCGCCCTTGGACGAGTAGGAGGCGGTAGCCGCCTTCTTCATGAACTCCACGGCGTCGTCCACGGGAATGATGTTGGCCAGTTTGAAGAAGGCCGCTTGGAGGATGGTGTTGATGCGTCCGCCAAGGCCAATCTCCTTGCCAATCTTGAAACCGTCAATCGTGTAGAACTTAATGTTGTTCTTGGCGATGTAGGACTTTACCTGTCCCGGCAGGTTCGTCTCCAGCTCCTCCATCGTCCAGTTCGTATTCAAAAGGAAGGTGCCGCCCTCCTTCAAATCCTGCACCATGTTGTACTTCCTTACATAGGCGGGCATGTGGCATGCGACGAAGTTGGCCTGGTTGATGAGGTAGGTCGCCTTAATCGGGTCCTTGCCAAAGCGCAGGTGGGAAATGGTGACGCCGCCCGACTTCTTGGAATCGTAGTCAAAATACGCCTGTGCGTACATGTCCGTATGGTCGCCGATGATTTTGATGGAGTTCTTGTTCGCCCCCACCGTTCCGTCCGCCCCCAAACCCCAGAACTTACAGCTAATCGTGCTTTCCGGCGTCGTGTTCGGGTTCTCCGTACGGTCAAGCGACAGGTTGGTCAAGTCGTCCTTGATGCCGATGGTGAACTCCTTCTTGTCCTCGTTGCGGTATACGGCAATCACGTCCGAAGGGATGGTGTCCTTGGAACCCAAACCGTAGCGTCCGCCCAACACCGTCACGTTGTGGAACTTGCTATCCTTAAGCGCCGCAACGACGTCAAGGTACAACGGTTCTCCCAGAGAACCCGGCTCCTTCGTGCGGTCAAGGACGCTGATCGTCTTCACCGAATCCGGCAACGCCTGGACGAGGTGCTTGGCGCTGAACGGCCTAAAGAGACGTACTTTCACGAGTCCAACCTTCTCACCCTTGGCCGCAAGGTAGTCGATGGTCTCCTCTATCGTGTCACAAACCGAACCCATCGCCACGATTACGCGCTCGGCGTCGGGGGCCCCGTAGTAGTTGAACAACTGGTAATTCGTACCCGCCTTCTTGTTGACTTGCTCCATGCACGCCTCCGTCAACTCTGGAATGGCGTCGTAGTACGCGTTGCACGCCTCCCTCGCTTGGAAGAACACGTCGGGGTTCTGCGCCGTACCGCGGACGACGGGATGCTCCGGATTCAACGCGCGTTTACGGAAGGCGTCCACCGCCTCCATGTCACACATATCCTTCAAGTCTTCGTAATCCCACGTTTCAATCTTCTGTACTTCATGCGACGTACGGAAACCGTCAAAGAAGTGGAGGAACGGCACGCGTCCCTTGATGGCCGTCAAATGCGCCACCGCACCCAAATCCATGACCTCCTGCACGTTACCCGCACACAACATGGCAAAACCGGTCTGACGACACGCGTACACGTCGGAATGGTCGCCGAATATCGAAAGCGCATGGCTCGCCACCGCCCTCGCCGTGACGTGGATGACTCCGGGTAAGAGCTCGCCCGCTATTTTATACATGTTGGGAATCATGAGCAACAGCCCCTGTGACGCGGTATAGGTCGTCGTCAACGCCCCCGCCTCCAGTGAACCGTGTACGGCGCCCGCCGCTCCCCCTTCGGATTGCATCTCAGAGAGCATGACCTCCCGTCCAAAAATGTTCTTCCTCCCTTGCGTCGCCCACGTGTCGGTAAAATCCGCCATTGGCGACGACGGCGTAATCGGATAGATGGCCGCCACTTCGGTAAATGCATACGATACGTGTGCGGCGGCGGTGTTTCCATCCATGGTCTTCATTTTTCTTGCCATTGTTACTTGTCCTCCTTCTTGAAATAGGTCGCTATTATCTTTATTTTCTTTTCCTACCATCTTAGCACTATTGCGGTGGATTGTAAAGGCGGATTTTCAATACGCCCCGGCGAATTTATATACGCCTCGGCGGATTTTCAATACGCCCCGGCGAATTTATATGCGCCTCTGCGGCTTTTTGTAAAATGTGCTCTGCGGAGCTTTCTTCACCTCGGTGGCGAGAACCCGTTAGTTCCTTCCGAATTCCGACAGTTCCAAGCCCTCGTTGCGCTCCATCACCGTCTTGACGCTCCACGGGTGGGTGAACAACAGCAACGGCCTTCCCTTCAAGTCCTTAATCCGCTTCGTGTCCGTCGTCACCCGAAGGGCCTCGACGTCCAACCCTTCATTTTCAATCCATCGAATGTGCTCGTAGGGCAGTTGCTCCATGTGGATGTCCACCCCGTACTCCTGCTCCAGGCGGTATTTTAGGACGTCGAACTGTAGTACTCCCACCGCCCCGACGATAATCTCCTCCATGCCCGTATGGAATTCTTGGAATATCTGAATCGCCCCTTCTTGTGCAATCTGTTCTATCCCTTTGACGAATTGTTTCCTCTTCATCGTATCCACTTGCCTCACCCTCGCAAACCTCTCCGGTGCGAACGTGGGAATCCCCTCGAAGGCAAATTTCTCCGTCCCCACGCACAAGGTGTCCCCAATCGAGAAGGCGCCGGGGTCGAACACCCCTATGATGTCTCCAGAATAGGCTTCCTCCACGTTCTTCCGCTCGTGCGCCATCATTTGCCTGGGTTGGGACAATCGCAGCGTCCTGCCCCCCTGCACGTGGTACACCTCCATACCGGCCTCAAACTTTCCCGAACAGATGCGCATGAACGCAATACGGTCGCGGTGCGCCTTGTTCATATTGGCCTGAATCTTGAAGACGAATGCGGAAAAATCCCCACGGAACGGGTCAACCGCCCCCGCGTCCGAGTCGCGCGGCAACGGCGGGGTCGTCATGGCGAGAAAATGTTCCAAGAAGGTCTCCACCCCAAAATTGGTCAGGGCGGAGCCGAAGAATACGGGCGACAATTGCCCCTCCCTTACCCTTGCGAGGTCAAACTCGTCACTGGCTCCGTCCAGCAACTCCACGTCTTCCAACAGCTGATCGTGGCACTCCTTCGTGATGAGGTCGCCAAGGCCGTCGTCACCTAGGGCCACCTCCACCGCCTCCACTTTGTGCCCGCCATCCGCCGCCAAAAAGCGGTGTACGGTCTTGCTGCTTCTGTCGTAGACGCCTTTGAACCCCTTGCCGGAGCCAATCGGCCAATTGACGGGGCACGTCCGTATGCCCAACACGGTCTCTATCTCGTCCATCAATGAAAATGGGTCGTTCGTCTCCCGGTCCATTTTATTGACAAAGGTAAAGATGGGGATGCCCCTCATGACGCAAACCTTGAATAGTTTGATCGTCTGCGCCTCCACTCCCTTCGAGCCGTCTATCACCATGACTGCGGAATCCGCCGCCATCAAGGTGCGGTATGTGTCCTCGGAAAAGTCTTGGTGCCCCGGCGTGTCCAGTATGTTGATGCAGTAATCCCCATATTGGAACTGCAATACGGAGGACGTCACGGATATGCCCCTCTCCTTCTCTATCTCCATCCAATCGGATACCGCATGTTTGGCGGCCTTCCTCCCCTTCACCGTCCCGGCCAAGTTGATGGCCCCTCCGTACAGTAGGAACTTCTCCGTCAACGTCGTCTTACCCGCGTCCGGATGGGATATGATGGCAAACGTGCGACGCCTCTCTACCTCTTTTGTTAATGCTGACAATTTTACTCCTCCTATCCAACTTCGCGCGACACACTTTGCGGGCCACGCCTCTTATTCCACCACTCTCCTGAGCGCAACCTATATTGTACCCCATGGGGGGAGAGGGCGTCAAGGCTAAGGGGTGCGGAGTCACGTGTTTTCATGCAAGCATGAGACATATGGCCTTTTGACCCTGTCGTCATCTATTTTCAGCACAATTTCAGAAATAGGTCTTGACATTCGCCGCAATCTGTATTATTGTATTAGTGTGTTAATGTGTTAAGTGCTTAGTACAGTAAGTCAAATGTACAACCAACCGTGCGGCAAGCTTCGCACAAAAGTAAAAGGATTCACCCATATTGGAAGGAAGGAGGACCCCTATGTCTTGGATAATTCAAAGTGACCGCCCCGTCTATCTCCAATTGATGGAGCAGGTCAAGCTAAAGATACTCTCCGGCGAGTATGCGCAGGGCGATAAATTACCGTCCGTACGCGATTTGGCGGCGGAAGCCTCAGTCAACCCGAACACCATGCAGAAGGCGTTGGTTGAATTGGAGAGGTCGGGTTTGGTAACGACCAACCGCACCGTCGGCAGGGAAATCACGCATGACGCCGAGATGATAACGAAAATGAGGCACGAACTCGCCTCCCGCACGTTCCACGAATTCATCACGCAACTGAAAGCCTTGGGATTCAACATGGAGGACGTCAGAAGGTTCATAACGGACAACGCCTCATAGAGGAACCATGCGCCTCAATAATTATAAGAAAGGAACGGGAAAAATATGAATGAATTGTTAACATGCAACAATCTGAGCAAGCGTTTTGGCACCATACCCGCCCTGCAAAACGTCAACCTCGCCATTGGGCGCGGCAAAATTATCGGACTCTTGGGGCCGAACGCCAGCGGAAAGACCACGTTGCTCAAGATTATCAACGGTCTGCTGGTTCCGGACGAGGGCGACATCGCAATAGCCGGACGCGCACCGGGCGTCGAGACGAAACGCATCGTCTCCTACTTGCCCGACAAGAATTACCTCAACAATTGGATGAGGGTGGAACAGCTAATCGACTACTACATGGATTTTTACGACGACTTCAACAAGGAGAAGGCTTACGACATGTTGGGCCGCCTAGGCATTCAACCGAACATGAAGCTCAAATCCATGTCGAAGGGTACGAAGGAGAAGGTGCAGCTCATCCTCGTTATGAGCCGCGAGGCGGAACTCTATTGCCTCGACGAACCCATTGGTGGCGTGGACCCCGCCTCCAGGGACTACATCCTTGGCACCATCATCAACAATTACAGCGACAACGCATCCATACTGATATCCACACATTTAATCGCAGATATTGAAAATGTGCTGGACGAGGTGGTTTTCATCCAGTACGGGGCAATCCGCCTGACGGGTTCGGTAGACGAGATTAGGGAGAAGGAAAACAAGTCGATAGACACATTATTTAGGGAGGTGTTCCGATGCTAGGAAAGGTATTTAAACACGAATTTCAAGAAACGTTGCGCATGTGGGTTCCCGTTGCGGCCATTATAGCCATATTGACCCCCATATCCTCCGGCCTGTTCGCCATCTGTTCAAGAAGTGAAATGAACGTTTGGATTATGTTCCTCGTCAACGCCATGGCCGTCATATACTTCGTCATGCTGGTGGGCTTCGCATTCTCCAGTACGGTCATCACCGTGTACCGCTTCTATCGAAGCATGGCGTCGGACGAATCCTACCTGACCCATACGTTGCCGGTAGAGACACACCATTTGGTCTTCGCCAAATTAATCGTCGCCTTCGCACTGCACGTGCTCACCATCCTACTTGCCATACTCTCCGTTATGGCCTTTTACTCCATCAGCACGTTGGGCGGCTTCAACCTTCCCAGCTTGGTGGAAGTATTGCGGGACGGCTGGTCCCCGCTCAGGGAAGCCATGAGCGAAATCGGGGCGGGGGGAGTGGCGGTAATCGCAATCAGCATACCCATCTCCATCCTGTCCAGCACCCTGTTCCCCTTTGCGTCAATCGCCATCGGACAGATGATGAAGGGACACCGCGTCCTTGGTGCCATATGCGCCTACATCGGCATCTACACGTTGCAACAGATCGTCGCATCCGTATTCGTGGTTGCACTTACCTTTATGGCACAATCGCACGACTTTGGCGTCATAAGGACCTACCACGTCATCATGAATGGCAGCATTGGGCTAAGTCTGGCGTTCGCCGTCATATTCTTCTTCGTTACGACCTATATGTTTAAGAGGAAGTTGAACTTGGACTAGCGCGAAAGTAAAGTAAGCCCCAAATGAGCCGGGACGCTTGGGTGTGAGCTTGCTCACAGACCCAAGCGTCCCGGCTCATGTAAGCGGGCGCGCGCGCCCGCGTGCCGCTAGGCGTCATGAATCGGGCCATGGCCCGATTCATGACGCCTAGCGGCTAAGGGGCGGAGATTGCGGCAAGGCTAATACACCGAGGTTGTAGCAAGGCTAATACACGGAGATTACAGCAATCCCAACATGCAGCCGCCGCACCAATCCCATCCCCTACACCTCCAGCTTCATGTCCCCGTCCTTAATCCAGCCCCAGCGCCTCATCATCTGGGCAATCCCGAGCGAAATCACGGCCGGAGCCACGACGTACATCACGATAATTTCCACGACGACGACCGCACTCGCCACTCCGCTTCCCGTCATCGTCTGGTAAGACATAATCGGGCCAACCAAACCCGACGTACCCATACCGGAGCCAATTGCGTTGCCCGTCATTTCCAGCACGCAAGTGGCAATCGGGCCCAGGATGGCGCTCGCCACAATGGGCGGTATCCAAATCACCGGTTTCTTGACGATGTTGGGCACCTGAACCATGCTCGTCCCCAACCCCTGCGCCAACAATCCACCCAATCCGTTCTCCTTGTAACTGGCCACGGCGAAGCCGACCATCTGCGCACAACAACCCACCGTCGCCGCGCCTGCGGCAATGCCTCCCAAATCAAGGATGATCCCCAGCGCCGCCGAACTAATCGGCAGCGTCAGCACCATTCCCATAACGACGGACACTACGATTCCCATGACGAGCGGATGGTTGTGCGCCCCCATGTTGACCAGCTCCCCCAACTTCGCCATCAACTTGGAAATGGGCGGGCCAACCAAGAGTCCCACATACCCCCCCGCCCCAATGGCCACGAACGGGGTGACCAAAATATCCACCTTCGTCTTGCCCGCCACCAGCGAGCCGACCTCGATGGCGACCACGGCGGCAATAAACGCGCCTAGCGGTTCTCCCGGCGGGGCAATCGTCAAGACCCCTTCCTGAATCAGCGACCCGGCAAGAATCTTGGAAGCGAACGCCCCCACCATTCCCGACGTGGCCGCAGACAACGTAACCAAGGGGGAAGCCTTGTACCGACAGGTGGCAACCGTCGAGATGGCCACAATCTGGCCCCCAATCGTCCCGCCGACAAAATCACCGATCTGCCCGGCGATCGTTCCAATAATCAACGTGGCAAACAGTCCCGTCGCCATACCGGACAGCCCTTCCACGAAAATATGGTGCATCAATCCCTTAACTGACTTCATAATCTAACATCCTTTCCTTATCCAACCATCATAGCCGAACATCATTATAACCAAGTACGTCACATTTTGCAACCTGAAATATGATACCACAGGGTGAAAAAGCGTTGACTGAAAAGCGCAACGCTCTACAGTTCCACTTCGTGGAACTTGCTCCGCAATTGAGAACTTTCCTATAAGGTCAAAAAGCGTTGACTGAAAAGCGCAACGCTCTACAGTTCCACTTCGTGGAACTTGCTCCGCAATTGAGAATTTTCCTATAAGGTCAAAAAGTCATGTGCTTCATGCTTGCATGAAAACACATGACTTTGGGACGTCCACGCCAAAAAAATCAAATTAGCTATTGACAAACCAAATTTCCTATAGTATATTAATAATCGTGTTTGACGACACGCTTGCGCGAATGGCTCAGTGGTAGAGCATCGCCTTGCCAAGGCGAGGGTCGCGGGTTCGAATCCCGTTTCGCGCTTCTGAATTAAACTGGGAAGGGGCTTATGGATTCACTCCACAAGCCCCTTCCCCTATCATTAAATAAATCGAAAATGGCAGATTAAAATTACTTGATTTTGCTCGTCACCACGTACCCCTTCTTCTTCCCGTCCCTCACCTGCGTCCACTTTCCATTTTTGCCCACGGCGATAATTTTTAGGTCCGTGCCCTTGGGCAACTTGCAGATTCTTGTCGACTTGTCGGCTTTTCGTCCGGTTCGAAGGTACGTCGCCTTGGTCACTTTGACGGTCGGACATTTGCTGAGTCCCTTTACCCCACTGATACAGGAGTTCCTCATATAACCTTGGTCTTTACCGCATTGGACGCTGGACCACCCTTTTCCCTCGTCCTTGATATGCTTAATCTCCGTCCCTTGCGGTATGGTACAGACTTTACCGCACCACGTGCCCTGTTGCTTGAACAGGCGGCATTTGGCGCTTGCTACCACTCCCCCGCCACCCGCCTTTACTTTTGGGTCGTCTTCCAAACTCTTCTTGAACTTGTTCCACGTGTATTCTGTATTGTTGTATACGAAGGGGTTCGGGCAAATTTTCCCCGTCACGTCATAGTGGCGGATTATATTCTTGGCCGGAACTCCATATTTCTTCATTAACTTCTTGGTCAGGGCAACTGCGGATTGCACGGTCGCGGCTTCAAAATACCAGTCTTTATCCTCGCTACCCATTGATTTGGCGTTTTTCTTCTTGACGCACATTTCTATGCCTATGGCGTTTGAATTTCTACACGTCGGATGTTTATAGGCGCCAGACGTCCCACAATGCCAAGCTATGTCCCCATCTTCCACGCACTGCCATATGTCCCCCTTAAATCCGACGAAGTAATGCGCCGACGCACCAAGGTATTTGCTCGCATAGTATTTACAGTTTGCCTCGGCGTCTCCCGTGGCCCCCACGTAATGTATTACGATGTATTTGATTCTCTTCGTGTTCCCACTCTTCGTTAGGTTGTATTTGGTCAAATTCTTCTTAATTTCCATCGCTCTCACCTACCCCTTCCTCTCCATAAAACCCCATTGAGTCTGGGTCGATGTCTCTTATTTCCTCTATGTTCGATTGCTGCAGTTTTTGCACTTCCTCTTTTGTCTTCTTCGCCATATACTCGCTGTTTACCATACGAATCCTCCTTTTCTGCATGGGGTGGTGCCCTATGTTAACGTTCCCATCTATTATATATGCGGTCTGTCATTGGCATATCATTTATTATATGCGCCCGCTTATTTTTTGTTCGACGGCAAATTTCGGCAGGAAGACGTCAGGGAGACGGGCAGTCGCTCCGCAGCACGCTGTGGAAAACCCCTGGCGGCCGCTCCGCGCAATCCCGCTCGGCAAAAGCGCCTAAGATGCCCCAAAAACGGGCATCTCAGGCCGCGCGGGCGCGCTCGCATAATCCAAGTCCCGCGTCTTTGTGAGCAAGCTCACAGACGCGGGGCTTGGATTATTCTCGTTTTGCCTTCGCGACGTATAGACAAATCCTTTTTTTCATATTATTATAAGGATGTCACTTTGTTGCCAAACTACGACTAGGAGCCAATTATGCCTAAAATTAAACGAATCATACAATTCATTAAGTATATCGGTAATCGCATGAAGGAAAGTTACGCCTCGGCTTATGCGGCTTCGGTCACATTATTTCTCGTGATGTCTGTATTCCCCTTCATCATGTTCCTACTGACCATCCTACAATACACGCCCATCAAGCAAAGCACCTTGACGATTTTCATTACGCAGATGGTTCCCACGAACATCGCCAGCATATTGATTTCTTGGATTAACGAAATCTACGGCAAGGCTTTTTCCGGCACCATCCTTTCCATAACCGCCATCACGATGTTGTGGTCCTCGTCGAAGGGGTTCCTGGCGCTACTCAAAGGGTTAAATTCCGTATACGACATAAAGGAGACGAGGACCTACATTCACGTACGCCTCGTCTCCGTTTTTTACACGTTTATGTTTGCCGTAATGCTGACCGCCACCTTGGCCGTCCTCGTCTTTGGCAACCGCCTATACTCCTACCTGTATGACACCTACGAGTGGCTGGACTCCTTCCTGCTCTTTTTGATTAGCTTCCGCATCCTGTTCAGCTTCATCCTGCTCTTCATCTTTTTCTCCATCATCATGTTGTTCGTCCCCAACAGAAAGTCCCGTCTCAGCTCGGAGTTTCCCGGCGCCTTCGTCGCAACTTGTGGTTGGATTGGATTCTCCTACCTTTTTTCCTACTATTACGACCATTTCAACAGTATGTCCATCTATGGAAGCCTAACCAGCATCGTCCTCCTCATGCTATGGCTGTACACCTGCATGAACATCCTCTTCCTAGGCTCGGTGCTGAACTCTTTCCTGACTAATCGTCGTATAAAAACCGTTCGACCAAGTCGTTAATTGCCTTTGCGGAATTTAAATTGTCCGAGGTGATTTCCTCATTGGGTATCTCAATGTCAAATTCCTCATTCAACTCCGTAACCAGGGAGGCGACGTCCAGTGAATCCAATATGCCGTCGTCCACCAACCTGTCCTCTTGCTCAAAATCCACCTGGGGCAACGTGCTTTCCAGTATTTCGTATATGCGCCCCAACTTGTAATCCCATTTCATGTCAATGTAACACCCCCGACTCTACCATAAACTCTGTACGGCACGCCTTCTCAAGCCCACCGACTATTTCACGTTCCATTCGGCACGACCACTTCCGCCCCCTTGTAATAATGCTCCAGTACCTCCTCGAAGGTTTTGCCGCCGTCCGTCATCGCCTTCACCCCGTTTTGGCTCATTCCCACGCCGTGGCCATACCCGCCGCCGGTGAATTGGAACCCTCCCTCTACGGAATCCACGTAGAAGAACGCACTGGGCATCATGCCGAAACCATTGATCTTGCTCCCGTCCTTGCGCTCGATGACGTCTTGACGCGGAGCCAACACCAGTCTTATATTATATTCCGAACGAACCCTGACGTTCCTTTCACTCCCCATCAACAGGATTGACGTGATGACGCCTCCCGCCTTACGTTCCTCGACCTTAATGTCAACCAAATCGCCAATGGTTTCCACCGGTACGCTGCGGAACGAACCGTCTTCCCTCTGGGTTTGGATCAAGGCTGGGTTGGCTTGATAACGGCTTCGCAACGCCGCATCGATGGAATTCCTCAGATGTCCGCTCGGTACCGTGGTACGCCACCTGTACCATGCAAATTGTTCGTCAAACGTCGGAGTCGGATTGTTGGCGATAAAATTCCTAAAATTCTCCTCTTTGGAAAGGTCCGCCTCAAACCCCACGTCCGTCCCTTCTTCCACCTGCAACTTGGCCGTCAGGTAGGGCACCTTGGCGTTGCTAATCCAAACGTCGTTCGCTCCCGCCGTATGGCCACATGACGTGGAAAAATAGTATGCGGTCGCCACTTCTCCTTTGTACTGCAACACCCTACCGCGCGTCTCGTCCACCGCCCGTACGCTCGACTCGTCTTCCGGCGTATTGTTGTACACTTGGTAATTGGCGCTGTCGTCCACATGGGCCCCCAGATGCATCAACCCATTGGTGACCACCTGCATGTAGGCGTAACTCCTCGCACAAACCGCCTGCACCTTCAACGCCTCCACCCCGTAGTTGGTCGGCATTTCACTGGGAATCACGGCGTACAGGTACTCCTCCAACGACAATTCATTGATGGCCAAAAGCCCTTTGTCCGTTTGCTTTACCTCAAAACTGCCTCGATAGGATGGTGCGTTTCCATTTCGGTTTACCGTGAGGAGTTGTATCTTCCCTTGTCCGCCCACGGTCTCGACCTTCATCCTACCCGCCTTCATGAATTTTCCGTTCGGTTTTATTGTTATCGCTTTTCCTGCTTCATATTCTTTGTTGTTTTTTCCAAATTTGACAGTAAAGGCCGTATTCGCCGTTAATTTTACCTTCCCATGATAGTAATCCTTGAACCCCGTCGTCTTGATGGCCACGCGTATCCGCTCCGTCGCAGGTTCTGACGTAATCAGGGCCGCCTGCACCTTTCCATCCGCAACCACGAAATCCGTCGCTTGGTACCCCACCAACACGCCGTTTGGTACCTCCGACGCCACCTCGTCCCAAACGCTGTATATTTTATAGTTTTCATCCAAGGGGAGGGTTCCATATTCCTCCAACTCCACCGCATCCCTTTGCATCTCCAGCACCTTCCCGTTAATCCGTTCCGGCTTGACGCTGATTCTTACAATTGCTCGGTTATGGACGGCAATATCCCCCACCACCTTGCTTACCGGCTCCGACAACTCATTTTGTACGGTAAACGTTTTTGCCGTCCCATTTAAAAAAGCGCGTACCTCCTTGCCCTCGCCAGATAGAATCCACGCGTTGGACAGAACGACCTCCCCTTCCACGACCCCGTCCACGTACACCACGTCCTCCCCTTTCACAAACGCATGGATTGCCGCATCCACGACTCCGTCCAAGGCAAACCCGTCAAAGTAATACTCCCCCTTGTCCGTAATTGCCTTCCACAACGAAACCATGGTGCTTTCCTCCTTGGAGCCACCCGCAACGCCTCCGTCCTCCCTCTCCACCAAATCCAATACGTACAAATCCATCTCCCGAACGACGTCCGCCTCCGTAATGTTCCCGCCCGCTTGCGCCATCTCTGTCTGCTCCGCCACCAATACCCGGTACAAGGCCATCCATTCCTCCAATTGCACGACGTCCCCGTCATTCTTCCCCTGAATGGAAAATGGTGCGCCCTCCCCAAATCCCGCCACGTACTCCGCCCCTCGAACCGCCTGTAGCATGGCCTTGCACTGTGCGTACGTCACATGGTCCAGCGGGCCGAACTCGTCCACTTTACCCGTATTCCAATCCACGCCCAAATGGTACAAGTTGTTCACGTACTTGTCATACCATTTCTCCTCGTTCACATCCACATAGGGGATGACGCGCTCCCGCCCCTCTATTTCTCCATGGGTATTTACGAGCAGGCTCATCATCTTGGCCGCAACCGCCCTCGTTATCCCCGCCTCGTCCGTCGGTTGGCCCTCCTTCCGCACGACCATCGACTCGTCATCCGACTGCCCCGAATTCTTCGCCCAATCCACGTTACGAAATAGAAAAATGCCGCATATGGCAACGATGCAACATGCAATGAGGTATATTTTGTTCTTCATCGTCATGGTTGTCCCTCCCATCCTAAGATTCTTATTCCAACCACATGCGGCACACTCGTCCCACTCGGTTATACTCTATTATATTAGGGATTGGGGAAAATATGTTGTTCGTTTTGGGGAGGGTTCTTGAAAGATTTAGGGATGGCTCTTGAAAAATTCTCCTTGCTTTTCTCCTTGGCGCATGGTAGAATGATTTTATTGAGAGACAACCGCCACAGAGTGGTTGACCAGACTAAACAAAAAGCCGTCTAGGACTTGGGCAAAGTACGTAGGCGGCTTTTGTGCTATCTGTTATAGGGGGCGATTCTCATTTTTTTATACCACTATTTTGAAAAGAAAATCGGTCCATTCGTCAGCCTGTCCGACTTGTCAGTGGATGAGGCAATGAAGGTACAAGAGAGTCTCAATGCTCGTGGCACGACTTTCCATGTGGGACGCGATGCAAAGTATTACGAACGGCGCAAGTATCTGGAAGGTTTGGTTCGTGGCATATTCCTTGAAAAGGGTGGTCAACCGAAGCTTGCCGTACCCTATTACATGGTTATCGGTGAATGTCCTTGGCTTGCCACTTGGTTTGAGGATGGAGACTATGTAAAAATTCCAATCAATGAATTTGATTTGAACGCCATCTCTTTTACATATGGGGATACTTTTCCAACTTTTAGTCCGCATGTGACGGATGATTTAGAATATAGAAGGCAAGTGTACACCTATGAAGAAATATTACGCATCATAGAAGAATACGGTATGCCCCAAGACTTTTGGGAGGAACCCGTTTTTGCCCAACCAGCATATGTGGAAGCACAGACCCATACAAGTTTCATTACGATGAAAAACCTTGCCTCCCACCTTGACAAGGGATGGCTTATGTATGGCTTGTACGTTGACAATCAACTTATGGGATACGTCTCACTGTCAGACGAGGGCGACGGCGCGTCGGATATATGGAAAGGACGCCGTAACCCTACGGCGTCCCCCCAACCACCTTACATCCCTTCCACAAATTCCGTATAGCGGCGCACGATGTCATCCACGCCCCGTTTATCCGTTAGGAAGTAATCCATGCCATTCTTGACGACGCGGTAGAAGTTCACCCCGTCATAGGGAATGAATTCCAGCTTCACGTCCTCGCCCGTCAGCATATGGTAATCCAACGTCAGAACCGACGCCTCGTCCTCCGGCTTCACGGAATCGTCCGCCAAGCCCGACACTTCCAATAGATACGTAGCGGAAAAGATGGCGACGAACTCCGTGGCGTCCACCAACTGTCCATCCACATGGTAAACGTGCTCTACCTCTTCCTCACCCGTTCCCTCACCCGAAGAGTCCGCCTCGCCCATTCCTTCCGCATCCGACTCCCCTTCTTCCGCCTTCTTTTCTTCCGTCCTAACCACCGTGTGCTTTTCTCCGTTTACGGTAAACTCATATCCCGACATTTCCGTAACCAGCCCCAAGAACACGCATTGGTCGGAGACGTGGAAGACGTCCATCTCAAGGATGGGGTCCACGATGGTGGCCGGCAACAAGTACACGCTGTCATTGTCGCTCAGCTTCACAAAATATTGGTCTTCCCCACTCTCCTCTTCACTCTCTTTCCCGCGCTTATCTCCAATCAACAAGGTAAACGAACGGTCTTCCTTTACCTCGTCAGGGTCTTCCTCCTCCTCTTCCCCCAGTGCCGTCATTGTGTCCGGAGACGCCTCCGCCCCGTCGGAGCTGCCAACCACGTCGTAGTATTCCATCAACAGGGTGGCCTTGGGTTTATCCAGCCCGTACTTCGACAAATCCTTGGCCTTGTATTCCGCACACCCGTCAAACGTAATCGAGGAAAAGCCTCCCAAGAAAGCGGCAAAGTTCTCCGTATCCGCCATCACTTCCATCTCATAGGGCTTGGTAATGCGCCACTCATAATACTTGTGTTCATAGCCCCCTTCCACGTTGCGTACCTCGAATGGTTCCATACCCTCGCGGTCCAACGACATGTGCATGACGTTGTCCGTATTAATCTCGAACGTCTCCTCGATGTGAACCATCTCCATATCGGAGTATTTAAACTTTTCAAACAAAGTGAAGGGCAGAGTGTACACGGTGGCGTCGTCCCCACCCACTATCGCATAATGCGCACTGTCGGTAGGCACCTCCATACCCATTACGAGGTCGTATTCCGTATTGTCCGCCATGGTGACCTTCACCGTGAGCAACGGGTTGTCAAGCCCGAACTGTGCCAAATTCCCCTCCGGATTGAGGCTGGTCTTGGCCGTCACCGTCTCCAACTCCGTCAGCATGGCGTCCACGTACTCCTGGTTCATGGGCACGTCCTCGCCAAGACCGGTGGAAGCCGCATCCCTCACCCAACCGCCATCCTTTTTGACCATCGCCACTTCCGACAGCTCGTTCTTAAAATATATCTGTGCCACGTCGTTTTTATTGATTTGGTAGAGCTCCACCGAATTGTCCTGTGCCGCCTCGTCTTCCTTTTCCTTCTCCCGGTTGGACTGGGACGTGAAATAATAGCCCGCCCACAATCCACCCATGACGACGGCCAAAAACAGAATGGTGGCCACCCTCTTTCCCTTCTTCGACATCAGCTCCTCCTCCTTACGTACCAGATTCCAAAGCCCAGCAACAACATGCCGATGGGAATGATGGCTATCGTCACAATGGACAAGTTCCTCCTCGTCGGGGCGGGGATGGTGAGGTACGTCTCAGCCAAACCCCTGGGAGGAACCACAAGGGTGGACCCCTTGTTCCCCGTAAGCCATTGCGTCGCCTTTAGGAATATCTCCCCGTTATTGAATTGGCCCGTCGTAAAGAAGTCCTCCGAAAACATCAATCCTCCGCCAAACACGACCACCTTAGTCTCAAAGTCCTTGAACAAGTCGGTCGCCGCAATGGCCAAATGAAGCGGTCCCGACACGTCCCCTTCTTCCTCCTCAATCACCGTGGACGACATGTTGACTTTGGAATAGGCTTCATCCGACGTAGCGATTAAGTCTTCCACCGTCAAGGAACCGCGTTGTCCTTGTGCCATTAACAACCCCTTCGGTTGCGGAATAAGTAGAAACTTGTCCGCAGGCAAGCCTTGCATAATCTCATGCTCTTGGTTCATCGACGGATTGACGATTTCATAAGGGGCTCGGTAGTATTTCCCCTCCGTTTCACATACGACGCCGTCCACGACGTCCACGCCGTAATAGTTGATCAACGACTTATAATTCGTAAGTTCGTTCTGTGTGTATCGCAGGGTGAAGATGGCCTTCCCACCGTTGTCCAAATACTCCCTAATCATGGTTGTCTCTTGTTCCATCAAGTCATGCTCCGGCCCGTTGACGAGCAAAACGTCACAATCTTCCGGAATCGTCTCCACCGGGCCCGACTCTGCCGCCATCGTGGACAACGTCTCCGTTTGCACGTTCGCCTTCTTAAGGAATTTGCCGAACTCCGCCCCTATTGGTATCTCGTTGTGGTCGGACAATGCGTACATTTTCGTGGCGTTCTCGCTCGACACGTTCTGAATGGCCGCCGTAAGCTGACCCTCCGCATCCAACGACACCGACTCGCTATACGTGGCGTAATCCATCTCCCTCAAATATATCTCATCCGTGGAAATGTACTGCGACCTCTCATTCCCCTCGTTCACCACGATTACGTCGTTGGACTGAATCTCCGCATCCGTGTATTCCGCGGCAAATTGCGGATAAATGACGGGGTCCCTGACTTCGACGTTTACCTTGGGAAAATCACCGTATTGGTTCAATATCTTCTCCACTATCGTCTTGGCGTTGTCTTGTGACTCCTCTTGCGCCAAGAAGTATATGGTTATCTCGTCCTTCAAACCTTCCAACACCCCAACCGTGTCGTCCGTCAGGGTATAACGGTTCTCCGCCGTCAAGTCCAGATTGAGGTCCAATTCACTGACAAACAAGTTCAGCAACAAGACGATGGCTATGACGACCACCGCCAACACGGTGCTGTACGCCCCCGAACGGAGGCGACGCCGCGACATGGAGTTGCGCGCCTTCTGCGCCTCCACCTTCTTCCCCGAGCCGTCTTGGCCCGCTATCTCTTTTTCCGTCTTCATTTTATTATCCATCACGCTCTCCTCTATCCATCACATAATGTCCAATTCTACTTGGCATGTAGCCACCCACCTTTACTTGGCATGCAACCATTGAAAACGCCGCAGGCGTTTTTGTCCCACCTTTACTTGGCATGCAACCATTGAAAACGCCGCAGGCGTTTTTGTCCCACCTTTACTTGGCATGCAGCCATTGAAAACGCCGCAGGCGTTTTTATCCCATCCTTACTTGGCATGCAGCCATTGAAAACGCCGCAGGCGTTTTTATCCCACTTAGTTCCATCTCACCTTTTTAATACGAATAACCGTCAAGAATAAAAATATAAACGTCACACTGACGTAATAAATCAGCGTATCCCCACTCAACATCCCCAACTGGAACGACGCAAAACGGTCGGACACCGAGAACCATCCCAACACATTAATGAGAAAGCCGTCATAGAAGGAGGGTTGTAGGAAATACACGCTGGTAAAGGCGCCTATTCCGACCACTCCAACGCCAATGGCCACGTACAGGTTGTGCATCATAAGGTAAGCGACGACGCACAACAACAATACGAGAAAGTCCGTTATCAAAAATACCGACAAGTTGTCTTGTGGAAGCATGCCGGCAAACGCCGTCATCAAATAGGAGAACAGCATGGCGACAAAGGACGCCACCGCCGCAATCACTTGGCTTTCCGTCAGAGACGATATGAACAGCCCAATGGACAGATATGCGGCACCCATCAGGAAGAAGCCCAGTATGCTGCTAAAAGACAAAACCAAATCCATCTCCCCATACGGAGTAAGTAACAACGGGTACGCGCTTATCACCAACATGGCTATGGCGAAAAGGCTGAGCACGGCCAAAAACTTGCCGATAACGATTCTCTCCACCGATATGGGGGACGTGTACAGCAACTGGTCCGTCTTCTGCCTATTCTCCTCCGCCATGATTCGCATCGTCAAAATGGGAACGACCAGTATGAACATCAGGCTGACCGAGTCCAACACGTAGGCAAAATTGGCCACTTGGCTCGACAGGTTGATCGTCATGTAGAATATGCCCACCAAGACAAGGAAAAAGGCCAGGAACACAAACCCTATCATGGACGTGAAATAATTCTTAATTTCCTTCTTGTAGATTGCCAACATTATGCATCCCCTCCCTTCTCATCCTCGCCAACGGGTGCCGTAACTGCTTTCTCCTCATTCAAAACCTCATCTTCCGCCGCTCGTCCGTCCACTCCGTCGGAATCTTCCGCTTCCAACGTCTCTTCCACCTCGATGGATTCGTCCGCGTCCTCCGGCCTCGCGTTCACCCGCCGGAACCGCCTCTTGTCCTTCTTGCCTCCATACTGCTTGGTTCCGCCTTTGGTCAAGGTAAGGAAAATGTCCTCCAACGTCATGATGCTAATCCGCATCTCCAGTATCGGGAATCCCAACCCCGCCATTGCGTAGAATATGGCTTCCCTGCAATCCTGTCCCCTAACGGTCTTGATGGTGGCGGTAACGAGTCCGCCCGCACCCTGTTCCGCCTCTATATGGAAGGACTGGATGTTCTTAATTCCCTCCAACGCCGTCTGCAGCTTCTCCCGGTTGCCCTTCACCTTGATGATGAGTTCTTCCGACTCCTGCACCTGCTTGGCCATGTTCTCCAACCTGTCGCTGACCAACAGTTTGCCTTGGTTGATGATCATGACCGTATCGCAAACCGCACTAATCTCCTGCATGATGTGCGAGCTCAACATAATGGTGTGTTTTTCACTCAGACTCTTAATCAAATCCCTCATCTCGATAATCTGCATGGGATCCAGCCCAACGGTCGGCTCGTCCAGTATCAATATGTCGGGATACCCCATCAGGGCGCCCGCCAAACCGACGCGTTGCCTATACCCTTTGGAAAGGTGCTTGATTAACCGCTCTGAAACGTCCATAATCTTGGTGAGCGTCATGATCTCTTCCAACATGTCGCCCCTCTTTTTCTTGGGTACCTTCTTGAGGCTTGCCACAAAATACAAGTACTCCCTCACCCTCATGTCCATATACAAGGGGGGGGATTCCGGCAGGTAGCCGATACATTTCTTGGCCTTCTCCGGCTCCTCGAATACGTCGATCCCATTGACCAGCACTTGCCCTTCCGTTGCGGAAAGGTACCCTGTGATGATGTTCATGGTGGTTGACTTGCCGGCTCCGTTCGGACCCAAAAACCCGACGATTTGCCCCTTCTCAACCGTAAAACTCAGGTCCTCGACGGCCACGTGCCCATTGTAAGCCTTGGTAAGATTTCTTACTTCAATCACGGTGTTGTCCTCCTATGCGTTTTTCGCGTACTACATCAGTATAGCCGCGTTCAAGACCTCGCCCAAACAATATGATTAAGGTGTCAAAACTGGTTTACGGATTGTTTCGCGCTTCGCACTCCCACAACCCTGTAACCATTATATACTATACAAGCATTTTGTCAAATTTCTGTGAACAATCCAAGTTATTTTTTGAAATTATAAAATTTTTTCTGGTGTGCGAGGACAAAGTGAGGATTGACAGACGCGGCAAATGGGGTTAGAATATGTTGTAGTTTTCGACAGGGTCATAGAAAGGATGGACGTCATGGGATTACAGTATGTAAAGGAAGTCATATCGCCGGAGGAGTTGAAGGAGAGGTTCCCACTCCCGAGCGAGCACGTGGAATGGAAGAATCAGAAGGACGTCGAGATACGCGACGTGTTTACGGGCCATTCCGACAAATTCCTCGTCATCATCGGACCCTGTTCCGCAGACAATGAAACGGCCGTGTGCGACTACGTGTCCCGACTGGCGGGCGTGCAGGAGCAGGTAAAGGAGAAGATTCTCATTCTTCCCCGCATTTATACCAACAAGCCCCGTACGACGGGGGAGGGGTATAAGGGCATCGTCCACCAACCGGACCCCGAGAAGAAGCCCGATATACAAGAGGGCCTAATCGCCATGCGCAAAATGCATCTGCGCGCCATTGCGGAGTCCCACATGTTTCCCGCCGACGAGATGTTGTATCCGGAGAACTGGCCGTATCTGGACGACCTGTTGTCCTACGTCGCCGTAGGGGCCCGTTCCGTTGAGAACCAACAGCACCGCCTAACCATAAGCGGACTCGACATTCCTTGCGGCATGAAGAATCCGACCAGCGGAGATTTGTCCGTTATGATGAACGCGGTAATCGCCGCCCAGGCCAAGCACGTGTTCCTCTATCGGGGATACCAGGCAAAGACGGAGGGCAACCCCCTCACGCACACGATTCTTCGCGGCGCCGTCAACAAGAACGGACAAGCCCTCCCCAATTACCATTACGAGGACATTAAGCGCCTTTACGACTTGTACCAGGGCATGAACCTACAGAACAAGGCCGTCATCATAGACGCCAGCCACGCCAACTCGAACAAGCAATATGACCAACAACCCCGCATCGTGTCGGAGGTTCTATACAGCCGCAAATTGTCAAGCGAAATCCACGACCTCGTCAAGGGCGTCATGATAGAAAGCTACATCGAGCCGGGCAACCAAGCCGTCGGCAGCCACGTCTACGGCAAGTCCATTACGGACGCCTGCATCGGTTGGGACGAAACCGTCCGACTGCTGGATCGAATGATGGAACGGTTGTAGGGTTCTCAGCCAACGCTTTTGTTCATAATCTCATTTTGATTCCCGAATCAGTTGTCACATTCTAATGCGTAGTAAAAGTTGATCAATCATGGGCATCTTAAGTAAGCTTGCGCAAATTTGTCAGTTTTGTAGGCGAATTAACCGAGATGCCCGATTGACTTTTGTCGAATTGCGTCCTATGATGTAAATATGACCCAAACCAGAATGCATAAGGTGGTCGCACTTGAATTTCCCATTTGTGAAAGGAAGGGTGAGAATCATGGTGACAAATTTTACTGTTGTTGAAGAAAAAAATCATGCGAAAGACTACTTATCATCAAAATTGGATGAGTTGGTGAAGTTATTACCTGAGGAAAAACCTCTCGGTCTTGTTTTTGAAACAAAAGAGAAAAAGTACTATTATGATTCCATCACGGGAAAAGTACTTGTATGTGGCGAATGGGAGTATAAAATTATAAGCAATATCTTGGACGGTGAGTTTGAACGTAATTATTTGATTGCGGAGACCCATCCGGATGGATTTGAAGATGCCGTGAACAATGTTATCGATGCAATCAAAGGAGAAAACATTTTAAGGAAATCAAGATTCTCACGCATGTACATCCGTGAGGATTACGAGAGCTTAATCGATAACAAGTTCAATCAAGTGATTCTTGAATTGACAGAAAGATGCAATTTACGATGTGGGTATTGTACATATAACGAAGATTGTGATTCGGATAGAGGATTTGGAGAACGTGACATGAGTGAAGAAGTGGCACGAAAGGCCATCGACTACGCCATTGCACATTCAACGGAGAGTGACATTTTACATGTCACTTTCTATGGTGGAGAACCCTTGCTAAGATACGATTTGATGAAAAAGTGCATGGATTATGTATTAAATGAATGTGGTGAAAAAGTATATTTTGCCTTTACCACCAATTGTATGGCGGTAACCGCCAAGATGGCCAAGGAACTTTCTCGACTGAAGCGGATTACCGTTACAGTCAGCATTGACGGTCCTGAAGACATTCACGACATGTTCCGCAAAGACAAAAATGGAAACGGCTCATTTAGGCGAACGTTGAACGGCTTGCGTCTATTGGTCGAGGCATTTGGGGAACGTTCAAACGAATGTATTGCCATCAATATGGTTTACACTCCACCATTCTCATTTCAGAAGATTGATCGAATTCGAGAGTTCTTCGGCAACCTGAAATGGCTTCCGGAAGCAGTCGCCAAATCTGCCGCATACCCTAGAAGTGAGAGTCTGCCATTGATACGCCAACACTTAAATAGTATGGATGGATTGGCATATCCCTCGTCTGTTTCTGGCAATACACCAGTTGATATGTCTCTATTGCATTGGTGCGTCGAGAACTATAATGATAAAAAGGCATTTTTACCGCGTTCGCCTAATGACCAATATCTGAGAGTGTTTAAAAGAAGGATATCCGAAGGGGACATAGATATGATAGCCTTTAATGGATGTTGTATACCGGGGCAACGTAGGTTGTATGTCACGGTTGACGGTCATTTCAAAGTTTGCGAACGTATGGGAGACACGCCCTTCATCGGAAACATTGAAAAGGGAATTGACAAAGAGGCCATTAAATCCATTTATTTATCGAGTTACGCACAGCAATCATTTGTGAAATGCGCCACCTGTTGGTTAGGAAAACTATGTGATGTTTGTTATGAAAGTTGTTATGACCAAAATGGAATCAACATGAAAAAAAAGAATGATTTCTGCACCCTGCGCAAGACTAGTTATACACATATACTGGTTACCTATTTTGAGATGTTGGAGAAAGACCCCCATACATTTGATGAAATGGTGGACGTCATGGTTGGGTAATTTCCTCGCTGAATTGTTAAGCTGCTTTGATTGAGTCAGGGAAAACGTTTGGAGGGAGGTGAAGATATGTATATAGCAGATGAAGGACTAAAAAATGCTGGTGGTGTTTCAGCTATGGAAGGTTGCGGTTGTAGCATACCGACTATATCGAGTAGCACTTCTAGCATGGCATGTGCTTGTGGTTGTGTTCCGAATTACCCTACTATAACGAATGGCATTTCTGGAGCTGGCAGAGGCTAAAAATCAAAAGTATTTGAAGACAAAAAGCAGCCTAACTTTTTGGAACATACATTGGGCAAGGAATTTTCCTTGCCCAATGATAATACTTATGGTGACAATCCATCACCCTTAAAGATGGGCGGCCTTAACGTACGCCTTCACTTTCACTTCACCAAGGTTCCTTTCAGTATTCCCGGGTTGACGTACGCCTCCAGCATACACCCGAACAGCAACAATGCGAGCAATGCCGCGAACATTACCAAGTAGCTCCGCAACCCCTTTATCCTTGCCCATGTGCCGACTTGGCCCTCGTTGCCCCATTGGCGGTTCAAGTCCTTGCACGCCGCAAACGTCAGAAAGAAGACGGGAATGTATACGAGGCATTGTGGGAAATGGTACGAGCCGAATACGAGGAAGGCCCTCATCCCGCGTTCCTGCATGAGCAGGCAGAACCAAAAGCCCATGGTAAAGCCCTTGTACGTACAATAAGTATAGATGTAGGGGTTGCCCACCACCGTCGTCGCAAGCACCCACAGCAGCAAATATATCTTTAATTTCTCCACTACGATGTAGATGAACAACTCTCCGCCATTGATGGGCATGGTTGCCAAGGCGTTGGTGAATTGGCCGCTCCATTTTTCCCACGAGGCGTAGTAGGATTGCTGAAACAGGTTGGAGAACAACACCCCCACTACAATCCCCAAAAAAAGAAGGGCCGCAAATACATTGTACCTCTTCATCCCGTGTGTCAGCTTGCTAAGCGAAATGATCCTCTTCACCATCCTACCACCCGCATCCTGTAAGGTTAGACATTTTCCCATCGTCGTTATATTCAGACTCATCTGAACAGTTACTCGTTTACCTTTAACATAGTTATGTGCGGTGGGACAAAATTATGAGTCTTCGCCTTCGAATACCTGACGATGAAGAACGCTCGTCACTCCAGGTCGTACAACTATACAAGCATTACAAAATTTGAATTTTATGGAATATTTTTCTTGACATCCTAGAATAACCTGTTATAATGATATATAGACAACCACCGATAATTCGGATTCCCCTAGAGTCATCGACCGCCTGGGCCATGTCGTTCGGGCGGTCGGGACTCCTCCTCTTACATCACTCATACTACCCAATTGTACGAAGCAAACCACATAATGACGCCAGGGTCAATTGACGTCATCTAATGATGCCACGGACTGCTCCGCATTTGCGCGAAGGCAAAGTGAGCATCACCAAGCTTGCTTGAATGATGCGAACGCGAACCTGAGCAGGCACGCACAGCGTGATGCTCAAGGTTTCATGCTCTCGCAGTCCCCAAAGTCATGAGTTTTCATGTAATCATTTTTGACTCTTGCTTCATCTGACTTCAAGCATCCGCTTGTAGGCGAACAAGCTCGCCACCGTCTTGCCATCCTCAATCTTGCCTTCCATAATCATGTCCATCAATTCTTCCAACTCGTACCTCTCCACGGTCACAAACTCGCCCTCGTCCAAATTCTGTTGGGACTCCACCAACTCCGTCGCGTAAAAGACGCCGACCCTTTCATTACAGTAAGCGGGGACGGATTGGAGGTCAATCAAATGCTCTATTTTGCCGGCTCGATACCCCGTCTCCTCCTCCAACTCCCTTGCCGCACATGTCTCCATGTCCTCCGAAGGGTCCTTTCCCCCTGCGGGAATCTCCAGAATATACTGGTCAATCGCCCCTCGGTATTGGCGCACCATCAGTATCTTGCCCTCGTCGTCAACGGGAATGACCGCCGCCGCACCCTTGTGGGACAAATAATCCCATTCCACGACGCGTCCGCCCGGTATCTCCATTTCATCCACGTAAAAGGTTACCACCTTGCCCTCATGCACCAGCCTCCGCCCAATACGCTTATATTCCTCCATTTGCCCAACCCTCCATCTTCTATGCGCGCTTCACGTATTCCTCCAGTATCCATGCCACATAATCAAACATCCTCTTGGCGGACTCAACATCCAACCTCTCCTTGGGCGAATGCACGTCATGTACGTCCGGCCCAATGGATATCATCTCCACATCCTTCAACTTCTTGTCGAACACGCCACATTCCAAACCGGCGTGAATCGCCTCCACTTTTATCGGTTGGCCAAAACGCCGCTCGTAAACTTGGCACGCCATGTCGCGAAAGGCCGAATCGTCCTTGAACTCCCATTCCGGATAATCCCCTTGTTCTTGGTACGTCCCACCCAAACTGGACGTCAATCGCTTCATCTTCTTACATAGGTACTCCTTGTAACTGCCCACCGAACTACGGATGGCGTGGGTAAAGCACAACTCCTCCCCTCCCACCTCCATGATGCCCAGATTCAAGGAACTCTCCACCAATCCCTCCACATGGGCGCTCATGACCTGTACCCCGTCGGGCGACAGCGCGATATGCTTGACCAACTTGCGCAAACCGTCCTTCGTCAACGCTTGACCCTTGCACGCCCCCAAACGCCCACAATGAATGGCAAGGCTCGGCTCACTCGCCAACAGCTCCTTCTTGATGGAAGCCGCAAACTTCTCAACGCGTTCCACAAGATCGTCCGCATCCCCATCCGTAACCAGTAACCGACAAGTGGCTTCACTCGGGATTACGTTGTCCTTCCCCCCGCCGCTCGCTTTCTCCAGACTATAACCGTCCCCCTCCAACTCCAATAGCAACCTGCCCAACAGACCAATGGCGTTGGTGCGTTTTTTGTCAATGTCCATGCCCGAATGGCCGCCTTGCAAGCCGCTTATGCTTATTTCCAGCGCCTCGCCCTCCGCCTCCTCCCTCTGCAATGGGTAACGGCATTCCGCCGTCACGCCTCCCGCACAGGAAGCCAACAAGTACCCTTCTTCCTCCCCGTCTATGTTGATGAAGCATGCGCCCTTCAGCGGACTCACGTCCATGTACGTCGCTCCGAGGAGGCCAACCTCTTCATCGGAGGTTACCACGACCTCCAACGGGGGATGCACGAAGTCCTTGCCATCCAGTATCGCCAAGGCGTAGGCTATGGCAATCCCGTCGTCCCCTCCCAAGGAGGTTCCCTTCCCCCGTATGAACCCGTCTTCTATCTCTAGATTGATTCCCTCTCTCTCAAAATCATGCTCCACCCCCGGCTCCTTGACGCACACCATGTCCATATGCCCCTGCAAAATGACGGGTGGCAAATGGTTGGCACCTTCCGAACCGCCCTTGAACAAGATTACGTTCCATTTATCGTCTTGCACGTACCGTAAATTCCGCTCCTTCGCAAACTCAACCAAATAATTGCTGATTGCCTCGTTATCCCTCGAACCCCTGGGTATCCCGCTGATTTCCTCAAAGAAGTGAAAAACGCGTTTGTAATCGATACCGTCTAGAACCATTTCCATCCTCCTTATACTTCCGCATCAGTTTTTGAAGCTGTGGATGGGGGCGGGAATCCTCCCCCCTCGCTCCACGAAATCCTTGCAGCCAAATGTGTTGACCGGCATAATGGGGGCGTATCCAAAGAGTCCCCCGAATTCCGCCACCTCGCCGACCGTCTTCCCGACCACGGGGATGATGCGCACCGCCGTCGTCTTCTGGTTCACCATGCCAATCGCCATCTCGTCGGCAAGGACGCCCGCTATCGCCTCCTCCGTAGTATCCCCCGGAATGGTCACCATGTCAAGCCCCACCGAACACACGCAGGTCATGGCCTCCAACTTCTCCAAGCTGAGCGCCCCCACCTGTACCGCCTCAATCATGCCCCCATCCTCGCTGACCGGTATGAACGCCCCGCTCAATCCCCCTACGTAGGAGGACGCCATGACGCCGCCCTTCTTCACTTGGTCGTTCAACAACGCCAACGCCGCCGTCGTACCCGGCGCTCCGGGCTGCTCCAAGCCCATCGCCTTCAAAATGTCCGCCACGCTGTCCCCGACCGCGGGCGTGGGGGCCAACGAAAGGTCAATGATGCCAAAGGGAATCCCCATCCTTTTGGACGCTTCCTGAGCCACCAACTGCCCCACCCTCGTTATCTTGAACGCCGTCTTCTTAATGGTTTCACACAACGTCTCGAAATCCGTCCCCTTTACTTTTTCCAAAGCCGTCTTCACGACGCCCGGCCCGCTGACGCCTACGTGGATGACTGCGTCCCTCTCCGTCACCCCGTGAAACGCCCCCGCCATGAAGGGGTTGTCGTCCGGGGCGTTGCAGAATATCACCAATTTGGCACAACCAAAGGAATCGTTCTCCCGCGTCTTTTCCGCCGTCTGCTTGATGATTCCACCCAGCAAGCGAACGGCGTCCATGTTCATGCCCGTCTTCGTCGAACACGCGTTGACGGACGCACATACCCGCTCCGTCGTAGCCAACGCCTCGGGGATGGAACGGATTAACGTCTCCTCCCCCTTCGTCATCCCCTTGGACACAAGGGCCGTGTACCCGCCGATGAAGTTGACGCCCACTTCCTTGGCCGCCCGATTCAGCGTCGCCGCAAGCGTCACGTAGTCCGCCTCGTTTTTACAGGCCGACGCGCCTATCAGGGACATCGGGGTGACGGATATGCGCTTGTTGACAATGGGAACGCCCAGTTCCTTCTCTATCGACTGCCCCGTCGCAACCAATTTGTCGGCGATGCGGGTGACTTTGTCATAAATGTTCTTGTTTAGTCGATTCAAATCTCCGTCGATACAGTCAAGGAGGCTGACGCCCAACGTAATCGTGCGCACGTCGAGGTTCTCCTTCTCTATCATGTTGTTGGTCTCTATTACCTCGAATAGGTTGATCATGGGATTCCTTTCTCCGCTTTCGCCCGCTACAATTCTAGACTTCTAGATTCGGTGCATTTTATCGAATATCTCTTCCCGCTGCATTTTAATGATGCAGCCAATGTCCCGTCCTACTTCCTCTATCTCGTCGGACAAGACGGCAAATTCTTGTCTGGCTTGTTGCACGTCCACCACCATCATCATATTGAAGTATCCTTCTACGATGGTCTGCGAAATGTCCATTATGTTGACGTCGTTATCGGCCAGAAAGGTACATACTTTGGCCATGATGCCCACTTTGTCTTTTCCTACTACCGTAATGATGATTTTCTCCATGTCGCCCTCCATTCCTGTACGCTTTCTGTGTCTGAGTCAAATTGCCTGGGTCGTTTTTATGATTTGAGCGACAAAAGGTCTTTCGTCGCTCTGATACCACGGACTGCTTCGCATTTCATGCTCCC
>QMCE01000065.1_pt1 | contig 49598 bp, 41 predicted proteins | sample 1821851 | NCBI WGS metagenome assembly QMCE01 (sample SAMN09453174, study PRJNA476694) | Termite gut metagenome, whole genome shotgun sequencing project. | isolation source: worker | host: Odontotermes sp. | place: South Africa:Pretoria | collected 2016-01-28 | reverse complement strand
CAGCACGTGTCGATACCCAAAGCGACGATAAAGGAAAAATTGCAGAATATTTACGACGGCCTCGGATTGAACCGGACAGCAAAGGCAACCGATCTCAACAGCTGATACGAGACCAAAGAGACCACACGCAACATCGACGGGAAGAACACTGCCTGTTTGATGATCGTGAGAGAAAAACTGGTGCGGACTGAAGTTGAAACGCCGTCAATTCCAATTGCTTAGTTGTTTATTTATTTTGTGGTTTAGAAAATTATATTTAACTTGCCCGTTGAAACCAACTGTATAAACCGCCATGCCTATGGAAAAACCCCTTCCCCCATCGTCATCAGGCGCAGGTTTTGCGATGTGTCGGCTTGTGCCTTGAGACTTATTCTGAATTATTTTACTCAAACCAAATACTAAATTGTTATGAAAACCATGCAAGATTTCTCGATAGCACGGTTTTACATTAGAGAAAAAACCACTTAATACACCAACCTTATGAAAAAGATTATGACATTTTTATCCGCCGGAGTACTCATGATCACTCTGTGCATGGGTTTTGTCGCCTGTAACGAACCGAAAGGCCCTGAACAACCAGATGTGCCGGAGGTGATCGGCATGGCTCCCGTCGCGGGTACTGACATTCCGGACGAGGTGTCCGTTTTCTTCGAAGAGTATCTGCCTCGGACGAATCGCAGCTTGCTTTCGCCGGTCGAATTCAACTTCGGTGATGTCGCGCCATTGGATCCGGTGTGTCTTGTGGTTAACAGCATTGATGAGTTCGAGACAATTGCCCCTCTTTCCGCCGAACTGCCGGAGATCGATTTTAAGAACCACACGCTAATAGTCGGACAGCATCCGATGGGAGACCCCGGCCACCGCCTCGTAGATCAGGGTATCGTCACCGAACCCGACGTTATGATACTGAATCTCATATATGAAAGATTGGGAGGAGGAACGCCTGCTATCGAGACCACATTCTACTATTGGGCCCTTTATCCCAAACTTCCACAAAAACAGATAACGGTTAAAATATACAATCAGTAAACAGCCATGGAGAGAGGTTAGAATGAAACTCTCAAATCATCGTCAATTGATAAATGATGATTTAGAGTAATCTTATTCAATAAACTTTAACTATCTTTGCCTCAAATGAGAGTCCCACCTATAAATTAATGTAGGTGGGATTCCATCTTTTACCTGCGAATCTTCTTAATTGCATATCTCACGATAGCATTAAGGGCTTCCACAAGTAATCAGTTCAATAGGAATAGTGTTACGTTTTCCATAATTATGAATGATTGAACGGTTAAAGAACCCATTTGGGTTCTATCTCTCGGTGTACACCAGACTTGTGAAGTCCAGAGGCAAAGATAGTTATTTTTTATAATCTTAATTAAGAAACTTTAATGATTAATCTCTATAAATTCATAGATTCGGAACATCGAGTTCTGATCTAAATGAACAGATAAAACCCCGCTTTCACTCCACTGGGGCGGGGTTTTTTATTGCCTCAAAAATATGTCAAAAAGCCGCTTCGGCATTTGGATATATCATTGATTTTTAGTATATTTACAGATGGTTTCAGGAGGGGCCAAAAAATCAAAGATGAACAATAACTTACTAAAAATTAGCGCTAAGATGAAAAAAGGAATGATCAAGGCACCCGACGGAAAAGTGAGGGTGTGATACGAGATTAAAGAGCAGGGCGACAAGAACGCCAAAGTAGAGAGCGACCACGATGAAGTAACGGTCGCGTACACGGTCGCAATGCGAGACGGCAACACGATGCAACGGGTTCCACAGATCACCTTAACTGTTGGCGACTGCGTACAGGGCATTGCCGAGGGATTGAAGTTGATAGGCACCGGCGGCAGGATCAGATTGACGATCCATCCCGATTGGGCACACGGTAACTTCAGTTTCTTCCGGCTGCCGGCCAATGCAACGTTGATCTACGACATCGAATTGCTTGAAGTCGTCCACCACGAAATCGAGGGGACTCACAAGAGGTAATTAAGAGATCGCCATGAACCTCACTCTGGAAACAGGGTGGGGTTTTCTCTTTATGGGGATTAAGACCGTGAATGATTTTAAAAGTGAAAGCGGGGAAGATTTGTGGCGATTTTTGGGTGACAAGTTTTTGCGGGGGTATAATAAGGTGATTTTGAAGAAAGTTGTCACGCGGCTGGAAATGGAGGGGAATTTTTTAGGTGTTTTTTTGTGGTTTTTAGGCCCAATTTCAGGCCAATTTTTGGGGCTATATAGGCTAAGATTTCGGAATAAGGTATAACAAATCCAATCTGCGTTCAATAGACGAGCAAAATTCTAATAATCAATAATTTATTATTAATCATGTGAGCGTTTTGGCTCCGCGATTGTTGTACCAAATGTTGTACCAAACACTCAATCTCCTTGTATCTCTGTACTCATAAGCCGCAATAGCTCAGTTGGTTGCGTCGAAAGGCGAAGCCTTTTGAGGCCTTGAGAGCGTTTCACTCGTAATGAAGAGGTCGCCGGTTCAAGTCCGGCTTGCGGCTCACGAGGAGGCTTCCGCCTTCTTCGATCTGAACAGCAGGGTCAGTACGACGATGGCCGCCACCGCAACAAGACCGTTGACGCCCGTCAAAAGAGTATCGCCTCCCGTTATGGATACCGGCAGATAATGAACACCTATAACCCCTTGTATCAGTGCCGGAAGAAAGATCGTTCGACTTTCCCTGAGAGCGTTCGACAAATAGAACGAACATACGATACAGAACAAAATAATCACTGCGATCCACAGCAGCGGATCACTCCGGTCACTCAGCAATATTATCGGAATATTCCATACTCCCCAGACAACGCCCGTCAGCAGATTTTTCTTTGCACAGCCATAGTTCAGATTATTCCACATTAATCCGCGCCAACCCAATTCTCCGCCCAATCCGGTCAAAAAACCTACTGTCAGCCCGAAGAGCAGAGTACACACTATCGACATCGACACTGCCGCGCCACTTATACGGCCGAAAACTTCGATACCGGCCACATTACCCAACAGCCAAACCAAGAGCACGATCAGGGCCGGAAACAGTATGATCGTCCCTATCAGGTACTTGAAAAAAACACCGACATTGATCTTGCAAAAAGAGAAGCGATACTGCGCCGCGATCTGCCGGAACTTCCATTTTTCCACTATAATTGCAGCAATGGCAGGAGTGAACAGATAGAGCGAGTGGCATACGGATGCGGCAGCCCGCACCGCGGAATCCCCATCGAGCGTCCGCGTCAATATCCAATGGCAAACAGCCACCGCCGCCGACAACACAAGCAGCCACAACAGGAAAAGGTTCGTTTTTTTACCCATCTTATCAAGGTCTAATCAGGTTAGTACTAACGTCAAATGTACATCCGATTTTTGAAAACACCAAACGAAATGGCCGGAAAATTGCATCTACAATTTTATCTCCCCAGCAACTCCCTGACCTGGCGGCTGACATTTTCGCCCGAGAAGCCGAACTCGGCGTCGAGCACTTTGTAGGGCGCAGAATATCCGAAGTGGTCGAGGCCGTGGATGACACCCCTGTCACCGACCAATCCGCTCAGAGTCACCGGAAGACCCGAGGTCATGCCATAGCGCGGCACTCCGCAGGGGATCACGGCGGCCTGATATTCGGCGGTCTGGTCGCGGAACAGACCTTCGGACGGCGCGGAAACGATACGAACGCGAACGCCATCGGCGGCCAGAAGTTCGGCCCCTTCGACAAGGGTCGCGACTTCGCTCCCGCTGGCGATCATCACAACGTCGGGCGCACCCCCGTCGGCATCGACGACGACGTAAGCCCCTTTCGCGAGTTGCGCGGCGTCGGTGCGGCGACATCCCGAGACGGCGGGCAGGTCTTTGATGTTCTGTCGCGACAGGATCAGTGCGACGGGACGGTCAGCCTCGACTGCATAGCGCCACGCTTCGACTGTTTCTGCTCCATCGGCCGGACGCAGAACGACCACCGAGCGGTCGCCGTCATGATTGCGCAATTGTTCCATCAACCGGATCTGCGCCTCCTGTTCTATCGGCTGGTGGGTCGGACCGTCCTCGCCAACACGGAAGCTGTCGTGCGTCCAGACATAGATGACGTGCAACCGTTGCAGCGCGGCAATGCGAACCGCAGGTTTCATGTAGTCGGAGAACACGAAGAACGTTCCGCACACCGGGATCACACCGCCGTGCAGCGCCATGCCGTTCATCATGCACGCCATAGTGAACTCACTCACGCCGGCCTGGAAGAATTTGCCGCTGAAATCTCCCTTCGAGAACGCGTGCGTCTTTTTAAGGAAGCCGTCCGTTTTGTCGCTGTTCGACAGGTCGGCCGAGGCAACGATCATGTTTTCTATTTGGGCGCCGAATGCACCCAGCACTGTGGCCGAGGCTCCGCGCGTTGCGGAATCTTTGCCCGGGTCGATGGCAGCGTAATCTATCTTCGGGGTGCGGCCGCTCAGGAACAGGTCGAGTTTTGCGGCAAGTTCTCCGTTCTTCGTGCGCCACTCCTTCTCGGCTGCCTTTTGCTGCGCCGCCCATATCTTCAACTCCTCGCGGCGCGCGGCGTACAACTGCGCGGCCTCGGGGAAGATGGCGAAAGGTGAAGCGGGATCGCCACCCAGATTCTTGATAGTCGCCTCGACACTTCCGCCCGCCGCCGACAGGGGCTGACCGTGGGTCGACACTTTGTTCTCGAAACTTTCGCCCGCCTCGGTGCGTGCTCCGCGGCCCATCACGGTCTTGCCGATGATCAGGGTCGGACGCTCGGTCTCGGCGTTCGCCGCGCGCAGGGCATTGCGGATCTGGTCGGCGTCGCATCCGTCCACCGTCAGCACGTTCCAGTCCCAGGCGCGATATTTTGCCGCCACATCCTCGGTGTCCACCTCGTCCACCGTCGTGGAGAGTTGCACATTGTTGGCGTCGTAGTACATTATGAAATTGCTCAAACCCAAGTGTCCGGCAATGCGCCCCACTCCCTGCGACACCTCCTCCTGTATGCCGCCGTCCGAGATGTAGGCATAGGTCTTGTGGGCCGTCCACTCGCCGAACCTCGCCGCCAGAAAACGTTCCGCGATCGCCGCCCCGAGAGCCATCGCGTGTCCCTGACCCAGCGGACCGGAGGTGTTTTCGACCATGTGGGCAAGATCTCTTTCGGGATGGCCGGGGGTGATGCTGCCCCACGAACGGAATGCCGCCAACTCCTCGCCGGTGTAATATCCGGCTAACGCGAGGGTTGCGTACAACATCGACGACATGTGCCCCGGATCGAGAAAGAATCTGTCCCTCCACGGCCATGCGGTGTCGGTGGGGTCGTATCGCAGGAACTCCGAGTAGAGCACGTTCACGAAATCGGCACCGCCCATCGCGCCGCCCGGGTGTCCCGACTTAGCCCGTTCTACCATCGAGAGGGCAAGTATGCGGATGTTGTCCGCGGCCATTAAAGTCTGGTTTTTCATATCTGTCAGCTATTTTAAAGTTGCGATCATCATCACCGGGTTGTCGTCCTCTTTCAGACCGGCGGCTATCTCGGCCAGGCGGCCCCGCAGTTTTCCCTCGGCGTGCAGGTCGAGCAGTTCGTATGGTTGCAGTACAGACACATGCACTCCCGCCGGAACGCCCGGCATGACCACGAAATTGAACATCCGTTCGTCTGCAAAATCTTCGTTAACGGCACCCCCTTCGTAAAACTCTCCGGCGCGTTTGTCGTAGATCAGATCCTTCGATTTGAAGCCTGTGTTCGTACTCCAATCGTATTTGCGTTCGATGGTTTGAACAAACATGTAATCGTCGCTCTCGGCCTTGAAGAACACCCCGATCGGGAATTCCATCGAATTGAACGACGGAGTGTGCGCCATCACGGGAATCAATTCCCGCGTCGCCGCGCTCCAACGGAACATGGTGTCCACGCCCGGTTCCGAGAGCATGAATCCGTCGCGGGTTCTGGCGATGGGATCGCCTTGCCACATCGCCGTTATGCCGCCGTCTTCAAATGTGTGCGAGATCATCATCGTTCCCCTGCTCTCGAACCTCACGGGCAGATATGTCACAAGCGTGTCGGTCTTTGAGATCAGACCGTAAGGCTCTTGCGACGAGCGGCTGTTGTAGAAGAACAGGCTCTCTTTGTCGTGATTGTGAAAAAACGACGGAAACTGAATCTCTTTGAACCGGAGGGTGCGCAAGGGTTTGCCATCCAGGTCGTAAACATAGACGGGATAATCGGCGCTGCTTAGCGAGCCGGGGGCGACGAACATCTCGCCACCCTCTTTATCTACCGCAAGGGTGTATATTCCGGAGTATTCCCCCGGGCCGCGGCCGGCGCGGTTGAACGACCTTACTCCTTTGCCGGTTTTGCGGTCGAAGACCATGATGTCGCCCGCCCGATTGTTCGTGACAAAAATTTCATCGTCCATGTAGTCGACGCGGAGATAGTCGACCAGAAACCCCTCGCGCGTCTCAAGGGGAATGTACTCCACCGTGGCGATATCCTGCAGAACGATATCTTTCGCCGGATACGACGACGTAACGTCGAGCACGGGGATCTCTCCGCCGCCACGCGGCCCGCAGGCCGCCACCAGCGCTGTCAGCGCCAGGGTGAAGGTTAGTTTTCGCATAATCGTTATCTCGTTTGGAGTCTAAAATATTCCCACCTCAGCTTGCCTTCCGTGTTTTGCGCATCAGCGACAGGTCGCTTTTTTCGAGTTGGCGGCTGGCGAACGGCAACGTCACACGAACGGCCCGGCGCGTCTCATCGGCCGGCACTTCGTACATCGACTCCATCATGATCGTCTCGCAGATCGCCCTCAACCCACGTGCGCCGAGCTTGTACTCCACCGCCTTGTCGACGATGTAGTCCAGCGCCTCGTCATCGAACGTGAGCGCCACGCCGTCCATCGCGAAGAGACTTTCGTACTGCTTGGTGATGGCGTTGCGCGGCTCGGTGAGTATCGAGCGCAGCGCCGCCTTGTCCAGCGGCCGCAGATATGTCACCACCGGCAGACGACCGACGAGCTCGGGTATCAGACCAAAACTTTTCAAATCCTGGGGCATGAGATATTGCAGCAGGTTTTCGCGGTCGATCACCGCCTCGTCGCCTCGTCCATAACCTATGGCTCGTGTACCGAGCCGGCGAGAGATCACCTTCTCCATGCCGTCGAACGCGCCGCCACAGATAAACAGGATATTCGTCGTGTCGACCTGAATGTATTTCTGGTCGGGGTGTTTCCTTCCTCCTTGGGGCGGAACGTTCACCACGGTGCCTTCGAGTATCTTCAGCAGCGCCTGTTGCACACCCTCGCCAGACACGTCGCGCGTGATGGAGGGGTTGTCGCTCTTGCGGGCGATCTTGTCGATCTCGTCGATAAAGACTATTCCGCGCTGTGCCGCCTCGACGTCGTAATCGGCCGCCTGAAGCAGTCGCGACAGAATGCTTTCGACATCCTCGCCCACGTAACCGGCCTCGGTCAGCACCGTCGCATCGACGATCGTGAAAGGCACCTTCAGCAGCCGCGCGATGGTGCGGGCCAACAAAGTTTTACCCGTCCCCGTCGGGCCCACCATCACTATGTTCGACTTGTCGATCTCCACACTGCCCGTCGCGTCGCTCTCCGCCGCCTTGCCGTGATGCAGACGTTTGTAGTGATTGTACACCGCCACCGAGAGATAGCGCTTGGCGTCATCCTGCCCGATAACATAATCATCCAACAGAGCCTTGATCTGCGTGGGTTTGGGAAGTTCGGCCAGCGGAGCGAGCGGCTCGGCGGCACGACTTTTCATGTTTTTAGGAGCTTCCTTCCCTGTCTGCACTGCGGGCCCGCCGATCACACCGTATCCGTACTCGATACAGTGGTTGCAGATGTGAGCCCCATCGGCGCCGGCAAAGAGCATCTCGACCTCTCCCGCCTCGGCGCCGCAAAACGAACACACCTCACCTCCGGTGATGTTCCCTCCTTTGTAGTCCGTTTTTTTAGCCATAACTTATTTTCTTCTTTCCACCACTTCGTCGATCAGACCGTACTCTTTGGCTTCGGTGGCGCTCATCCAGTAGTCTCTGTCGCCGTCGCGTTCGATCTTTTCGATCTTCTGACCCGTGTGCTGTGCTATGATCTCGTATAGTTCTTTTCGTGTGCGTACGATCTCCCGTGCGGTGATCTCGATGTCGGACGCCTGTCCCTGCGCGCCGCCCAGAGGCTGGTGTATCATTATCCGCGAGTGGGGAAGTGCCGAGCGTTTACCCGTCTGTCCGGCCGTGAGCAGGATCGCCCCCATGCTTGCGGCAAGACCCGTGCAGATCGTCGCTACCTGCGGTCTGACAAGTTGCATGGTATCGTAGATACCCAAACCCGCCGAGACGCTGCCGCCCGGTGAGTTGATGTAGATCTGGATATCGCGGTCGGCGTCGGCGCTCTCCAGAAACAGTAGCTGCGCCTGGATGATATTGGCAACATCGTCGTAGACAGGCGCGCCCATAAAGATGATCCGATCCATCATCAGACGCGAGAAGACATCCATCGTGGCGATGTTCAACTGGCGCTCCTCGATGATCGTAGGTGAGACGTAACCGTTCATCTCGCTACGAAAATCGTGCAACTTAAGCGAGTTTATACCCAGATGCCCCGTGGCGTATTTTTCAAATTCTGTTTTTTTCATGGTTTTCGTTTTTTATTCATCTATAAAACCATATTTCGGGCCCGTTTATTGTCCGCAGCTCCGTTCGGCACCGCTAATTGGCTGTTTCTGTGGCGATTTTCTGGAACTCTTCTCTCGAAACGCTTTTTTCGGAGATATTGGCCAGAGGCTTCAGAGTGGTCAGCACTTTGTCTTCGCGAACGCGCTCGAATATGCGCTGGGCCTCCTCCTTGTTGCCGAGAATGCTTTTGGCATAACCTTCGAGTGTTTCGTCGGGCACCTGCATCATGCCGTACTGTGCGAACTGCATCTGTGCCATCGCTTTCGCCTCAGCCATCAGGTCTTCTTTCGCCACTTCGATACCCAGCTTTTCGATGAAATGCTTCTGGATCAGATCCCACGCCATCATCCGCAGGAACGCCGCGAAATCTTTCTCTATCTCCTCCATCGTGAATTTGCCCTCGTTGATGGCGTGCAGCCAATTCTTGAGGAACTGCTCGGGAAGTTTCAGATTCGCTTTTGCCAGCAGATGGTTCTTGAGCTGGATGGCCAGCAGGTAGTCGCTGTCGCGTGCAAGGTCGGCGGCGATCGCCTCGTCGATGTATTTATCGAAACCCGCGGCGTCGGTCACCCGTCCGTCGGGAAAAGCCTGGGCGAAGAACTCTGCATCCATCGCAGGTTCGGCAAACTTGCGAATGCGCGTCACGGTGGCGGTGAATTCGGGAGCGATCGCGTCGAGCTCCTCCTGTTTCACACCGAGGGTGGAGGCAAGTTGCGCGGGGTTTTTGTATATCTCGCGCACGTCGACCATCATGGTATCGCCCTTCTTCTTGCCGATAAAAGGTTTGCGCTCCTGCTCCGACATCGACACCAGACCGATGTACGCGTCGTCGGCGTGCAGGGTGCCGTTGTCGAGGCTCACTTCGAGCGCTTCGTCGCCCGTCACTTTATCGACATCCTCCAGACGTCCGAAGCGTCGCGTGAAATTGCCGCGGTAACCCTCGCGCATATCTTTCGTGGGTTTGATCTTGTAGTATGTGAGTTTGTCCTTCGCGTCGAGAGTTATGTCCACCGTCGGGGCGACACCCACTTCGAACACGAACTCATACTCGGTCACACCCGCGTCGTCGAAGTTCAACTCTCCCTGCTCCTCGGAGGGCATCACGTCGCCCATGATCTGTATTTTGTTATCTTCGAGATGTGTGAACACAGCCTGGTTCGCTTTCCGGTACGCCTGTTCGGCGACGGCGCCACGGCGGTACATTTTGTTGATGATGCCCATCGGCACCATTCCGGGACGGAAGCCCGGCACATTTGCCTTGCGGCGCATCTCGCGCAGGGATTTTTCCACTTCCGGCGCATAGTCTTCGCTGCCCACGACAGCCTTCATTATCATCACGCCGTCGGGGCGCTGTTCTGTTGTCAGATTCATATACTTAGTTTTTCATCATTGATTGCAGCCCACAAAGATAGTGCATGGCAGAGCGAAACGCAAATTTATTTGCGTCGGCGCCATTTTTGTTTCGGGTGGCCTTACAGCAGTTTCGCCAACTCGTCGAACTGCGTACGTCTGACAACCACGTCGCCTATGCCCCTGGGCACGACGAGCCACACCGCCCCGTCTTCCACTTTTTTGTCGCGGGTGAGGGCCTGTGCTATTTTGTCTGTGGGGATATCGGCTGCGGTCGGAAGTCCGGCCCGTTCCACCGTTTGCACGATTCTCCGGCTCGTCTCGGCGGAGAGCATTCCCAACCGCTCGCCCACACCCGCTATGGCCACAAGTCCGATACCAACCGCCTCGCCATGGTTGTGTTCGCGCGTCAGTTTTTCTATGGCGTGGGCGACGGTGTGACCCAGATTGAGCTTTCGTCTCTCGCCCGCTTCGCGTTCATCGGCCTCCACTATGTCGGCTTTCACCCTTATCGCCGCCGTGATCGCTTTCATGAGCAGTTCCGGTGCGGCGAGTAGATCCTCGGGCGAGTGTGTTTCGAGCGTTTCGAACAGCTCGGGGTCGGCGATTATTCCCGCCTTGATCATCTCGGCCAGTCCTGCGCGAAACTCCCTCGGCGGCAGCGTGGAGAGCACCTCGGTGTCGCACAACACAAAATCGGGTTGATTGAACACCCCTGCCATGTTTTTAAATCCTCCCACATTGACTCCGTTCTTGCCGCCCACGCTCGCGTCCACCTGCGCCAGCAGCGACGTCGCCACGAATCCGAACTCCAGGCCCCGCAGATATGTCGAGGCGGCGAAACCGGTCACGTCGGTTGTGATCCCTCCGCCCACACCGAGGATATATGTCCGGCGGTCGGCGCCCATCTCCACCAGACGGCGGTAGATACTTTCGACCGTCGCAAGGGTTTTGTTCTCCTCGCCGGTGGGGATGACGATCGTTTCGGGCGCGAAGGCGCGGATCCTCTCGCCGTAAAGTGCATCGACATTGGGGTCGGTGACGGCGACTATGCGGCGGCCGGGGGGCAGCAGATCGGGCAACATCTTCAGCGCGTCGCCCACCACTACTTTGCTCGGGTTGCGGTTTTCTCTCTTGATCTCAATGAGCTCTTTCATATTTTATTTCGCTGTGGCCGTTGCCACTTACCATTGAATGGGTGTTTTTCCGTTTCGTGCAAGATATTCGTTGGCCTGCGAGAAGTGCCGGCATCCGAAAAATCCGTTGTGGGCCGACAGCGGCGAGGGATGCGCGGCTTTCAATATCAGATTGTGCACGCCGTCGAGCCGTTCGCCTTTTCGTTGCGCGAAAGCTCCCCAGAGCATGTAGACCACCTCCTGTTTCACCTCGCCCAGCGCACCCACCACGGCATCGGTGAAGGTCTGCCATCCGCGGTCGGAGTGCGAATTTGCCTGCCCTTCGCGAACAGTCAGGCCGGCGTTCAGAAGCAGCACTCCCTGATCGGCCCAGCGGTCGAGATTACCGGTGGGCGGAGTAGGTGTCCCGATGTCGGAGGCGATCTCCTTGAATATATTTCGCAGCGAGGGCGGAAAGGGAACTCCGTCGTTCACCGAGAAACACAATCCGTTGGCCTGCCCGGGGCCGTGATATGGATCCTGTCCGATGATGACGACCTTCAACTCGTCGAGGCCGCATTTGTCGAACGCCCGGAAGATGTTTCGCGCCGCCGGGTATACCGGCGGGCCGGTTCCGGCTGCGGCGGCAGTGTATTCGGCGCGCACGAAGCCCGTCAGCTCCCGGAAGTAGGGCTTTTCGAACTCCGGAGCCATCAGCTCCTTCCATGCGGCGGGCAGTTTAACGTCCATTTTCGATATCGTTTATGCACTCGGCCAGCGGCTCGGCCCAGGGGCGCGGAGTGAGGCCGAAAGTGCGGGTAAATTTCGTCGTGTCGAGGGCCGAATATTTCGGTCTGGCAGCTGCGGGTCGGAACACCGACGGCGGATTTTTCGACACGTTCAGTAATTCATACTCCTCCGAGGTGACCGGCACCACGCGGCATTTCAATCCGGCCTGCCCGATGATCTCGGCGGCAAATTCCGCGCGGCTCACCACCCCCGCGTCGCAAAAGTGATATATCTCCGCCCCACGGCCCGGCCCATCCTTCAATCGCGGGATCATCGCCCCGATCGCCCGGGCCAGCGACAACGCCGAAGTAGGACAGCCCGACTGGTCGGCCACAACACGGATCTCGTCACGTCCCGCCGCCGCACCCAAAATCGCCTTCACGAAGTTCTTCCCCCAAGGCGAGTACAACCACGCCGTGCGCACCACCGCTCCCCGGCATCCGCTCTCCAACACAGCCCTCTCGCCCGCCAGCTTGCTCTCTCCGTATACATTGATCGGCGCGGGCACATCGTCCTCGTTATAAGGTCGGTCGGTCATGCCATCGAACACAAAATCTGTCGAGACATGAATCAGCGCCGCCCCGTTTTTCGCCGAGGCAGCGGCCAAAAATCGCGGTGCCTCGGCATTCACCCTGTAAGCCGCCTCACGTTCCGTCTCCGCACTGTCGACATCGGTCCAGGCGGCGCAGTTCACCACCATCTCGGGCCGTTCGTGTGCAAAAAATTCCTCCACCGCCCCCGCGTCTGTAATATCCAACTCCGCAAGATCTGTGAATATCCATCCGTCGCCGCCCGTCGTCTCTCTCAGGGCGCGTCCGAGTTGTCCGTCGGCGCCCGTAACAAGAACTCTCATCGTTACATATCCATTAATTTTGCGAAAATAGTCATTTTTCGACGCAAAAGCGCTACATTTGCCTCAAACATAATTAAAAAGATCATGAAACGACACCTTTTACGTATTGCCTGTCTCGTCGCCGCGGCGGCCATACTGTCGCAGACAAGCGGATGCGGTCCCGAAAAAAGCCCTGCTTCGGCACCGCGCGTCAAAAATGTGATCCTGATGGTCGGCGACGGCATGGGTCTGGCGCAGGTCTCGGCCCTGATGCTTGCCAACGAAGGCACACCCCTCAACATGGAACGCGCCTCGGTCGGCGGATTCGTCAAGACCGCCTCGGCCAACAACCGCGTCACCGACTCGGCGGCCGCAGCGACCGCTTTGGCTACGGGACAAAAAACCAACAACGGCTATCTGGGTGTCGGCCCCGACGGCACACCCCTCGAAACGATCCTCGAAAAAGCCGAGCGTGCCGGTCTGCCAACAGGTCTGGTCGCCACAACTCACGTCATGCACGCCACCCCGGGAGCCTTCTACTCCCATACCCCCAATCGTAATGACTATCAGGGCATAGCTCTGAGTCTGCTCGACGCGGGGATAGACGTAGCCATCGGTGCCGGTATAAACTACCTGACAGACCGTGCCGACGGACGCGACTTGGCCGAAGAACTTCGCAAGCAGGGCTACGTCGTGGTCGACTCTCTGGCGGGTCTCCACGGTGTAACTTCCGGTCAGGCGATGGCGCTCTACAACGAGAACGACATTCCGAAATACCTCCGCGACGGGCGCGACCCGATGATGCTTGCCAAGGGAGCTTCCAAAGCGTTGGAGATCCTTTCAGCAAATACTCCCCGCGGGGCGGGCGGATTTTTCATGATGGTCGAAGGGTCGTGGATCGACAGTGCCGGCCACGCGAACGACTCGGAGATGCTGCTGGGCGAGATGGTCGATTTCGACAACGCCGTGGGCGCCTGTTTCGACTATGCCGACGCTCACCCGGGAACGCTGGTGATAGTTCTTGCCGACCACGAAACGGGAGGTTTGACGATCCCGTCGGGCCGCGAGAATTTTCTGCTGCCCGACAGCGGTATCGAATTCCGTTGGAGCACCGGCGGGCATACCGCCACGATGATCCCGATGGTTGCCTACGGTGCCCATGCCGATCTGTTCGGCGGCATGATGGACAACACCGACGTCAACCGCCTTATGGTCGAACTCCTCGGACTCGAATAACGGGCACGGACACACGAGCCACAAAAAAAGGATCTCCCTCGGGAGATCCTTTTTTCAATCCAACCAACCTCTTAAATCGCAATACTGATAAGAAACACCGTGGCCAGACCGAGAATGGCATAAAGCTCCGGAAATACGCCGAGTATCAGTGTGCGGGTCATCACATCGTGGCCGTTGCCTATCGCCGCGATACCGCTGGCACATACCCGTGCCTGAAAGTAGGCGCTGGTGACAGTCACAAGAGCCATAACGACACCACCGGCAAAAATGGCCGCACCCTGCAACATCGTGATCTCGGGCACCAGAAAACCCTGGATCATGAAGTAGGTGACAAACCCGTAGAGCCCCTGCGATCCGGGCAGCGCCGACAGGATCATGTAGGAACCGAACTTCGAGGCATCTTTTTTCATCGCTCCCACGGCGGTCATACCGCAAACGGCCGTCCCGATGGCGCTGGCCAGGCCCGAGAATCCGACCATGAACGCCGCGCCGATGTAGCCTAAGATAATTGCTGTTGTCATAATTTTTATTTTTTAGGTTATTATATCAATCTTTTTTATCTGCCTGTGCGGCTCGCACCTTTTTTAAAGGTTCGAAAATACGACCGCTGGCCTCGAAGCCCGCGTTCTTGTAAAACTCGACGAAAGTGAGCCTCAACGGATGCACCATCGACGAAAGGGTCGACATGAAAAGGTTAAGCCCGTGGCCGATGAGCAGTATGATCATAGTCACGATCTGCCCCACCACCGGAATGTCGGGACTCATGCCCACGGCCAGATCGTTGAACACCGTCGCCAGCGCCCCACCCGACAGACCGATCGCGAACAGACGGATGTACGACAGCGCGTCGCTCAGGAAACCCGTCACATCGTTGTACGTGTTCCACAGTCCGCCGCCCAGATTGACAAGCGGGTTCTTTCCCGGATTGTTCAGAAACAGCATCATGAATGCCCCTGCTCCCACGGCGGCGTAGAACACCACTGGCGGCACGAACGACATCATTCCCATCATCTTCTGCGCCAATAAGCCGCCACCTGCGACGATCACAACGATCCAACCGATGGTCGACAAAGCGTATTTCAATCCGAAAGCACGTGTCGTCGTAACCACCCGGAGCACCATCCCGAAAAGTATCTGAAACACCCCCAGTGCCAATGCCGCGGCGAACAGGAACATGTCGTCGTCGGGGAAAAATATTTTCGTCCCCGCCGGGAACCATTTGGTTATATCGGCACCGAAGAGCGACCCTGCAAGAAATCCGAAAACCACCGCTGCACCGCCGCACCACATGCTCAACTTGCCGATAACTTTCATCGCTCCCGAGCCTTTCAGCGCCAGGAACGCTCCCCCCGCCAACAGAATCGCCCCGTATCCGGCGTCGGCCAGACAAAACGCGAAGAACAGCATATAGAACGGCGCGAACCAACGCGTCAAATCCATTGTTCCGTAGCGAGGCATGGCGTACATCTCGGCTATGAACTCGAACGGACGGAAGAGGCGGCTGTTGTGCAACTCGACGGGAGTTTCATCGTCGGGCGTAGGCCGGGCCTTGAGATAGAGCACCGCCGGATGATGTTCCAACATCTGTTCCACCTCGGCCTGTTGCTTTTCTCTCGCCCACGCCTCCATCACCACCAACGATCCGTCGGCGGCTTCGGTTCCGGCGCTTCTTGTGCGACTGAACTGCAACTGGTCTTTGATTTTTTCGCCCTCTGCCTCGATCGCGGGGATGGTCGCGGCGGCATCTGCCAGCACACGATCCCAACCTGCACGTTCGTCACTCAGGGCAGCCACACGTGCACGCATCTCTTTCGGACTTTCCTCCGGCAGCCGGATATCTTTAGCGGCTTCGTCAACTCCCGCAGCCTCCATCAACATCTCCACCGACACACCGCGGGCCTCCAATTCGCGAATCCGCGCCGGGTCGAACTCTCCCAGTGGTGCGACCTCGGCGATCATTTTTTCGTACCGCGCGATCTCGGCCTCTATCTGTGCGATCTCCCTTCGGGCCGCTTCGTATTTGTCGAAAGCTTCCACGCCTGTGCTGAACGGTTTACTCGCAGCGGCCTCCGTCCCGGCCAGTCCGCGAAGATACTCCACCGCCGAGCGATGCTTTTCGGCCAATGTGATGAGCGAGCGCTCCTCGTCGGAGGGCTCCCAGCCGGTGGTGGTGACATCGACCAACCCCAACTCCTGCAACCGTTCCAGAAAATCCTCCTTCTCTGCTGCAACCACCACGAAGGTGTATTTCATCATTCTGACGATCATACGGCCACTCTCCCTATTTCTGTCTGCGACGCCCGCTCGTGACGTTGCTTCACGATCTTTTGCGAGCTCTTGGACAAGTTTTCCTCATCTTCGAGGAATCGTTTGATTTTCAGTATCGCCTCCTCGTAGCCGGGGATTTGCACTTTTTCGTAGAGGTTCACCTTTTGCGTGGTTTTCTTGCGCGCGCCTTCGAGCAGTTCGCTGCGGCGCATGTACACTTCGCTCTCGACCATCAGCGTTCCGATCTTTTTGACGAGCTCCACCCCGTCGGCAGTCCACGCGGGCGAGCTGAATAGGTCGTAAGGTTTCTCACTGAAGTCGACTCCTTCCAGAATCGGCACCCTCACACCGGCTACTTTGCCCTCGGAAAGCCGCACGTCGTCGATGCGCACCAACTCGGGATCGAACTCGCCCCACATCGCCACCATGTACTCGTGATCCCGCGTGAGCTCGTCCAACTCGGCGCGAAATTCGGCGGCGGTGGCTTTGGCCCGTTTCACCTCCATACGCAGGGCGCTCTCCTTGCTCTTGATGGTGGGCAGCGCGCGCCGCCGCACCTTCAACTGCTTGTCGAGGTCTCCGAGGGAGGTCTTGTTGTATTGGAATTTGATCGCCATTACGCTTTCGGCCAATATTTATCTATCAACTCCTGTTTGATTGCCGTTTCGGCGGGCGAGAAATATTTTGCAAAGAGTCTCCACGCCGTGTCCAACATCTCGTCGATGGCGATGTTGACGTCGATGGCGAGCAGCGCCTCCGAATAATCTTTCGCAAAAGCCAACGCCCTCTCATCGTAGTCCGACAGGTCGAACCCGTTTTCGAGTTTCGTTTTGGCTCCCGCGGCGTCGGCATACAAACGAACCGCGGCGTTCATCACCTGCGGATGGTCCTGGCGTGTCTTTTTGCCGATCACGAGTTGCTTGAGTCGCGACAACGAGCGGAACGGGTCGACGATAACTTTCCCCGTGTCGGTGTCGCCGCGCAGGAACAACTGCCCTTCGGTGATGTACCCTGTGTTGTCGGGAATCGCATGTGTAATATCGCCGCCGCTCAGCGTGGTGACCGCGATGATGGTGATCGAGCCGCCGTTCGGAAGCTGCACCGCCTTTTCATAGATCTTCGACAGGTCGGAGTACAACGAACCGGGCATCGAGTCCTTCGAGGGGATCTGATCCATACGATTGGACACGATCGCCAGCGCGTCGGCGTAGAGCGTCATATCAGTCAGAAGCACGAGCACTTTTTCGCCCTTGTCGACGGCGAAGTATTCTGCCGCGGTCAAAGCCATATCGGGAACAAGCAGTCGTTCGACCGGCGGGTTCTCGGTGGTGTTGACGAAACTCACGATGCGATCCAACGCCCCCGCGTTCTCGAACACGTTCTTGAAGTAGAGATAGTCGTCGTTCGTGAGCCCCATCCCGCCGAGGATAATTTTGTCGGCCTGGGCGCGAAGAGCCACTGTCGCCATCACCTGGTTGTAGGGTTGGTCGGGATCGGCGAAGAACGGGATCTTCTGACCCGTCACTATCGTGTTGTTGAGGTCGATCCCCGCGATGCCGGTCGCAATAAGTTCGCTCGGCTGCAGACGGCGGAAAGGATTCACCGTCGGGCCGCCGATCTGCCTCGGCTCTCCCTCGGGCTGTTCTCCCCCCTCGATGGGTTGGCCGTAAGCGTTGAAGAATCTCCCCGCCAGCGCGTCCGAAACTCTCAGCACGGGCGGTTCACCGTGGAACACCACCTCGTCATCGGTCGCGATCCCCTCCGTTCCGGAGAAGACCTGAAGCGTCACCTCGTCGCCCGCGATCTTCACCACCTGCGCAAGACGTCCGCCGACCGTGGCCAACTCGTCGTTGCCGACCCCGTCGGCACGCAGCGTCACCGTGGCTTTCGTAATATTCTCTATCCGGGTGTAGACCCTCTGAAATGCAGTCGTTGTCATGGCCTTATGCGATTTTTGCTTCGATCTGTTTGCGGTAGTTATGGAAAGCTTCGCTCTCGAAGGCGGTGTAGTTCATCTGTTTGAACAGGTTGATCACCTCCTTGAAGAACGACGCGCACGCCTCGAAACCGTCGAAAGTGAAACTCCTTGAGCAGATGCCCAGCACCATGTTGTACATATATCTCTGGCGCTCGAAGTTGCAGTACGCGTCGGTCGCGTCGAAGGCGTCCTGTTGCAGGATCACGCCGTCGAGCAGTTCTGACTTCCAGAATCTTTCGTGGTATTCGACCGGTACGCCGTCGTCGCCCAGAATGTTGATCTGTTCGGCGGCCTCTTTTCCACGCTGCACGAGGGTTTTGCCCTGCATCACCTTGTCCACCCAGCCTGGCTCCACGGTGCGGTCGAGATACTCCTGCACCTCGGGATATTCGAGATATTTCGAGTAGCTGTCGAGAGGGTCGATCGCAGGATAGCGCTTGCTGTCGGCGCGGGCCTGCGACAGGGCGTAGAAACAGCGCGCCGCTTTCTTGGTCGATTCGGTCACCGGCTCCTTGAGGTTACCGCCCGCGGGTGACACCGTTCCGAGGAAAGTCACCGATCCCGTCTCTCCGTTGGGAAGATACACCAACCCTGCCCGCGAGTAAAAGTTCGAAATGATGGCCGACAAGTCCATCGGGAATGCGTCCTGTCCGGGAAGTTCTTCGAGCCTGTTCGACATCTCGCGCAGCGCCTGTGCCCAACGGCTCGTGGAGTCGGCCAACACCAAAACTTTCAGACCCATCGCGCGGTAGTATTCGCTGATCGCCATCCCCGTGTAAACCGAAGCCTCGCGCGCGGCGACGGGCATGTTCGAGGTGTTGCAGATGATGATCGTGCGTTCCATCAATTTATTGCCCGTATGCGGGTCGACAAGGTGCGGAAACTCCGCGAAGATCTCCACCACTTCGTTCGCCCTCTCGCCGCACGCCACCACCATGATGATATCGGCATCGGCCTGTTTCGATATCGCATGCTGCAACACCGTCTTGCCCGCCCCGAACGGCCCGGGGATGAAACCCGTTCCGCCCTCGGTAATGGGATTGAAAGTATCTATGGCGCGTACGCCCGTCTCCATCACTTTCGAAGGACGCGGCTTCGAGGTGTAGGCTTTCACCGCCTTTTTCACCGGCCACTTTTGCATCATTGTTATGTTGTGCTCGGCGCCCTCGGTATCGGTGACGACAGCGATCGTGTCGGTGATCTTGTATGTTCCCGCCGGCGCGACGCTCTTCACCGTGTAGTTCCCCTCCAAAGAGAACGGCACCATGATCTTGTGCACGATGTTGATCTCGGGCACCTGCCCCAACCACGAACCCGCAACGACTTTATCCCCCGCGGCGGCCAGCGGCGTGAACTCCCATTGGGCGGCCATGTCGACCGGCTCTGTGGTCGATCCGCGTTCGATGAAGATGCCGTCGAGTTTTTCGAGGTCGTTCTGCAAACCGTCGTAGCTCCTCGACAGCATTCCCGGAGCGAGTGTCACCTCCAGCATGTGGCCCGCGAATTCGACCGGCGCGCCGACCCGCAAGCCGCGCGTCGAGTCGAAGACCTGGATATAGGCCTCGTCGCCGATCACTTTGATCACTTCCGCCATGAGTTTGATGCCCTTTTCTGCGTAGCCTGACCCGCCGTCGGCGTTCCGACCCGCGTCCACGTGGCATATCTCGTTCTGCGAAACCGCCCCGTCGGTCTTCACCACCACCATGTTGGCGACTATACCCGAAACTTTACCTTTTGTTGCCATATGTGTCCATTGTATTTACAAGTTTATCGTACATCTCGCGCCCGGTCCGGGGGTCGAGTTTCGCCCAACGGCCTATGATCGCCACTTTGATAAGATATGCGAGGATCGTCGGCACACCGAACGTGTCGTCTTCGGCCAGGGCGTCGGCTTTTTCCCATCGGATCATGTCGATCGTGCGCTCCTTTTCCACCACGCTGGCCACATCTCCCAGCGCCGCGAGCAGTCTCTCCGCAAAATCCAATTCGCCTTTCAGATTGAAATCGGCTGCCGTGCTTTTACCCAGCGTCAGGGCAACCTCGTCGCCCTCGATCGTGAGCAGCGAGTCGGCCACTGTACGCCCCTTTACCCGGGCGGTGTACGCGGCCACAACATTGCGCAGATTGCGGTCGAACCGCGCCCACTGGCGCACAAATTCGCACGGCGAGGCGGCGCACAACGAGTAGATCTGCCCGATCCGCCCCCGTTCCAGACCATATATATCGGATAAAGCCCATACAAGGCCCGCCGCCTGCCTGTCCGCGGAAGAGAGTTCGCGCCGGATCTCGCCGTATATAGTCCCGGCCTGAAACCCGTTGTCACCGACAACTCCGGCGGAATACTCTTTCAGCCCCGCGATCAGCGTGTAATATTGTCTTCCCCCGAGCATCACTTATCCCCGTAGAGGATTGCCGTCACCTTTTCACGCAGGTACCCGCCCAGGAGCGCTTCGAAATTTTCGTCGCTGAAGCCGATGTAGTATCCGCCTCCCTTTTCGCCCACCTTGAATCCCGAGCGCACGGAGGGACTGTATCCCACCTCGATCCCCTCTTTGAGGAGCGCGGCGGCACTCGCGGAGAATGCGGCGTCGAACTCTTTTTGCTTCGCGGCGGGAAGCAGCGCTTCGAGGGTTATCTTTTCCGCTCCGCCGCCCTGCCAATTCTTCGCAACGGCCAACAAGGTTTCCTTTATGAATTCGGGATCCATTCCCGCTTTTTTCACACCGTCGGCAGTGCTGCGCGCAACGATCAGCGAAGAGATTTCGTCTTTGATTTTTGCAACGGCCTCGCGACCCGCCAAAGCGATTTCGGTCATGGTGTTTTTGCGCAACTCGGCAGCATCGGCCTCTGCGCGCGAGATTGTGCGGCGGGCTTTTTCCTCGGCTTCGGCCTCTATTTTTTTCGCCTTCGCCTCGGCCTCGGCCACCAAACGTTCGCCCTCCGAGCGCCCTTTGGCAAGCCCCTCTTCGTAAAGTTTCTGCGTGATTTGTGATAACTTGTTGTTTTCCATGACTGTATTATCTGAGCAGTTTCGTTAGTATTCGTTGCGAGGCAAAAACAGGAGCGCAAATTAGTAAATTATTTTAATATAAAACAAGGTGCCGCGCCGAATCGCCCAAAAAAAACGGCGAAATATCACATTCGCCGCTTTTCGTTATTTTTTAAACATCCCGCCTATTTGGTCGAAAATGCGTAGACCGTTTTCGAAGTGAAAGTCTCGCCCGGCCTCAGAACCGTCGTCGGAAAGTTCGGATGGTTCGGCGAGTCGGGATAGTGCTGCGTTTCGAGAGCGATGCCGTTGTGCCGCACCCTCACGCCGCCATATTTTCCCTTGTCGTAGGGATTGGACGAGTTGCAGGTGTAGATCTGGATTCCGGGTTCGGAGGTGAGCACCTTCATCACGATGCCGGTCGAAGGTTCATACACCTCGGCGGCGAGAGAGACCTCGTTCGGCGCGGTTTTGTTCAGCACCCAGTTGTGGTCGTAACCGCCCGACACGTCGGGATCCTTGTACTCGGAGTTCAGGCCGTCGCCCACAGTCATAGGAGTACGGAAATCGAGCGCCGTGCCCTCCACCGAACGTATCTCGCCCGTCGGAATATTTCCTCCGTCGAAGGGAGTATAATTGTCTGCGTTTATTGTCATGACGTGCGAAAGGATCAACTCTTCCGAAGTGCCGTGCAGGTTGAAGTAGGCATGGTTCGTCGGGTTGAGCACCGTGGGTGCGGTGGTCGTGGCACGGTAATCCAACACAACCTCGTTGTCGGGCGTCAGCGAATAGGTGACCGAGATGGTAAGCTCGCCCGGATAGCTCTCGTCGCCATCGGGTGAAACGAGCGTCATTTTAACGGCAGGATTACCCGCCGTGTCTGTGGTCTCCTCTGCGTCCCACACCTTGAGTCCCCATCCGCGTCGTCCTCCGTGCAGATGGTTGGGGCCGTTGTTGAGGCCGAGCTGATATTCCACTCCGTCGAGTGTGAAACGACCCGCGGCAATACGGTTGCCGTATCGTCCCACCACGGCACCGCTGCTCGATCCGTCGCGTAATATCGCCGCCGCAGATTCGTATCCCCACATCACGTCGCGCATCACGCCCTGGCGGTCGGGAACCCACAGCGCCACCAGACGCGCACCGTAGTTTGTCATTTGCAGCGTTGCGCCGCTTTTATTCACAAGAGTGTACAGCGACACGGGTTTATCGCCGCGGATGGTGTCGTAGGCCGCCTTGTCGAGCAGGGGCAGGGGTTGTTTTTGGGCTTGTGTGCCGCAGCTCGCAAGAATAGAGAGCACGGCCAGGGTCAGCAGATATTTTTTCATAGGTATCGAGAGTTTGAGGCGTAAAGATAGGGTATTTTATCGACAACACAAAAGGGACGACAAAATGCCGTCCCCGAGTAGTCTCAACAGGACTCGAACCTGTATTTGAAGTTTAGGAAACTTCCGTTCTATCCCTTGAACTATGAGACCTTTAGGTCGAATAGTCACCGAAAGAGGCCCGACAGTGCCGCTGTGGCGGCGCGGAGGGAAAGCCGACTGAGGTAACTATGTTTTGTGTCCCCGAATGGTCACCGACCGAGCGCCGATGTGTCGGCCGCAGGCCGGCGTCGGCATCTTGCGAAGAACAGTAACTATGAATCAACACCCCCCGAACAGCCACCTCGTGGCCGACGGACGGTTGTCGGCGGAGGGCAACTACGACACCAACTCCTTTATCTGTTGCACAAACCCAGACCGAACGGTACGTTCGGTCTGGAGAATCATGTTGCAGACGGCGCGCGGATTGGATCGTCCGTGTCCGACGGTAACGGCGGCGTTGACACCCAGCACGGGAGTTCCGCCGATATTTTCGTAGTTCATGCCGTCGAAGAATTCGTTGGACGGAATGCCGAAACCGCGGATTATGTCGTACATGCTTTCTGCCTGTTTAAGCACGATGTTGCCCACGAATCCGTCGCACACGATCACGTCGGCCACCTCGCCGGTAAACAGGTGTTTGCCTTCGATGTTGCCCACGAAGTTGTATTTCGTGGAGCCTTCCATGATCTCGTAAGCGGCTTTGGCAGCCAGATTGCCCTTCTCTTTCTCTTCGCCGATGTTGAGCAGTGCCACTCGCGGGTTCTCTATGCCGAGCACTTTTTCGGCGTAGGTACTTCCCAACATGCCGTATTGGTCGAGCACGTCCGGTTTGCAGTCCACATTTAGGCCCACGTCGAGAACAAGCGCCGTGCGACCGTCCACCACAGGGATGGGCGACGAGATGGTCGGCCGTATCACTCCTTCGATCGCACGAACGGTGTACATCGACCCGACGAGCATGGCGCCCGTGTTCCCTGCACTCGCAAAGCCGTCGATGCGACCCGCCTTGAGCCAGCCGAAGCCGACGGTGAGCGACGAATCGGGTTTCTTTGTGAAAGCCTGGGCTGGGTGGTCTCTCATGGTGATCACCTCGGAGGTGTGCACAATGTCGAACATGTCGTCGGCCACACCTTCGCGCCGCATGATGTCGCGGATGGCCCCTTCGTCGCCGAACAGCACCAGCCTCACGTCGTCCGCAAGCCGTGCCATCGACTCTATGGCGCCCATCACGACCGCCTCGGGAGCGTAATCGCCTCCCATTGCATCGACACCGACTCTGATCACCTTGCCGGCCATATCACTACTCGGCTTTCTGTTCGATAGCCAATTTGCCGCGGTAGAATCCGCACTCGGGGCAGACCCTGTGGTAGAGCACGGGCGAGCCGCAGTTGGAACATGTGGCCACGGTGGGAACGGCGGCCTTGTAGTGGGTTCTTCTCTTGTCGCGCCGCGTGGACGAGACTTTGTGTTTGGGATGTGCCATTGTTATATGTGTTTTATATTGTCGTCAAATCGTCAAACTCCTCTTCGGTCACAATCTTGAATCTCTCCAGCATCGCGGGGTTGCACAGCGGCTGTCCGTGGACATCCTCGGGATGGACCCTCTGGAGCGGCAGGCTCAGCACGATGCTCTCATATATATATTGTTCGAGGTCGATATTGGTATCGCCCGGATTTATCCACAACACATCACCGTCGAACGGCTGCTCTCCCTGGGCAACCTTCACCGCCAACTTCCCTCGATAGCTCACCGGCAGATCGCAGTTCTCCAGACAACGGTCGCACGGCACGGTCACACTTCCTTCCATCGCCACCTCCAGCCTCATCGCTCCCGTCGCTCCTCCTCTTGCGCTCGCCGCTCCCATCTCCAAAGTCGCGGTCACATCCACCTCTCCGCCGATTATGCCACCCTCGGGATGCGCCTTCCAGAAATCGCCATCCACTCTCCACTCCCACGTGTGAGCCCCCTCTTTCAAGCCTCTGAAAGCTATTGTGTAGCGTGGTTTCATAACTTGCGGGGGGCAAAGATAGTGCAAGCCGAGAGAAAAAACAAATTTATTTGGTTTTTCCGAGGCGCAGCCTGTCTAAAACGAGCGTCTGCGAAGTTAGAGATAGTGCAAGGCGAGAGAAAAAACAAATTTTTTATAAATTTGCAGTCTATGAAGAGATTCCGAGTCGAAGTACGTTGCGCATTCCCCGAGTGGGACAGATACGCGGTCTATCTGACGGCGGTCTGTTTCGACTCCGGCGGCGGGATCATCGACTATGTAAACTCCACCGACCGCGACGCTGCTCTCGAAACTCCTCCCTGCGATCACGCCGATCTCTATCTTTACGTCATCGCGCGCGAGTTTCCCGCTTCGGACGTGATCGCGGCCTCGCCCCCTTTCGACATCGAACTCGTCACTTCCGCCGACGGCGCTCCCCCGAAAATCACCACCTGCCCCGTCAATCAATGGGGCGGCCTGTCGGTCAAACAATCTCTTGTTTAGCCTTGGGAGGAAATAGCAACGAGGCAACTATACTCAGCGCAAGTATCCCCACCACCACCAACAGTGACGCCCCCGTGGAGATGCTTATATGGAATATCCCGTGCAGCAGCATCTTCGCCCCGATGAATGTCAAAAGCACGGCGAGCCCCGTTTTGAGCCACGCGAACTTGCCCATCACCCCGCTCAGCACAAAGAACAGCGACCGCAGCCCGAGGATGGCGAAAATATTCGAGAAAAAGACGATGTATGGATCGAGCGTCACGGAGAATATCGCCGGGATCGAGTCGACCGCAAAGATCACATCGCTCCCCTCGATCACCATGAGCACCAGGAACAGCGGCGTGATGTACCAATGGCGGCGCAGACGAACGAAGAACTTCCCGCCATAGTCGCTGCGGGTCATGCGGAAACGTTTCGAGATAAACTTCACGAGGGGATGTTTCTTCATATCTTTTTCCCCCTCGCCGTTCCCCTTTTCGAACAGCAGCCTGATGCCCGAGACGATCAATATCCCGCCGAATATCCACAGCACCCAGGCGAACCGCTGGATAAGCGCGGCGGCGGCGAAAATGAAGATGAACCTCAATACCACCGCCCCGATTATGCCCCAGAACAGTATCTTGTGGTAATACTTCGGCTCGACGCGGAACGACAAAAATATCATGATCATCACGAAGATATTGTCGACCGACAGCGCCTTTTCGATCAGATAGCCCGTCAGATACTCCAACGACATCGCCTGCCGGTATGCCCGGATGCCCTCTTCGAGCGGGGCCGCGGGGTCGAGTTGCAAACCGTGGCCGTGCAGGGTGTTGATGCGTTGAAGCTCCTCGAACGTGGTGATGCCATGGATCCACTCGGCCCTCAGCACGACGAAGAGCCAGAACACAAGCGCCGTGCCGATCCAAACGCCCGTCCACACAAGCGCCTCGCGGAGCGACACGACGTGATCCTTCTTGTTCACCAACCCCAGGTCGATGGCGAGCATCGCCGCCACCAACACCAGGAATCCTCCCATGAAGATCACTTCCGCACTCATCTCCCTCCGTGGTGTTTACATTTTATTGAGCATTGTCCGCAAGGACCGTGCGATAGAGCGCAATGTCGTCCCAGGTGGATGTTTCGACAGCGGCGGCGGCACGTGCGACCTCGGCCTCGGCGATCAAAGCGAAAGTCTTCAACTGCTGAGTGTAATCCTCCGGAGCAACGGCGGCCTCGATCGCCAACACCCACGTCATGACGATGTGGCCTGCGGTTTCGACCAATCTTCGTGCATGGAAATCCTTAAAGCCCTCGCCTTTGTGTTCGGCTTCGACGCCCTCGACTTTCGCGATCATCGCGGCGAACTTCGTCTTCATCTCCCCGAGCTTGGCGCGGATGGGCGCGAATTCGGCAGCAAACGCCCCCAGATCCGCGGCCTCGTAAGCCTCGATCTGCGACATGTAGGTGCCCTTGGTGACATGGTTTATCGCCGCCACGACCTGCAACTGCGACGTTCCCTCGTAGATGTTGGTGATGCGCGCGTCGCGAACGATGCGTTCGATGGGGTAGTCCTTCATGTAGCCGCTTCCGCCGTGTATCTGCAACGCGTCGTAGGCGATGGAGTTGGCGTACTCTGAAAGGAACAGTTTCTGCATCGGAGTAAATGCGTCGGCCAGACGTGAGTAGAACTTCATCTCGGCACGCTCCTCGGCGCTCAATTCGCGTTCGTGGCTGATGTGCTCGTACTGTTTGTAAATCTCCACAAATCGAGTGGTTTCGTACAACAGCGCGCGACCGGCGGCAATGCGAGCCTTGGCGTTGTTGAGCATTTCGTAAACGGCCGGAAAGTTGATGATCGTCTTGCCGAACTGCGCCCGCTCGTTTGCATATTTTAGACCTTCGCGATAGGCGGCCTCGCACAGTCCGATGCTCTGCGCACCGATCCCCAGACGTGCGGCGTTCATCAGCGCCATCACATACTTGATGAGACCCATCTTGCGATCGCCCACCAACTCGGCGGGGGCATTTGTAAAGACAAGCTCACAAGTGGGCGACCCCTTGATACCGAATTTGTTCTCAATACGACGAACTTTCACCGCCATGCTGTTGCGATCGTAAACCAGCATCGACAACCCGCGCGCGTCTTTCGTTCCCTCTTCGGTGCGGGCCAACACGAGCGAAATATCTCCGTCGCCGTTGGTGATGAACCTCTTCACACCGTTCAGCAACCACGTCCCCTGTTTCTCGTCGTAGTGCGCTTTGAGCATCACCGCGCCCAGATCCGATCCCGCGTCGGGCTCGGTCAGCGTCATCGCCCAGGTGGCGCCGTCGGCAGTGCGGGGCAGATATTTCATCTTCAGCTCCTCGCTGCCGAATTCGTTCAAAGTCTCGGCGCAGTCCTGCAAGCCCCATAGATTCTCGAATCCCGCGTCGGCCCGCGCGACCATCTCGTTGGCCATCACGAAGCAGACGAGCGGAAAGTTCAACCCGTTGTATTTCCTCGGGAGCGTGATGCCTCCGAGACCCGCGGCGGTGATCGCGTCGAGATTGGCCTGAGTGCCGCTGGCGTAAACAACATGATCGTCCACCACCCGTGGCTTTTCGAGATCGACCCCTTCGGCGTTCGGCGCGACCACATCGGCTGCAACCTCGCCGCATATCGTCATCACGCGCAGATAGTTGTCCATCGCGTCGTCGAAATTCTTGGGTGCGTAATCGTACGCATCGGCCTCCGCGAAATTCCTCTCTTTGAGTTCCACGATCTTGCGCATCAGCGGGTGCTGCAGCTGGAACTGAATGTCTTTGTTATCTAAAAAGAAATTTGCCATTGTCTACTTCGAGTTTTGTTTGTAAGACTTGATCATTCTGGGGATCACTTCGTTCACGTCGCCGATGATCGTGTAGTCGGCGATCTTGTTGATCGGCGCTTCGGGATCGGTGTTGATTGCTATGATCATTGCCGAGCCGTCCATCCCGGCAGTGTGTTGGATCTGTCCCGACACTCCGCAGGCGATGTAGAGTTTGGGCCTAACGGTGACACCCGTCTGTCCCACCTGGCGGGCGTGTTCGCAGAAACCGGCGTCGACTGCGGCCCTCGACGCACCCACTTCACCGCCGAGCGTTTCGGCCAGATCGAAGCAGAGCTTGAAGTTTTCTTTCGACCCCATACCGTAGCCTCCTGCGACGATGATACCGGCGTTCTTGATATTTATCTTGCGCTCCTCGATGTGGCGTTCGATGATCTTCACCACGAAGTCGGCCTCCGAGGTCATCTTCTTCCAGTCGACTTTCCGCACCTCGCCCGCGCCCGGTTTCGCGGCATACTCTTTTTTCATCACCCCCTCGCGCACGGTCGCCATCTGGGGCCGGCAATCGGGATTGATAATCGTGGCAATGATGTTTCCGCCGAAAGCGGGACGGATCTGATACAACAGGCCCGTGTATTCTTTACCCGACTTCGGGTCTTTATGATCTCCTATCACAAGCGAGGTGCAGTCGGCGGTGAGTCCGCTGTGCATCGCGCTCGAAACCCTGGGTCCCAGGTCGCGACCCACGGGAGTCGCTCCCATCAGACATATCTGCGGTTTTTCGGCCTCGATCAATCCGCACAGAATCGCGGCATGCGGCAGCGTGCGATAGGGCGCAAGTTCGGCCCCTTCTGCCAGCCACACTGTGTCGGCGCCATACTTCGCAAGTTCGGGAGCGAGTCCGGCCACCTTATCGCCGATAACCACGGCTTCGAGTTTCACGCCGAGTTCGGTTGCGAGTTCACGCCCTTTCGTCAGCAGTTCCAGCGAGACGTCGGCGACCTTGCCGCCTTCGGTCTCTATATATACGAACAGATTGTTCATGTTATCCGAGTGTATGGGTTTCTATCAGTTCAACGATCAGGCTGTCGATCTCGTCGTCGGTGCAGCTCAGGCATTTCGACTCCTTGAGTTGGAATACGACGTTCTCGATCTTCTTCACCTTTGTGGGCGAGCCTTCGAGCCCCAACTGCGACGGATCGGGATCGACCGCGTCCGCTCCCCATTCGGCAATTTGCAGATAGTCGTGTTTTTTGCTCAATTCTTCGGCCAGCGTGCCCGGACAGGCAGCGGCTTCGGTGGGGATCAGCGCATATTTGTACTTCATGATCCGGCGTGCGTTCTGCGGACGGCAGTCGGCGGCGCTTCCGTTCACGGTCACCACCAGCGGCAGCGGACTTTCCACCACCTCGATGCCGTTCTCAAGGCGCCTTTTGATCGTCATTTTGCCACCCTCCAGACCGAGAATCTCCTCGGCGTATGTAACCTGCGGCCAGCCCAGCTTTTCGGCCACCTGACTTCCCACCTGCGCGGTGTCGCCGTCGATCGCCTGACGGCCTGCGATTATCATGTCGGGCGCAAGTTTTTTGGCCGCGCACGAAAGTGCGTACGAAGTAGCCAGCGTGTCCGCCCCTGCGAATTTGCGGTCTGTGAGCAACACTCCCCCGTCGGCCCCGCGGAACATCGCGTCGCGGATTATCTCGGCGGCGCGGTGCGGCCCCATCGAAAGCACCGTAACGGTCGAGCCCGGGAACCGGTCTTTTATACGCAGCGCCTGTTCGAGCGCGTTGAGGTCTTCGGGATTGAAAATTGCCGGCAGCGCGGCGCGATTGACCGTCCCTTCGGGGGTCATCGCATCCTTGCCCACATTGCGGGTGTCGGGCACCTGCTTTGCCAGCACAACGATCTTAAAATTTTCTTTCATAAAAAATTACTTTCAGTTATGAATCATGAGTCGTCACGCGAAAAACGAGACAAAAAACTCATAACTCATAACTCGTTGTTATCTAATTACTGTTTCCTCTCTGTCGGGCCCCACCGAAATTATCGCGACAGGCACGCCTGTTTCGCGTTCTATGAATTCGACGTACTGTTTGAATTCCGCGGGAAATTCCTTGTAGTCGCGCACTCCGCCGATGTCGGACCGCCAGCCTGCGAACTCCTTATATATCGGTGTGATCTCTTCGTTGGTCTCGAAGGGGAAATATTTCAACTCCTCGCCGCCGACTTTATAACCCACGCAAACTTTCAGCGTTTCGAAGTCGTTCAACACGTCGCCCTTCATCATGATGAGTTTCGAGGTGCCATTCATCATCACTGCATATTTCAGCGCCACCATATCGAGCCAGCCGCATCTGCGCGGACGCCCAGTGGTCGAGCCGTACTCCTTACCCACGTCGCGCATCTTCTGTCCGTCGTCATCGAAAAGTTCCGTCGGGAACGGGCCGCTGCCCACGCGGGTGCAGTAGGCTTTGAAAATCCCGTAAACCTCGCCTATCCGCCGCGGCGCGACACCCAGACCCGTGCACACTCCCGCACAAAGCGTCGACGAAGACGTTACGAACGGATATGTCCCGAAATCGACATCCAACATCGACCCCTGTGCTCCTTCGGCGAGCATCTTGACTCCCCGGTCGAGCATCGCGTTCACCTCGATCTCGCTTTCTATCAACTTCAACGAGCGCAGCACCTCGATCCCGGCCATCCATTCGCGCTCATACTCGGCAATGTCATAGGTGAAATCCTTGTATTGCGCCAGCAGCCCTTCGTGTTTATGTTTAAGCGCACCGTATCTTTCCGCGAAGTGCGGCGAGACGATATCTCCCACGCGAAGTCCGTTGCGTCCCGTTTTGTCCATATAGGTCGGGCCGATGCCCTTGAGGGTCGAACCGATCTTGCCCGCACCTTTTGCGGCTTCGGAAGCGGCGTCGAGCATACGGTGTGTCGGCAGAATAAGATGTGCTCGTTTCGATACGACCAGCTTCGACCGCACATCGACTCCCGCGGCTTCAAGCTTGGCGATCTCACCGGCAAGGATCACCGGATCTATCACCACGCCGTTGCCGATGACGTTGATGCTGCCGTCGCGAAATATCCCCGACGGGATGGTATGCAGCACATACTTTTCGCCGTCGAAAATCAGGGTGTGTCCGGCGTTCGGCCCACCCTGGAACCGCGCCACCACCTCATATTCGGGGGTCAGCACGTCGACAACTTTTCCCTTGCCTTCGTCGCCCCACTGCATCCCTAAAACCACATCTATTTTCTTCATAATATCTCGCTGTGGCCGTTGCCACTCTGTTTCATACGTTTGTTTGCAAGCACAAATTGCGGCCAAAGTTACGGACTATCCCCGAAAATTCCAAAACAAATCACTATCTTCGCGCCATTATGCCCCGAGCTAAAACAATCCGGAAATTTCTGATCGCGGCCGTGATGACGATGGCGGCGTTCATGTGCGTCACCTCCTACGGCCAGTACAACAAGGCCTATTTCTTTTGGATGGGCCGCACACATCTGGTGGAGAGCCGCTACCGCGAGGCCATCCGCATCTACAACGCGCTTCTGAGGTTCGACCCCGACGACTACGAAGCCTACTTTTTCCGCGGCATCGCCAAAGCCAACCTCGACGACAACCTCGGAGCCGAAGCGGACTTCACACTGGCGATAGAGAAGAACCCCGTCTCGACGATGGCTTACCACCACCGGGCAATCACCCGCATGTTGCAGGGCAACTACGACGACGCGCTGGCCGATTTCCGCGAGGCGATCACGTTGAGGCCCGACATGTCGAACACATATTACAGCCGCGGCTACGCTTTCCTGATGAACCGCCAGTTCGAGGCGGCGATCCGGGACTTCACCACATACATTTTCCACAATAACCGCGTGGCCGACGCCTATCTTCTGAGGGGTACGGCGTGGCTGCAGCTGCGCGACACACTGCGAGCGATGGAGGACTACAACACAGCCATCCGCACCAACCGCGAAAACCCCGACGGATACAACCGCCGCGGAGGAGTGTTGATGGAGCAGGGCCGTTACGCCGACGCATTGCAGGATTTCGAGACCGCCGTTTCGGTCGATTCAACTTACACCTATTCATATTTCAACCGCTCGCTGGCCCTCGAACGTCTGGGCCGTCTGCCCGCCGCCATTGCCGACCTCGACCGGGTGATAGCGATGAACCCCGAAAATCCGGTGGCCTATTACAACCGCGCCATCATCCGATCCAATATAGGCGACTACACCGGCGCACTGGCCGACTACGACCGCGTGACCGACCTGTCGCCCGACAACGTTGTCGCCCACTACAACCGCGCGCTGGTCAAAAGCCGGCAGGGCGATCTCGAAGGCGCGGTGGCGGACTATTCGCGCGCCATAGAGTTGTACCCCGATTTCGCGGCCGCCTACCACGCCCGTTCAGAGCTTCGTTACATGCTGCGCGACACCCGCGGCGCAAGGCAGGACCGTACCACGGGCGACCGCAAGATTGCCGAGTATCGCGAACGTCTGACCGACTCGATGTTCGTCGACTACGCCGACAGCGAGCAGAACTTCACACGCTTGCTGTCGTTCGAGACAAAATTCACGGGAGCCAACTTTGACCGCCTGGCATCGAGCCGCGAGAATCTCTCGCTGCTGCCTCTGTTCCGTTTCACACTTCACACACCCGACATCGTGCTCAACATCGGCCCGGCGGCATACTTCGTTCCCGAGTTGGAGGAGTTCCGCGCGGCGATGGCGATGCCCGATCTCGTTTTTTCGCGTCTGGAGAGCGACATTCCCTCCGACAGCGTGATGGCGCGCGACCGCGCCCTGGCCGCACGGATCTCGGGCGGCGACGACACATGGCAGACCCTTTTCAAACGCGGGGTCACGCAGTCGCTGGTCAAGCAGTTCACCAATTCGGTGGGCACTCTCACGCGCGCCATCGAAGCCAACCCGACAAACCCGTGGCTCTACATCAACCGTTCGACCACCCGCGCCGAGATGATCGACTTCATATCGTCGCTCGACGGCGGGGGTTATCAGCGCCTCACTATCGAGAGCGACCCCGAGTACCGGATGCAGGGTTCGTCGAACCGTATATACAACTACGACGAGGCGATCGCCGACCTCAACTCTGCGGCAAAACTTTCGCCCGACCTGGCTCATATATATTACAATCGCGCGGGCCTGCTGGTGATGTCCGACCGCCTGCCCGAGGCGTTCGACGACTACACGCGCGCCATCGAGCTGAATCCCCACTTCGCCGAGGCGTACTACAACCGCGGCCTTGTGCAGATATACATGAAAGACACCCGCAAGGGCTATCTCGATATCTCGAAGGCGGGCGAGTTGGGCATCACCGCCGCCTACGACCTGATCAACCGCTACAATCCAAATCCTGAATAAAATATTATGACTAAAAAAATCAACGATTCGCTCCTTGTGCGCTGGAGCGCGCTCATTTTGATCGCGCTGATGATGTTCTTCTGTTACATGTTCGTGGATGTTCTTTCACCGCTGGCGGGCATGCTCGAAACCTCGCGTGGATGGACGCCCGAGACCTACGGTACGGTTGTGGGTTCGGAGTATTTCCTCAACGTGTTCGTGCTGTTCCTGATCTTCGCGGGCATCATTCTCGACAAGATGGGAGTTCGCTTCACGGGCCTGCTGTCGGCGGGCATGATGATCGTCGGGGCGGGCATCAAGCTCTACGGAGTGAGCGACTTTTTTGTGGCCGGAGGTTTCGGTTACGACTTTTTCAACTCTTTCTGGCCGGCGTTTCCCGCGAGCGCGAAGGTGGCGTGCATCGGTTTCGCGATCTTCGGCTGCGGCGCCGAGATGGCAGGCGTGACAGTCACCAAGGCTATCGCAAAGTGGTTCGCGGGCAAGGAAATGGCCCTGGCGATGGGGACACAGGTTGCGATCGCCCGTCTGGGCGTTTTCGCCGTCTTCACCCTCTCGCCGAGGGTTGCGGCAATCGCTCCCGAGAGTGTGGTTCGTCCTGTGGCGGTCGTGGGCCTGTTGCTTTGCATAGGCTTTTTGACCTATCTCGTATTTACCTTCATGGATCGCAAGCTCGACCGACAGTTGGACGCAAGCGGCGAGGGGCAGGGTGAGGAGTTCAAGGTGAAGGATCTCGGCAAGTTATTTTCCAGTCCGACATTCATGATCGTGGCGCTGTTGTGCGTGATTTACTACTCGGCCATCTTCCCGTTCCAGAAGTTTGCCGTGCCGATGCTTCAGAGTACGCTGGGCATGACGGCTCAGGAGGCCTCCGACCTGTTCCGCTGGTTCCCGATTGGGGCGATGGTTTTCACTCCGCTTTTGGGAGCGTTCCTCGACTTCAAGGGCAAGGGTGCGACGATGCTGATCCTCGGCGCGATCCTGATGGGGGTCTGCCACCTTATTTTCGCACTTGTTCCGCTCACTCCGGTGATCGCGTACACGGCGATAGTACTTTTGGGTATATCTTTCTCTTTGGTGCCCGCGGCGTTGTGGCCCTCGGTGCCTAAGCTTGTGGAAGAGCGATATCTGGGCTCGGGCTATTCGGTGATCTTCTGGATCCAGAACATCGGACTGTGGGGTTTCCCGATCATCATCGGCAGTGCGCTTCAGGTCGCCAATCCCGGGGTTTCGGAGCAGATTCGCGCCGGCGTCGAGGTTTCGTACAACTACACCGTTCCGATGCTGATCTTCGCCTCGCTCGGGATTGTGGCATTCCTGTTGGGCATCTGGCTCAAGGTTCTCGACCGCCGAAAAGGCTTCGGTCTCGAATTGCCGAACGTTAAGAAGTAGTCAAAATGAAAGGGGCTTCGAATTTCCGAAGCCCCTTTTAGTTTTTCAATTTACCTCAACCACAAAAGGCATCCTCGCCTGCACCCCGCTCTGGTCGAGCATCCCGCGCAGGTATTCGTAGTGTCGGAATGCGCCACCGAGCTCATCTTTGAGGGCCCACCTGCGCACCGAGACGGAAAATCCGCTCATCAGCGCATCGAAGGGCGAGAGCTCTCCCGTCACCTCCCACACCCTGAAGTCGTCGGTCACACCGGCCCTGTCGGCCGCCAGCGACAGCGCGTCGACCATGCCCCCGAATCCGTCGATCAGACCGATATCGAGAGCATCCGAACCGGCCCACACCCGACCCTGACCGATCGCGTCGACCGCCTCGGGGGTCATATTGCGTCCGTCGGCCACGTGTCCCACGAAGGTCGAGTACACATCTTCGACCGACTTTTGGAAATACGCCAGTTCGGCGGCAGAGGGCGTACGGAACGGGCTTCCCACATCGGAGTATCTGCCGGTGTTGACCACATCCGTTGTTATGCCCAAATTACTTTTCATCGCGTCGCCCACATTTGCGAACAACCCGAACACACCGATCGAGCCGGTTAGCGTCGCCCTGTCCGCATAGATTGCGTCTGCCGGCGCAGCGATATAATATCCGCCCGATGCGGCGAGCGCACCCATCGACACGATGAGCGGTTTTTCGGCCTTCAGCAGTTCGAGTTCGCGCCACATCACCTCGGACGCAAGAGCGCTTCCGCCGGGAGAATTTATCCTAAGCACCACGGCCACGGTCTCTTCATCCTCGCGCGCTTTTTTGATCTTTTCCACGAGCGAGGCGCTGCCCACCTGCTCGGGCGCACCTTTGCCGGAGACTATCTCACCCTCGGCATAGATCACCGCGATCGAGTTTTTCGACCCGGGATTCGTAGCGGCCACCTGCGAGATGTAATCCGACAGCGACACCATCTCGGGATCATCCATGTCGGCGACATCCACCTCTTCGGAGATTTCCACGTTCTCGACGGACTCGGCAATCTCGACGACCTCCCCGTCCTCTTCAATTTCGACAGCCTCGACTACCTCGACGGCATCCCCGCCCGCAATCAACTTATTTATCTCCGCCATCACCTCATCCTGGTAAAGCAGCCCGTCGACCAGCCCGTTTTCAAGAGCCGCAGCCGCAGAACTTATCGTAAGCCCGTCGGCAAAAGCTTGCAATTGAGCCTCGGAAATCCCGCGCGAGGCAGCCACATCCACAACCATCATGTTCCACAGCGCGCCCGTCATTTTCTCATACTGAAGCCTGTTCTCGGGACTCATCTTGTCGAGAATGAACGGCTCGACGGCACTTTTGAAAGAGCCGTGTCGCACGACTATCGGTTCGATGTCGAGTTTGTCCAGCAGTCCCTTGTAGAACATCACGCTCGACGACAGCCCCGTCCACTGCATCCCTCCCGCGGGATTTGTGTAGACTTTATCGGCAACCGAGGCAAACCAGTAGGCGATCTGACTCCACTCCTCCTGATAGGCGACGATGAATTTGCCGCTCTCTTTGAATTTCACGAGTTCGGCGCGCAACTCTTCGAGCGAGGCGAGCGACACGTTGGCCGTTTCGTCGAAGTTGATGTAGATTCCTTCTATCCGTTCGTCGTCCGCGGCGGCCTGGATCGCCTGAATATTCTTGAGCAGCGTGGTTCGTTGATTGACACTCATGGACATGAAATCGAACCCGCTGAACGGAGAACTTGCCGGAGAATCCGACACCGTGCCGAAATTGAGGTGCAGCACCGACCCCGAAGGAACGAATGCGGCGGGCGACGACCCGAACGCGGCCACCATGCCGACAACGATCATCGTCCAGATCATAATTACGAGGCCGAAGCCCACGACAACGGCTATAAGAGCCGCGAAAAAAGTCTTGATAAAGTTCATGGTTTTCCGGTTTTTATATTGTTTTCGTTGTTTTCGACAGGTTCGGTATCCCGCAAAGATATTTATTTTTTATAATTTTGTTCTCTATAATCGTTTGAATATGACAAAAAAAGAGCCGGAACACCGGCGGCAAACCGTTTTGGATCTCCTGGACGGCGTCGTACATCCCGAGAGCGGCCGCGGACTTGCAACCGGCGGATTCGTGGAGGAGGTCGCCGTTTCACCCGAGGGAATAGCCGTGGTTTTGAAATTCGCCCGAGCGCGCGATCCTTTTGCGGCCTCGTTGCGTCGTCAGTCCGCGGCCGTGCTGTCGGAAGCTTTCCCCGCGGAGAAGATCTCCGTCGAAATCAAGCCTGTCGAAACGACCGCCGCCGAACACTCCAAACGTCTGCCGGGTGTTGATCGTGTTGTTGCGGTTGCGAGCGGAAAGGGAGGTGTGGGCAAGAGCACCGTCGCTGCACATCTGGCCCGTACGCTTGCCGCCGAGGGTTATCGGGTGGGGCTGCTCGACGCCGATATTTACGGCCCCTCGCAACCGGCGCTGTTCGAAGTGGAGGACTATCTGCCCGTCGCCGCTGGATGCGAAGTTGCCGAAGGGAGCGCCACCGCCGCGATCTTGCCCGCCGAGAACCACGGTGTTAAGATAATGTCGATAGGTTTCTTCATCTCACCGTCCGACGCACTTGTCTGGCGGGGCCCGATGGCTACCAACGCGCTCCGTCAACTGATCCGCCAAACGGCCTGGGGCCCGCTCGATTATCTGATAGTCGATCTGCCGCCGGGCACGGGCGATGTCCTCCTGTCGGTGGTTCAGGAGCTGGAGTTGGACGGCGCGATTATTGTGTCTACGCCCCAGGGTCTGTCGGTCGCCGATGTTCGCCGCGGGGTCGAGATGTTCCGAGCCGAAGGGGTGGGGGTCCCGGTGTTGGGTCTGGTGGAGAACATGGCATGGTTTTCGCCTCCGGAGCTGCCCGGGAGCCGATATTACATCTTCGGACAGGGTGGCGCACGCGCACTCGCCGACGAATTGGGGATCGACTTTCTGGGCGAGATCCCGATCACGACGGCCGCGCAAACCGCCGACCCGCCGCAAGAATGTGTCGACATCGCACACCGGATTGTCGAAAAGCTATCGGCAGGTTGTTGATAAACGCAGGAGTAGATGTCGAAAACATTTAACAGATCGGACTATGCAACATTTTATCAAATTCGTTCATCATCCGACCTGCCGAATTGTTAAATTTCTGTCAATCTTCTCCGCCTTGTCGATATGTTCAAACCTGTTTTAAACAATGTCGACAACCTCCTCTAACGAAGCTCTCACAACCCCTCGTGGTAACCCGCCGCACAGCATATTTTTTAATAACTATTTTTTTCGTCCAGCCCGAAAAACTTGCCAACACAACCAACACCTATTATTGTTATTATTATTTTAAATTTATATATAAAGAATAAAAAAATAAAAATCATAAAAATGATAGCCAACAAGATCCGAGAATTGAAGCGTGCCAAAAATGCCGTCATCCTCGCCCACTATTACACCCGTCCTGAGATCCAGGAGATCGCCGACTTTACCGGCGACTCGCTCGCCCTTTCACAAAAAGCCGCAGAAACGACAGCCGACATAATCCTCTTCGCCGGTGTATACTTCATGGCCGAAACCGCCAAAATCCTCTCGCCGCAGAAAAAAGTGCTTATCCCCGACCCCGAGGCTGGCTGCTCTCTGGCCGCTTCGTGCCCCACCGCCGAGTTCGCTGCTTTTCGTGCTGCCCACCCCGACGCTCTTGTAGTCTCGTATGTCAACACAACGGCCGAAATAAAGGCTCTTACCGACATCTGCTGTACATCCTCCAACGCCCTCGACGTAATCAATTCTATCCCTCGGGAACACCCCGTAATCTTCGCTCCCGACCGAAACCTCGGCACCTGGCTCCAGAAACAGACCGGACGCACAAACATGATTCTGTGGAACGGCGCCTGCCACGTACACGAAGAGTTCTCGCTCGAAGGCATCCTCGCCCTCAAACGACAATATCCCGACGCCCCCGTACTCGCGCATCCCGAATGCCGCGAACCGATACAGATGATCGCCGATTTCGTCGGCTCCACATCCGCAATCCTCATACATGCGGGACAAAACCCCGCCTCGACATTTATCATAGTCACCGAACCGGGAATCCTCTACGAAATGCAAAAAGAATATCCCCAAAAAACATTCATCCCCGCACCACCCACCGACGCTTCCTGCGCCTGCAACGACTGCGCATACATGAAACTCGTCACCCTGCCCAAAATACTCGCTGCACTCGAAACGGAATCCCCTGAAGTCACCATTCCAGAACCGGTTCGCATTGCCGCCGAAAAATCAATCCGAACAATGCTACAACTTAACTGTTAATTATCTATCTTTGCAAGCCTTAACAGGCGCTACTTTTGGCAAATCCCAAAAGTAGCCAACGGCCGAAGGCCGTTCCCAGGGAGTCTGGAATGTCATCGTACTTAGACATCCGAACGTCCCCCGGACTCGCCGCATTTTTGGGTTTACGGATTTTGCGGCGCAGGCGGAGCCTGCTTTGATTAAAATGGATAGGAATTTTTAAAATGAAAGCTTGCTTTCATTTTAAAAAGTCATCTCCGTTTTAATGGTTGCACAAAGTGCAACTCCGCTAAAACCGAACACTCAGGAAAGGAAACGAAGTTTCCGTGGAAGTTTTTTGGACGACTTTTTTCCAAAAAAGTCGTGATAGAGTAAAAATTAAAAAAAACAGATAGAAGAATGAAAAAGTTATTGGTAGCCTTGGCGGCATTGATGTTCGTGATGCCGGCGAGGGCTGACGAGGGAATGTGGTTGTTGCCGTTTCTTGGAAAATTGAACATTAAGGATATGAAGGCTCGCGGCCTGAAGCTGAAAGCTGAGGACATATATAACATAAATGGGAATTCGTTGAAAGACGCGGTTGTTATATTCGGTGGCGGCTGCACAGGCGAGGTCGTTTCACCGGAGGGGTTGTTGCTGACGAACCATCATTGCGGCTATGGCCAGATCCAGGCTTTGAGCAGTGTCGAGAACGACTTTTTGAAGAACGGCTTTTGGGCAATGTCGCGAGCGGAGGAGATTCCTGCGCCGGGTCTCGCAGTGACGTTTATACGCCGGATGGAGGATGTCACGGATCGTGTTTTGGGCGCTGTGGCGAACATGGGAGTCGGCGTGGAGCGCGACGAGATCGTTGCGACGAACGGCGCCGCTGTGGAAGAAGAGTTCCGGTCGAAGTATCCGGAGTATCAGGTCGAGGTGCGCGAGTTTATGGGCGGCAATCAGTTTTTCGCCATCATGTCCGAGCGTTTCACGGATGTGCGTCTGGTCGGTACGCCACCCAACGCGATGGGCAAGTTCGGGGGCGACACCGACAATTGGATGTGGCCGCGTCACACGGACGACTTCTCGATGTTCCGCATCTACGCCGGGCCGGACAACAAACCTGCGGCATACTCTCCTGATAACCAGCCGTATAAAGCGCCGATTCACCTGGAGATATCACTGAAAGGGGTGAAGGAGAATGACTTCGCGATGATCCTCGGTTTTCCGGGCACCACCGATCGCTACATGACCACTTACGAGATGAAACACCTGATAAAGGTCGAGAACGCCAATCGCATCTTCGTACGTGGCGAACGCCAGTCGATCATCATGGAGGATATGCTGGCCGACGATGAGGTGAGACTTAAGTACGCTGCCAAATATGCCTCGTCGTCCAACTATTGGAAAAACTCGATAGGCAAGAATAAAGCGCTGATAGACAATGATATACCCGAATTGAAAGCCGCTCTCGAAGCCCGTTTCCAAGCCTGGGCCGAAAAGAACGACTCCCCGGAACAATACCATCTCGCCCTGCCCATGATAAAGGAATCCATCGAGGCCACTTCGAGCACCGAGGGCATCTACCAATTCCTGATCGAAGCGATCTGGAGCGGAGTCGAGATCGTGCCTCTGCCCGAGCGCGTCGCCGCCCGAATGAACATTGCCGGAGACAGCATAACCAACAAAGAAGCGACCGATCGCCGAGTTGCAAAACGCATGTTCACCATCGTCCGCGAGCGTGTTCCGGCTGACGAATTGCCCGCTTTTTACGGCACGATCGACTCGCTGTTCGACGGCAATATCGAAGCCTGGGTCGACAATCTCTACGACACCTCGATCTTTGTTTCGCCCGAACGTCTCTCCGCCGCCATCGACAACTACGACCCGGCCACATTCGAAAACGATCCGGCCGCGAAGATCACACGTTCGTTCCGCGCGCGAATGCTCGACCTGTCGATGCAGATCATGCCCCAGGCCGCCGTCCTCGCCGATTGGCGCCGCGTCTACATCAAGGGCCTTGCCGAGATGGATCCGGGCGCAAAATACTATCCCGACGCCAACTTCTCCATGCGCCTGACCTACGGACAAGTACTGCCCTACGACCCGCGCGACGGCGTTACATACAAATACTACACGACCCTGCGAGGCGTCATTGAAAAAGAAGACCCCTCAAACCCCCTTGAATTCACAGTTCCCGAACGCCTCAAATCCGCATACAAAACTTCGGACTACGGCCCCTACGGTCAAGCCGGCGAACTGAGAGTCAACTTCTTAACAAACAACGATATAACAGGTGGCAACAGTGGCTCACCGGTGCTCGACGCGCATGGCCGCCTCATCGGCCTCGCATTCGACGGAAACTGGGAGGCAATGTCCGGCGATATAGTATTCGAACCCGCTCTCCAACGCTGCATTAACGTCGACATACGATACGTCCTCTGGACAATCGACAAATTCGCCGGCGCTAACCACCTCATAAGCGAAATGACTATTGTACAATAAGCTACGCACGGGCGGGCTACGCAGAAGCTACGCCGCATCACGACTTTTTTGTAAAAAAGTCGTCCAAAAAACTTCAACGGAAACTTTGTTTCCTGATAAAAGTGTTCGGATTTTGCGAGGTTGCACAAAAGTGCAACCATTAAAAAGAATAAGATTTTTAGAATTGAAAACGAGTTTTAAATTATAAAAATCTTATTCTTTTTAATCAAGACAGGCTCTGCCTGTCGTTCGCAAAACCCGTAAATAAAGAATTACCTTCCGGGGGACTTTCGGTTGTCGAAGTATCGGAACTTGCCAGACCCCCAATAAAACGGCCTTTGGCCGCGATTTTTTGGTTACTTTTTGATCGATCAAAAAGTAACAGGAGAAAGAAAAAAAAGACAAAAAAAATGGAAGAGAGATCATTAAATTTCATCGAGGAGATCATCGAAAAGTACATTTCGGAGGGAGGCGGAGAGATCCAGACGCGTTTTCCGCCGGAGCCGAACGGCTATTTGCACATCGGTCATGCGAAGAGTATTTGCCTCAATTTCGGTTTGGCGAAGCGATACGGCGGGAAGTGCAACTTGCGTTTCGACGACACAAATCCGGTGAAAGAGGATGTCGAATATGTCGACTCGATCAAGGACGACATCCGTTGGCTGGGCTTCGATTGGGCATTGGAGAGATACGCGTCGGACTATTTCGAGCAGTTGTACGATTGGGCCGTGCAGCTCATCAGGGCGGGCAAGGCGTACGTCGACGACCAGACCCAGGAGCAGATCCGTGCAACTCGCGGCACTATCACCGAGCCGGGCAAAGACAGTCCGTGGCGTGGCCGTAGCGTCGACGAGAACCTCGATCTTTTCGCCCGCATGCGAGCCGGAGAGTTCGCCGACGGGGAGAAAGTGCTGCGCGCGCGCATCGACATGTCGCACCCGAACATGCTGTTCCGCGACCCGATCCTCTACCGCATTCTCCACACGTCGCACCACCGCACGGGCGACGCTTGGTGCATCTATCCGATGTACGACTACGCGCACGGCCAGAGCGACAGCATCGAGCGGATCACTCATTCGATCTGCACGTTGGAGTTCGCCGTCCACCGTCCGCTGTACGATTGGTTCATCGAGGCGCTCGGCATCTTCCCGTCGCACCAGTACGAGTTTGCGCGCCTGAACCTGACCTACACGATCATGAGCAAACGCAAGCTGCTGTCGTTGGTAACCGGCGGTCACGTCTCTGGTTGGGACGACCCGCGCATGCCGACGATCTCCGGTATGCGCCGTCGGGGCTACACACCCGCGTCGATCCGCGCGTTCGCCGAGCGGGTGGGCGTCGCAAAGCGCGACAACGTGATCGACCTCGGCCTGCTCGAATTCTCCGTGCGCGAGGACTTGAACCGCATCGCCCAACGCCGCATGGCGGTGATCAATCCGCTGAAGGTTGTGATCACCAACTTCGACGATGTTGTTGCGGGAGGACTCTCTGCCGGCCCGGCATCTCCGTCAGGCCTTGTCGCAGGCGGCGCTTCAGCTGACCTTGCTTCCCACGCCTGTCCGGCGCCTTCCGTTGACTGCGCTCCCCCATCCGGCTTCGTTGCGTCTGCGCCTTCGTCTTCCGTCGATGCCGCCCCCGCTTCCGCCGCTCCCGAAATGTTCCACGTGGAACACTCCGCTTCGTCGACGGGCTCGGCCGCCGCGGGCCAAACAAACTCCGCCGACAGGTGTGGCTACACCGGCCGCACCGAGATGATTCGGTGTATCAATAACCCCGAGGACGAATCTGCCGGAACCCGCGAAGTTCCCCTCTCCCGCGAAATTTACATCGAGCGCGATGACTTCATGGAAGACCCCCCAAAAGGCTTCCACCGACTCCGACCCGGAGGCGAAGTGCGCTTGCGATATGCCTATCTTATTAAATGCGAGGAGGTTATACGTGACGCGACTGGTCAAATCACCGAACTCCGCTGCACATACGACCCTGAATCTGGTTCCGGCGGCTCCTCCGACGGTCGCCGAGTAAAAGGCGTAATCCATTGGGTGTCAGCCCCTCACGCCATAACGGCGCAAGCCCGCCTCTACTCCACCCTCTTTAACAAGGAAAACCCCGACGATTGCGCCGAGGGCGAAACGTTCCTTTCGCACCTCAATCCCGACTCGCTCGTCACGATCGCCGTCCGCATGGAGCCCTCGCTCGCCGACGCCACCCCGGGTCAGTCCTATCAGTTCGAACGAATCGGCTACTTCACCCAAGACCCCGACTCAATCCCCGGCGCCCCCATCTTCAATCGCACGGTAACCCTCAAAGACTCCTGGGCTAAAAAATCATAACGCAAGCCGCGCAGATTGTTCCACGTGGAACAATCTGATTAGCGCCCGAAATAGACAAGCAGCACATTGATGTCGGCAGGAGACACGCCGGGAATTCTGGATGCGGCGCCGATAGTGGCGGGCCGGATTCGCGAAAGTTTTTGCCGGGCCTCCATGGTGAGCGACCCGAGTGAAGCGAAGTCGAACCCGACAGGGATGGCGACCTCTTCAAGCCGAAGCAGTTTTTCGGCAATGAGTTTTTCTCGTTCGATATAGCCGCGATATTTGATTTCGATCTCAACCTGTTCGATCTCTTCGGCCGAGATTCCGTGCGACAAAACTAAATCTCGCAGCGCAGGCAGCACCTCTACAACCTCTCGAAGCGACACTTCTCCGCGTGAAATCACAAAATTCAGTTTGCGCCCCTGTGTCAAAAGCGCCGAATTGCGTGAAATTAAATAGTCGCGTAAATCATCCGGAGCGATGCTCAGTCCGTGGACGAACGAACGAAGCGATTCTACGTTCGATTTTTTTTGCTCAAAAATCCGCCATTGCGCGTCACCGACGAGGCCTATCGACCGTCCGCGTGGAGTGAGTCGCAGATCGGCATTGTCTTGCCGGAGCAGAATTCGATACTCGGCGCGCGATGTAAACATCCGGTAAGGTTCGTCGACCCCTTTTGTTACGAGGTCGTCTATCAGCACACCGATATACGCTTCATTTCGGCGTAGCACGAACGGCGGCTGCCCCGTCACGAACAGATGCGCGTTGATTCCGGCAATAAGACCTTGTGCAGCAGCCTCTTCGTATCCGGTCGTGCCGTTAATTTGTCCGGCGAACCACAGGTTTGGAATAAGTTTTGTGGCGAGCGCAGGCGTGAGCTGTGTCGGCGGAAAGTAGTCATACTCAATAGCATAGCCCGGCCGCAACAGATGTACGCGCTCCAACCCTTCGATTCGCCGCAACGCCGCCATTTGCACCCGCCACGGCAGCGACGATGAGAATCCGTTCAGGTAATATTGATTGGTCGCAACACCCTCAGGCTCAAGAAATAACTGATGTGAATCTTTGTCCGCAAATGTCCGCAGTTTATCCTCGATACTGGGGCAGTAGCGCGGTCCGACGCCGCGGATGGTGCCGTTGAAGAGCGGTGAGTCGGCAAATCCGCCCCGCAGCAATTCGTGAACTTCGAGCGAGGTGTTGGCAATAAAACATGGCATCTGCTCCGAAAGCGCAACGGGCTGTGTTTCAGGCGAGAACGAAAATTTAGAGGGCTCCGGATCGCCCTCCTGTCGTTCGAGCCGCGCAAAGTCGATGGTTCGACCGTCGAGCCTCGCGGGAGTACCTGTTTTCATACGCCCGGCCTCGAAGCCGAGCGCTATAAGGCTCTCTGTCAGTCCTTTGGAAGCACCTTCACCGATGCGCCCCCCTTCCACCTGCGCGCGTCCGACATGTATAAGCCCATTCAGAAAAGTTCCGGCAGTCAGCACTACCGCGCGTGCACGAAATTCAACACCGAGAGCGGTGCGAACCCCGACAATTTTTTTCCCGCCGCACTTTCGTTCATGTGTCTCTGTTTCACTCCCGCGAAGAGCTGATTTTTCTGAAGTGCACTCCCTGCTCCGACGTCTCGGAACCTCTGAAATACAGCTTCCGTCACCACGATGCGAGTTTTCTGAAGTGCCATCATCATCATCGCCCGTTATCAGATCGACAACACTATCCTGCCACAGAAATAGCCCGGGTGTATGTTCGAGCACTTCGCGCCACAGTGCCGAAAATCGTGCCTTGTCACACTGCGCACGCGGGCTCCACATAGCAGCGCCTTTCGACCGGCCGAGCATTCGGAACTGGATGGTCGACCGGTCGGTGACAATGCCCATCATCCCTCCGAGAGCATCTATTTCCCTGACAATCTGCCCTTTGGCAACTCCGCCGACAGCCGGATTACACGACATGGCGGCGATTTTTTCAAGATCCATCGTCACCAACAGCACGCGCGATCCGAGTCGTGCGGCAGCCACCGCGGCTTCGCATCCGGCGTGTCCGGCGCCAACGACGATTATGTCATATTCGAGTTCCATCCCAGGATAATATTCAGTATATATTCAGCAAAAGCAGGAGCCGACAATCAAAGGCAAGCACCTTAAAAATCAGAACATATTTAGAGTCGGCCAAACCCCGCCCGCAAGCACACATCAGAAAATATCAAAGAAAGCAAAACAAAGCAAAACAAAGCCATCAATCGCCGCCGCTATCCAAAAACACCCCCATTCCCCCAAAAGCAAAAACCATCAAATCCGATCAATAACGCCCCCAATCTTAGCCGCAAAAAATTCTCTGAAATCGCCTGAAAAACACAAGCCTTTGTCGACAATTTCTCCGGCAAAACCATGCAACTGCAACCTCCGCGCCTCGGCCTCTGGCACCCCTCGCTGCCGCATGTAGTATACGGCCTCCTCGTCGAGCCGTCCGACGGTTGCACCGTGGCTGCACCGCACGTCATCGGCATAAATTTCAAGTTGCGGACGGGCGTAAACATGCGCAGTATCAGCAAGTTGCAAATTTTGGCTGCGCTGTGTAGCATCGGAAAGTTGCGCACCGCGTGCGACGTGGATCAAGCCGTCGAACGATCCGGTTGCCGACCCCGCGGCGATACCTTTAACGAGTTGGCGACTCACACATCCGGGCGCTAAATGCCTGACAATCACTTTAATATCAGTCCGGCCTGCAGAAGCCCCCATGCCAGAAGCGATAAAAAGTCCATGCAGATGAAATTCGGCCCCTTCGCCGGCCAGATCGACCTCTATCGCCAGCCGCGCCGCCACATCAACACCGCCTTCAGCCCGATCGCCCTCAACCCGACAAATCTCAGAACCAGCCTCATCCCAACCAACGTCGCCCCCAACCGCCAAAACAAAAGCCGAAGCATGCAACACTGCCCCTGCATCGAGCACAACACGCACGCTCTGACAGCCCACCTCAACAAGCAAAGGCTCAGCGTGATACACCCCGGCAGTCAAGCGCAATACCTCACCCTCACCCGCACCCTCGCCCGCACTCGCAGCCACACCCGCACCCTCTCTCACGCCCTCACCCTCAGCCAGGAGCCTTCTCTCCCTCTCGCCCGAGGTCAAAACAATATTTTTCGCCTCGTTCATGCCTGCTTAATGATTCGGTCATAGCCTTCGTTTTCGAGCCTGAGCGCAAGTTCTCGCCCGCCCGACTCCACGATCCGCCCCTTGTACAGTACATGCACAACGTCGGGCACCACATAGTCCAGCAGCCTCTGGTAGTGTGTGATAAGCACGATCGCATTCCCGGGCCCGCGCAGCCGCGACACCCCGCCCCCGACCACGCGCAGGGCGTCGATATCGAGTCCGCTGTCGGTTTCGTCCAACACGGCGAGCCGCGGCTCCAGCATCGCCATCTGAAAAATCTCGTTCTTCTTCTTCTCGCCGCCCGAAAACCCTTCGTTCACCGCACGCGATATCATTGCCGGATCGAGCTCCACCACCGCCGCCTTTTCGCGCGCCAGCCGCAGAAAATCGGCAGCCGAAAGCGGCTCCAACCCCTCGGCCCGACGTTTTTCAGCCAACGCGGCCTTCATGAATGCCGCCATCGACACCCCCGGTATTTCCACCGGATACTGAAACCCGAGGAACAACCCCGCCCGCGCCCGCTCCTCGATCGAAAGCCCGAGCAGATCTCGTCCCCGGAACAGCACCTCACCTCCCGTCACCTCATACCGCGGATTCCCCGCCAACACACTCGCCAGCGTACTCTTCCCTGACCCGTTCGGCCCCATAATCGCATGCACCTCGCCCGCCCCGACCGTCAACGAGATCCCACGCAAAACCTCACGCCCCGCAACCGAAGCATGCAAATTCCTAATATCTAATAATTTATCCATATATTCCACACTATCACGACTTTTTTGAAAAAAAGCCGGCCGCTCTTGCGGCTTTTACTACTTAGCTTAACGCTCATCCGATCGTCATTTAAAATTCGGATTTTTCGGGGTTGCACAAAGTGCAACCCCGAAAAACCGTAAACCCAAAACCGCGGCGAGTCCGGGGGACGTTTGGATGTCGAAGTACCGACCATGCCACAGACCCCTGGGGAACGGCCTTCGGCCGCGATTTTTTGGTTACTTTTTGATCGTTCAAAAAGTAATACAGTGACAAAGCAAAAATCACCCGACAGCTCCTTCCAGAGAGATGGCAAGTAATTTTTGTGCTTCGACGGCGAACTCCATCGGCAGTTTGTTAAGCACTTCGCGAGCATAACCGTTAACGATCAGTCCGACGGCATCTTCAAGCGTCAAGCCGCGTTGCCCGAGATAAAACAACTGATCCTCGTTAATTTTGGATGTAGTTGCTTCATGTTCCACGACGGCGGAGGCGACATGTGTTTCGACATACGGAAAAGTATGTGCGCCACACCGGTCGCCCACGAGCAGCGAGTCGCACTGCGAGTAGTTCCGCGCATCGGCAGCTCTGGGCCCCATTCTCACCAACCCGCGATATGAATTCTGCGACTCCCCTGCCGATATCCCTTTCGAGACGATCCGCGAACGTGTTCCGCGCCCCAGATGGATCATTTTGGTGCCCGTATCGGCCTGTTGTCGTCCTGCTGTCATGGCCACGGAGTAGAACTCACCCACCGACTCGTCACCCGCCAGCACGCACGACGGATATTTCCACGTTATGGCCGACCCTGTTTCGACCTGCGTCCACGACAGCCTCGCCCTCTCTCCTTTGCACAGTCCGCGTTTGGTGACGAAGTTGAACACCCCGCCGCGCCCTTCCCTGTCGCCCGGATACCAATTCTGCACGGTGGAGTATTTCACCTCGGCATCCCTCATAACGACGATCTCCACCACCGCCGCATGCAGTTGATTTTCATCCCGTTGCGGTGCCGTACACCCTTCCAGATAGCTGACGTAGCTCTCCTCGTCGGCCACGATCAGCGTGCGTTCGAACTGCCCCGTCCCGGCGGCATTGATCCGAAAATATGTCGACAGTTCCATCGGACAATGCACCCCGCGCGGAATGTAGCAGAACGACCCGTCAGAAAAGACCGCCGTGTTGAGCGCCGCGTAGAAATTGTCGGTATAGGGCACCACACTCCCCAGATATTTCCTCACCAGATCGGGAAAATCGCGCACCGCCTCGCTCATCGAGCAGAACACGATTCCCTTTTCGGCGAGCGTCTCCTTGAAAGTGGTCTTCACCGACACCGAGTCCATCACCGCGTCGACCGCCACTCCGGCCAGCATCATCTGCTCCTCCAGCGGAATCCCGAGCTTGTTGAAAGTCGCCACCACTTCCGGATCCACCTCATCCATCGACTCATGCTTCGGCGCGGTTCGTGGCGCGGCGTAATATATGATATCCTGAAAATCTATCTCCGGAATCGTCAGATGCGCCCACGTCGGCACCTTCATCCCGAGCCAGTGCCGATAAGCCGCCAGCCGGTACTCCAGCATCCACTCCGGTTCTCCTTTTCGCGCCGATATCTCCCGCACGACATCCTCCGAAAGCCCGCGCGGAATCGTTTCGGTGTCGATCTCCGTCACAAACCCCCACTCATACTCTCTGTCTGCCAGCTCGCCTATTATCTTGTTCTTCTCACTCATATCGCCGTGCAAAGATAACAAACTTCCACGACGACCCATTACTCCGCCTCTATAAACTATGCGGAAGCTACGCAGTATCACGACTTTTTTGAAAAAAAGTCGGCCGCTTTTGCGGCTTTTACTACTTAGCTTAACGCTCATCCGATCGTCATTTAAAATTCGGATTTTTCGGCGTAGGCGTAGCCTGCTCAGATTAAAATGGAGATA
>QMCE01000396.1_pt1 | contig 49634 bp, 66 predicted proteins | sample 1821851 | NCBI WGS metagenome assembly QMCE01 (sample SAMN09453174, study PRJNA476694) | Termite gut metagenome, whole genome shotgun sequencing project. | isolation source: worker | host: Odontotermes sp. | place: South Africa:Pretoria | collected 2016-01-28 | reverse complement strand
ATTCACCGCGTAAAAAGGATAATGCGGGCGGTCAACGCCACGCCCGCGAAAACCGTCACCGTCACAATCTGTAAAAACGATATTGAGTTTACGTTTAAGGTCGAGGCCGCAGAGCTACGCCGGGATTGTTTGGATCATTACAGCGACTGGAATATCGTGGCGGCGGACAGGCGGCGGTTCGCGGAGTTGTTCGGGCGCAACGCCGACTACAGGCCTGAGGATATTCTGCGGATTGAATACTCCCGCTCGATATTGTATCAGGCGCAGGAATCATTGCATGACCATGAATTATGTGGGGCATAGATAGAGACAGGCGTCTTCGTTGATTAGAAATGCGATTTTAGTAAGACTGCCGCCGTCTTTAGCGGCGGCGAAAGCCTCGTCCCAGTCCTCGACCATGCACTCGAGCATTATTACGTCGGTTTCAAAGTCGTGCCGCCGCTTTTCATCACAAATTAGCTTGATGCGGCTGGTTAATTGCTTATTAGCCTTAAGAAGATCAGGAAATTCAACCTCTATGAATGTCGCCTGCAAAATCTTTAGCAGGACAAAAAGTACCTTCATGTCGAACCTATTTTCTTTATGGAGCTTGTCGGCTTTCTCGACAAATCTCCAGTAAGCTTGCCAGATCGCCTCCAGCCTGCGACCGTAGGTGAATCCGAACAGATACCGCAAGATAACAGCTTTTTGGAAGAACTTTTTTAAGCGCTTCATAACTAAACCTTCTTTCATAAATATTGTCAGCGTTAAGATGTGCACCTGCACCTCAAATGTCTACTATGTTGCGCTCTATCAGTTGGGTCGCATTCCCAGTATAGTTATAGACGTGTGCCGTCTTAAAAAAACGGAGGTTACGTTGAAGCGGCATGCGCGCTTTTCGTACAGGAGTATACCCCAACGGCTCCAATGAAATCGAAACCATTCTTCCGACAATCTGCCTTGCCTGGGGAATTGACAGGTCGAAATCACTGCCCGGCGCTGCAGAAATAAGCTCTATTTCTTCTGCGCAATGTGAAAGCGCAGGCAAGTCTGCATTAGATTTTTCCACAAAACCGATGCGCACGTCGTCGCGCCAAATCACGTTTTCGTAAACATATTGCGCGGTTGCGCTGTTGCGGGCGAGCGAATTAAAATTTGTTAGCGCGAGAAAATTGACGAATGGTAGCAAAAAAAACATCTCCTTTATTAAAATACACAAATAAGGATATACCAAAAAGCGAGGCAAAGGCGTCATTTGTTACCTTTGCCTAATGGTAACATAAATCACCTTTAGTGTCAAGAGTTTTTTGGGTTTTTGTAAGTTTCATCTAAATTTGCATTCAACCGCTTGTTCAACTCCTACTATAAGCGCCGCAATAGTCTCGACGGTACGATTATGGCAAGAACAACTACAGGCACAAAAATCATCAAATCCTACAGCGCCTTTGAAAACGGCGAAACCCGCATAATCGTAAGGCTCCCCGGCGAACCGTATGATACGCGGTATATCGCTCATATCGACGGCGACAACGTGCGGCTCGAACACCGGCCATAATAGCGGCCAAACGGCGCGGAGGCTCCTGCGGGGGCCTTTTCCGTTTCCAGCTTCTTGTACTTGCTTTCCGCATAGTTAAAGTATAATCTGTCCTCACTTCAAGCGAGGCTTGAAACATATTTTTAATCGGAGGGCTTTCACTATGGAATACGGCAAGGTCAGGGTAACGGGCAACAATATGAAGGGCTACACCGTCCGCATAGGCGCTGGCAGCGGCGAGGCTTACGAGCGCACCGAATATCGCCGGGACTACGCATACAGCGAGGCCACATTTTTACGCGGCATGTTCAAGCGGGGCCTGCCACCCGGCGCAATCGTACAAAACCGTGGGTACGTCATAGTGGCGGTGTAGCAATAGCGGCATATATAGCGGGGCTTCTTCGGAGGCCCTCTTATCATGCAATAAACTGTAAAGGGGGCGACAATGCTGCGCCAGCTAAAAAGATACAAGCCCACCGGCTTCATGGCGGCGGGCTCCAAATATAACAAGGCGCGGGCGGATAACGCCGTCGCCTTTATTAACTGCCTAAAACATACCAAAGGCGAGTGGTACGGCCAGTCTTTTGAACTCATTGACTGGCAGGAGCAAATAGTGCGGGACGTTTTCGGCGTGGTAAAACCCAACGGCTACCGGCAGTTTAACACGGCATATGTGGAAATCAGTAAGAAACAGGGCAAGAGCGAACTCGCGGCGGCGGTGGCGCTGCTGCTCACATGCGGCGACGGCGAGTACGGCGGTGAGATTTACGGCTGCGCCTCCGACCGGCAACAGGCCAGTATTGTCTTCGACGTGGCCTGCGGCATGGTGGAGCAATGCCCGGCGCTCAAAAACCGCATTAAGCCGATAATGTCCCAAAAGCGTCTGGTATACAAGCCGCTGGGGAGCTTCTATCAGGTTCTTTCCGCCGAGGCGTACACGAAGCACGGCCTAAACGTCCACGCTGTCGTGTTCGACGAGCTACACGCCCAGCCAAACCGACAGCTTTATGACGTTATGACACACGGCTCCAAGGTGCGCGTCACTTCGGCGGAAGTGACAAGGCGATTCCGCTTCGCTGCATCGCGGCGCACCTCACGGGTGAACTAAGTTCCCCCGTGGGCCCCCTCCAGCCTCCGGCGGGGCTTAAATCGGAGAATTGTTTTGGTGGGCTGGCTAATCACAGAAATAAGCCCCCTCGGAGAGCGGGTGGGCACGCGGGAGGGCTGGCCCGCCCGCGAGGCGCACTGTGAGCAATGCGAGCCTTGCCACTTCCGCAGAAGTGGTGTGCGCCTTGACGCCTGCGCCTTTCCCGTCACGCCCTCGGCGCTCCGGGGCCGCGTCTGCTACGCCGGACTTGACCTCGCCTCCACTACGGATATTACGGCGTTTGTATTGGTGTTTCCAGCGCATCGAAGTCATCGACTTTATTGATGATAAAGGGTTTGGCTACTGCTTGGGAAACGCCGTCAAATACATATCCCGTGCCGGGAAGAAAGACCCCGGCACGGCGATTGAGGATTTGCGGAAAGCTTTGTGGTACATAAACCACGAGATAGAGCGGCGGCAACAGGGAAAGTCCGCGATTTGAGCAGTAAATTGGCGGGGGTGCTCTAAACAGTTGTTTATATCTCGTCATAAAGGAAAAGCTTGCATTGCGAATCAAATACTTTCTGATAGCCTTCATCATCTAGAATTGAGCTCATATTCTCAAGAGTAATAGGGACATCTGACTGCTTTGCAAATAATACTTCTCTTCCATCTATGTCATTGATACCTTTGCTAAACGATATTCTTCGTATTAAAGTTTCTCCCATTGTTGTTCTATATAATACTGTAAATGATATGGGATCTGACGTGGTTACCCGTGCTACACTGATAGGAATGAAAAAAATCTGATTCGGCACAACCAAACCTATTGATGCGATTTCAGACTTAGGTGGAGCATTAACAAGTTCCGATCCCGTTATCCTAACAAAACAATCATAGACGCAATCAGCGCCGTGATACCGTGCAATGAACGCAAACCCGTGATACTTATCGGTGTTAATATCAGTATACACCTTTCGCTTATTAGCAAGATTGGCAACATCTGTGTTGGACAATACCCCCTTGTGGTAGTAGATTTCAAAATAGCCTCGTGATTTGATTCTATTTTCTTCATGAACCCTTTCTTGTTCGGCAAGCGATTTATCACGTTCAATCCTTAGTTCTTCTTGACTTCTTTCACGTTCATTGGCGAACTGCCAAACTAAAGCAAACAGAGTGATAATACCCGCGATTATTCCACTGGTTAATTGGTAGTAATTGTCAGCGTGGAATGATTTAGCGGATGTAAATAACGGTGGCATAAAGATAAGAAATAATACAAACAGCGATAAGATTAACGCCGACTTTCCAATCTCTCTTCTAGGAAACAATGAATAGAACTCTTCTAACAAATTCTTTAGCCAGTTCATCTTCAACATCCTCAAATCATCTCTTTATAAATTGCATTTATATTTTATCATATCGAACCTAATAATTCCACAATATAGGAGAAAATCCCCAATGATTCTCACCTACACCCCCGCCACCAGCGAAAGCGTCACGCTGCGCCCGTCCGCCCCGTTTTTCTTAGGCAAAGCAGACGGCCTCGCGACTATTCGCCAGAACGTCAATACCTTTGGAGCGCCGGAGCAGGACGGCGCTTTTTATATATCATCCACGCTTGATATGCGGAACATCACTCTGGAGGGCAACCTCATAGCCAACGGCGGCGAGGACATTCTGGCTCTGCGGCGGCGGCTCCTGCGGATATTTACGCCCAAACAGCGCGGGACGCTCACATACGGCGACAGGCAAATCTCCTGCTACGTCGAGGAGGCCGGTTTCGCGCAGGGCAGCTCCCACCGCGTCCCGGCGTTCTTTATCAGCCTGCTTTGCCCGTCGCCGTACTTCGAGGCCGTGAACGCCATCCGCACGGAGCTTGCCGCGTGGATCGACAGCTTTTCGTTCCCGCTGGAAATCCCGGAAAGCGGAATTGAACTTGGCTACCGTCAGCCAAGCCAGATTATCACCATTGAAAACGACGGCGACGCGGCCTGTGGCTGCGAGATTATCTTCCATGCGCTGGGGACGGTGACGAATCCGTCTCTGCTCAACGTGAATACAGGCGAATTTGTACGGCTTCTCACGGACATGACCGCCGGGCAGGAGATTCGCGTGTACACGCACTTCGCGGGCAAGCGCGTGGAGATTCGGGACGGCTCCGGCAGCAGCAACGCCTTCGCGCTGATTGACACCGGCACGACGTTTTTGCAGCTTGCGCCGGGGAAAAATGTTATGAAATACGACGCGGCGGCGAATTTGGACCTACTGGAAGTGACCGTTGTGTATAGGTCTTTATTCTTGGGAGCGTGATTGTTTGGAGTTATTGGTTTTTGATAGGGATAGAAATCTCAAAGGTGCTGTTGAGGCGTATGAGTACCTGCGCTGGACGCGGCGTTATTCGTCCTGCGGCTCGTTTGAGATAAAGGCCGTGGCGAACGACGAAAATCTGGCCTTGCTGAAGACGGGCAACATTGTCTGGAAAAACGACGACTGCGAGGCCGCGTACATAGAGCATATAGAGCTTCGACGGTTTTTTGTACGCGCTGATTGGCTTTATGGCCGTGGATTACGCCACCGGCTTGATGTGCGCAATAATCGAAAAGAAGCTGTCAAGCATAATTGGCTTTCGCGGCATATTCAAAAAGGTGCTGATACTGGTGATGGTGGGAATCGCACACGCCATAGACCGCCATATCATTGGAACCGGCGAGGGTATACGCACCGCCGTGCTGATGTTTTACATGAGCAACGAGGGCGTGTCGCTCTTGGAGAACGCGGCGCGGATTGGCCTGCCTATCCCCGTAAGGATATATTGGCGCAGTTGCGCGGAAAGCAGGATAACGGCAATGACGATTAATCGTAAAATCTGCCCCAACGGGCTTAAAAACAATCCTAACAAAAATCTGACCGCCGTGCGGTTTGTCACAATTCATACGACCGGCAATTACAAGCCCACGGCCACGGCCAAAGGCCACGCCGCCTACATATTCAACGGCAGCGGCGGCGCTAGGGTCAGTTGGCATTACAGCGTGGACGCCACCGAGATTTATCAACATTTTGAAGATTATCAAGCCTGCTGGCACGCCGGGGACGCGGCCTTTGGCCCCGGCAACATGACCTCTCTGGCAATCGAAATCTGCGTCAACGACAAGGCCGCGTGTAGCTTTGCAAAATAAATGAGAAATTTTCCTCCTAATCGTTAAAAAAAGTTAAAACCCGTTTATTTGAGATAAATGGTGTTGCAATGCCGTTATTCTACTGTTATTTTTCGTTCATCCGCGCTAAACCCGCTATTTTTCTCATTTATCATGCAAACTAAAAAGGGGGTTAAACCTCCCTTATCCCCCATCCCGTAGCGGGTTACTGCAATTATCTTTTAAAAGTCTTTTAACTGCCTTTAAAGGGTTTTAGAATAAAAATAAAAAGCCCGTTTTCCTTATTATTAAGGGAAACGACCATCTTTTAAACTGTTTTAATTCTTTTAAGATCCCCGTTATATTTTCACCCGTTATACCCTGCTACCGTTGAAAATTTGATGGCAACATGGCAACCAAATCCACTTTTTGATGGCAACCAAGTTGCTATCACGCAGTTATGCGGTTTTTCGGCATTCTCGCTGTTTTAGCGGGAACGCTTGGACTCGGTCTCTTTCCAGTGTATTAATATTCTCTATATGCAGAGATTATACAAGTTTCGCTATTTTGCGCTTCGTGAAATTCACCAAAATAAGGTAATGCATTTTTTTCTGAAATTGTATCCATATTACTTGACTAATTATGGAACGAATGTTATTATATGCATTACCATATAATATAGTAACCAGGGAGGGTATCAGTGTGAAGGCTTTAGCCGGAGGCCTGACATCTATGGATTCAACGAAAGTCCTGTGTTCCCCTGCGATAATAAAGGAAATCGATCTTACCTTAAGTCAGCTTGTAAAATCAAAGGGATATACTCAATCAGAATTAATTAGCTTTATCTGGCAGTGTACTAAATAATCCTTTTGCTACAGCAAGAAAGCTTTTTAATTCATCAATAGTAGGCTCTCGACCATTTTCAGCAATAAAATACTGTATTGCAGCTTCCGACGGTGTCATACCTTCGGAATCTGCTTTTTTTTCGTCCGGCGGAGTAGGGTCGTCTGAGCTCCCTAGCAAGTAATCCGTTGAAACTCTGAAATGTTGTGCGAATTTCAAAATTGTTTCATTATCTGGTTCGTTTTTCCCTGTTTCATAATAATTGTATCTCTGAGTTGAGTATCCGAAGATGCTCGCTAACTCGACTTGGGTCAATCCTGCCTTTTTTCTTAGCTCTTTCAATCTAGTAATATCCATTCTGTCACCTCCTCATATGTCAATTTTATCAACTAAAAGTTGATAAAGCAATGATATCAATAAAATATTGAATTATCTATTGACAATTCAACCAAAAGTTGATACTATATTTTTAATCAATGTTTTATTGATTTTTTAGGAGGGGTGATATGCGTACTTGGCTTCGGACCCGCAGGAAAGAAGCGGGGCTTACACAAAAAGACGTAGCAGTCCTAGTGGGTGTAAGTAACCAATTTTTTAATTATGTGGAAAACGGTACGCGCCGCCCTTCTCCAGAGGTCGCCAAACAAATCGCCTCCATCCTCGGTTTTGACTGGACGCTGTTTTTTGAGGAAGGAGGTGGATTAATTGGCAGAGCAGAAGATAGTACCGCCTCCGGCGAATGAGATGGAAGCCGAACGCGCCAATAAGGCATTACTGGATGAATACATAAAACTCGCCTTCACGGGGGAGCGGGGGCGCGCGCTTCGCCTGCTCCACAATAGCATAAAGGATATGGAGCTCGCAGCCTTCGCGAGAAGCGTTTCCGATCCGGTTTTGTCGACCAAAGAGCGCGCCTTCAGCATAACTATTTCTTTCCCTTGCCGTTTTGACGAGCCTGAATCAAACCGCGGGGCGTGAGCCTAAAAGAGAACCGGAGCGGGCCTGCCGACACAACATCTTCCGCAGCGCCTTCCTCCTCCATGTATTCGGCGGCGCTTGAGTAGTAAAACCACTCGTCACCGTTGCGCGCTTAGTATTCCGTGTACGAGTCTCCGGTCTGTTCGTAGTTTTCAAGTGCTAATCTAAATAGCGCGTTACTGAATTTGCTCATCTTGCGTTTCCCCTATCGTGTAAATTTTGCTATGGAAAGGACGTCGCCAATGAAGCACGGTAAGCGCCCGTCGCGGGAACAGAAGAAAGTCCTCAAGCGTGTCGGCTTCGATCCTCTTGACTGGCTTATCTGCAAAAATTGTGCGTTACCAAGAAATTTGACAAAAATACCAAGAAATTTGTCAACAGTCAGTCGTTGAAAAGTGGATAAATGTCTATAAATATACAAGAAAGCGCTGGTGAATCCAACGCTTTCTTAATCCATGAGACTTTATTACCACCCGCTGACTCTGTTGGTATCCATAATACGTGCAATGTTTCTTATAACCTGAACTAAGTCCCGTAATTCGTCAGAATTGGACAAAAACGGGATAAGACCGCCGCTAAACCCTAAGTGAGGGCTGCTATCATGGGTCATGTAGGGAGCTAATAAAGGTAAATATTCCTTACTGGCCTCTTTTTCTGATTGGTTAGCCTGCTTGAGCTTTTGGTATATATCCCATACAAGTCTAACGCTTTCATGGAGTTGCGCCACGTCACCGGCGTATTTAGCGTCTATCTCTTTACGTGCAGCTTCGTGGGCGCTTCTCCATAGCTTATTTGAAAGCGACACCCTTTCCCGCTCCGCCGCCCTAAGCAGATCATTTACAACATCAATATCCTCTTGTAACCTTTTCGCCGCTATGGCGGCTGGTGTGCCCGTCTTAGCGGCCATCGCCGCAAATTGTTCTTCAAGCTCGGTCTTATCCCTTAGAATCTCTTCAATTCTGCTGTCAATCGCCTTAAACGCCTCTGTTGTCTCCTTAATAAACCCGGCGAGTATGCCGTTATATTGTGCAGTCATGTTATTATCCCATCCCTTTATTTATTCGTGAGTTCGTGTTCTTGGTGGTATTTATTCTTAGTGTAAATGTCTGTGATTTCAAATCTTAAATGTCCTGCCTTATTACCTTTGCCACCATTTATTGCCCTACGATTAACAGGAACTATCAATATATCTCCCACGGATACCGGGGAGGCTGCATACGCGCTCGTAGGAAGAATATACTCATATTCTTTAGAGGATTCAATATTGAAGTGCCCGCGCGCTGTTTGTGTATATCGGCCAGATACATACACAGTTACGTTGGGGTCTTGTGATATTGTTTGGTAATGGATGTCCCTATCCCAAAAGCGATATGTTCCCGTTATTTCCATCGGGTCAGGCACTTCAAGTAGTCCGGGGACACCTACTATTTCTGTGGTCAGCCTCTCCCCGCTCAGCACGTTCCCAAACTGGTCAAACTGGGATTCAAACCCTGCGGGTGACGTAGAAGCGTCCGGTGTGACTACCGGAGCGGCGGCATTAGTGTCTCTGTGAGCCCTGCGCATTGCTGCGATTTTAGTTAGTTCTTGCTCTATAAGCTTACGCACCTTTTCTTGCTGCTTGTTTATTTTATCAAGCTGTCGCTGGGCTTGTGCTAGGCGGCGCTCCTGCTTCGCAATATCGTTAAATTGTGCCATTCTTTACTCTCCTTTTTTCTTATTACTTCGGGCCGCATATTATTTGCACCCATCTTTCAGAGTAGCCGTATTTGCGGGCTAACTCCGCGCTGTTGAATCTTTTAAACTCATCCAAGATACAAATCTCTTGTGTTGCTACTGCAACTTCCGGCGCGGTTGTGGGGCCGGTTGCGGGGCTGCTGTCTGACTAAGCCCTAAATCAAGGTGTCTACTTCCTTCCTTTTAAGCTTTTTCTATATTCCTTGGTTATTTTGTATACAACTGCCATGTCAACACCGAAGACTCTTGCTGTCTCTCTGATGTTCTTGCTTTTTACGTAATAATCAAATATTTTTTGCGGCCTTATTCGGGCTGCTACGGTTGAGCCCGCAGATACGTAAATTACCGTGCCGCCGAAGGCTTCCATTAATTTAAGTAATGCTTCAGGGCCTATAACGTCATAAATATCGTTTAATATCGAATCGTCTTCAAACTCTTCAAAATAGTCAATCAAATCCTGCTCGGTGAGTTTTGCGCAATCCCTTTCTGCGCTCATTTAATCCCTCCTCTCTACGACACAGGCAGAAACGCCCCTGTAAGCGCTTCTGCCGTTAAAATAGGTCTTACCCTTAGAAATTGTATTCACACGCGTTATAACGCGTTATAACGGGGTTTGGGAGCGTTCTTTGCTTCTGTTAGCAAAAGGGTTGCGATTTTAAATCCTGCAATAAAGGACTGCTGGGTAAGTATGTAGGTTTCATCGTCGCCCAGCAACAGCAACTCTCCGAATAATTCCCGCTGCTCTTTGTTCAAGGTGCCGTAAAGCTTCTCGTTAATTTCTAACCACTTATTATTTAAAGCGTCTGTTTCGTGCGTCTTGCCTATGTCGGAGTAATTGTTTAATATAGAACACAAATCGCTTATTGTAGGATTACTTGCCATAGTGACGTCAATATCTTCAAACACTGTTTACCGCTCCTAACCGTTATTTATTTTCAAGAAAATTGTCAATTATCTCTGGTCGGACGTCTGGCCGCAATCTTTTGCAGTGCGGATATTAAACCGCCGCATTGCCGTACGTTGAGCCATTCCTGCCGGACTATGCCGAAAATTTTGAATGCCAGCGCGTTGACGTCGTTGTCGTTCATGTTAAGCTCTTGCGCTAAGATGTAAATCTTTTTGCGCATTGCCGCTGTCTTGGGGTTGCCGCCCTCGTCTGAGCGGCGGTAGCGCCGATCGGGCGGGGCCTCCCTTGCGGCGGCGTCCTTTAGCCGTCCCAATTCCCTGCAAACCCGGTCAATCTCGCCCTGGGTGAGCTCCCTTATGCTGTCCTTGCCTGTCTCGCGCTCGATGAGGGCGTATAGGGTTTCTTTGTCGAGGGCAAGCTCCGGGCACTTCGCGAGGCCCCATATGGTCTTGATGGAAAACGGGCTCTGCTGCCGTGCTGTCTGTGCTGCCATTAACGCGCCTCCTTTCCTACTGCCAGCGTAAAGCGGCGGCTTCGGTTATGACGTCAAGGGTGATAACGCTGTCTTGCGTGAGGTCCAGGGCGTTTTCCAGAATTCCGTCCAAGAGCCGGAAGCATCCGCCGCCCTGCGGTGTGTTTATATGGTTCCAAAGGGCGTCCAGCGCGTCCGGCGTGATGTTGTAGGGATGTAGGTACTCCGTCATTTCCTTGCGGTTAAGCCCTTGCAAGTCGGCGTGGTAGCGTATCCGCTCCGCCGTCTGCTCTTGGTACTGCTTGAGCAGGGCTTTTAGCTTTGGTTCCCCGGCCAGCACAACGCCAACGTCAGATTCGTCATATATATCCTGAATTATGCCAATCTTCCGGCTTGACGTCCCCGATATGAGCCGCTGGGCTTCATCAAATATAAGCAAATAGCCTTTATTGGTACGGAAGAAACCACGGAGCATGTTGACTCTATCGCTGAAGCTGTCGCGCTGGGGAAACCGGGGCATACCCACGGCTTTTTCTATGGCTTTAAGTAAGTCGGAACCGCTCATATAGCTGTCACACCTGATGTACTTTACACGCTCCAGCGCCGCGTATTGTTTTATGGATAAGGTTTTTCCAAACCCAATACGGCCCGTAATAACGCCTAATTTAGCTTTTTGCTGGCATACCCTGCAAACGCCTAAAGCACTGCGGACGTCGTTTGTCTTAAAAAAATCAGTGCGCTTGGCGGGCTTTTGGGGGAAAGGCGTCACGTTGTCGGCAGATTCCGCTTTTTTTAGGAAAGCTTCCAGCTTAGTCTCAATTTTAGAAGCGTCGGCCTCGTACTTCCCGGCCAAATAACGGCTTAAAGTTGAACTGGAATAATTGACTTCCCGGGCAAGTTGTTTTATACTAAGCTTGTGCTCTTTCAGGTAACGGCTTATCTGGTTTATGGTGGGCGGGGATTCTGTGGCGACTGCTGCTACTCCCAATTTGATTCCTCCTATCCTATTTTGCTCAATTGTTCCAATGCTTCCTCGGCCATCCTGTTAAGGTATTGGCTTGGCTGTCTCTGCTTTTTGGACGATTGTGCAGCCATTTCTTCCCGGTATTGCTTGTCTGCTGGGAGAGATATTACCTGTTTGGGCTGCCGGTTTTGGACGGTCATATCCAGTTTCCCGGCTATGGGGGTCATGCCGACGCGCTCAGCGTGTGTGAGCCGCGATTGGCTGACCCTCTCCCTGTCCTTTGCAAGCTGGCTGTTTTGTGTCCGTTTGTGGGCGGCGACTTCCTCCCCCGTGCTGAAACCGTGGCGGCTTAGAAGCGGTTCCCATTGTGCATCACAAATTAGCTTGCCTTCTTGGCTGTACACGGCCAATTTAGATAAATCCTCCGGGTTCCAGCGGATTTTGACGAATTCCCCTATGTATTCATCCAGCGCGGGGTTCATGTAGTTTCGGTCAAAGCGCCTGATTCCTGTCTGGTATACTCTCGCGTCCTCTGCTTTTCCCATCATCCTTTCCAGATATGATAGCGGCGGCGTGGGTTTGTTATAGCGCTCCTCGGCGTTGTCGAACAGTGACGCCGGGGTTTTGTACTGTTCGCCCATAGCCTTTAAGCCGCCGTGCTTCCTGTTGTGGTATTTGTCAAGATACTTTTCAAAAAGCTCGTAGCATTCATCCATAGTGATGAGCGTGTCGGCCTTAAGCATTTTTGGGATGTCCTTTTCGATTTTAGCGGCTGTCTTGGAGCCGGTAAGGGTGCCTGTGTAGGATAAAAACCATCTGGAGAACTGCAAACACACAGTCAGGAAGAACCGCTCTATTATGCCTTTGCCCCACGCCTGATACGGAAGGCTCCTGTAATTGTCAACAATACCGACGCTCTTTAAAAAGCCGTCTGCCTCGGCGTCAAGCATAAACACTCCGCGCTCCTTGCGGTTGCGCCCGGTGATTTCTTTGGCGGTGAAGTCCTTGCCGTTGTCGTTGTGGACGCACTGCGGGACGCCGTTTTCGTACACCAGCTTTGCCAGTGAGTGCTTAATGACAAAGGCGTTGGAGTGCTTGCATATGACCGCGCCCATGACCTTACGGCTGCGGACGTCTATCCACGCCACCAGTGTCGGGCGTATAGCGCTTACGCTGCCGTTGGCGGGGTCTGTGTACTTCACCCAGAAGTCAAAGGTATGGGCGTCGCCCTGCACAATCCCCATGACCGGGATATTGCTGGTATCCATAATCCCTTTTTTCATAACGGTGCGCCTGTACTCCCGTACGCCTTTTGCTGCAAGAATATGCGCGTTTTTAAAGCGCTTTACCTCCATCAGGTGCTCTATGTACCTAAGCACTGTTTGGTATCCGGGATAAGTCCAGCCGTTTTCCAGAGCCTTTTCTTCAAAGACGTCGTACAGCATTGTTACCGTGCCCTGATTCTGAGCAAAGGTTTCGTCAAACCAGATGTTTTCAACAAGCGCCCGCTGCTCCGGGGGGAGCGAGGGAAACAAGACCGTCTCCCTGGGCTTCCGGCACAAGCTGAATGCCCTGAAATAGTCGTAGCTGTTGCCCGTCTCAAGCTCCATGCGCCCAGCCCAATAAACGGCCTCTTTGTAGCGTTCTGTGAGCCTGTAGAACGTGCGGAGGCTGACGCCCAATTTTTTAGCGGTCTGTTCGGCATGGGCTGTTCGCCCTGCTTCGTCGTATAAAAGAAACGCTTCTATGACTTCCACCGTTTCCAGCGCCTTGTAATGCTCATCTGCGTGATGGTCAAGAAACCAGTTTATTTCAACATCAGCGTACCACGGACGCCGCTCCGGCGCGGGGGCTGCCAGCATGGCGGCGTCTCGCTCCAGTTTCCGCTGCTCCTTCTCATACTTCCGCTGGGCCTTGCCACTCAGGGAGGACAGCGCCACCAGCACGCGGGGCTTCCCGCCGTTCGGGGAGGGCTCGAAGCGTATCATATAGCGGTCTGGGTTGCGCTGTAGTCGCTTTTTTAACGCTTCATAATCAACGCCACTAAGCTCCGCCGCATCATCTAATGTGATAAATATTTCAGCCACGCTATCACCACCCTTCAGGGAATTTACTTTATTTTTAGCTGGTTAGAGTTCCCTCGTTAACGGAATACACCAAGCAGAACAATTTTAAAAACATTTTTGAGGGCTCCTCTTTTCCCTTCTCAATTCTGGAAATATATGATTGAGATACCGTTAGCGTGCTTCCAAAGTCTCTTTGGTTGAGGCCCTTTTTTTTGCGAGTGTCCTTTATTACATCTGCAATCAACAATACTTCCCCCTTTGTCTTCTCCCGCATTTTTCATTTGATTTCTACAACTACGTGCGGTATAATATCAGTACAGTTCTATTTTACATCAGCTACCGATATTTGTCAAGCGCGAATATTAGCATGCTGATATTTGGGAGGGAGACAATATGAAAACTATTGGCGACCGGATAAAGCGTCTAAGAAAAGAGTTGGATTTGACGCAGATGGAGTTTTCAAAAAGATTGTTAATATCTCAGTCGTATTTGAGCGGCATTGAAAAGGGAAATGAAACTCCTACGGATAAGCTTCAGAAGCTTATTTGTTTAGAATTTGGAGTAAATCAACAGTGGCTATCTGAAGACAAAGGAAGTATGTTTGACGATGTTTATGAGAATAACAAGGCAGTTTTAGCAGAAGTTTCTAACGATGCTCTGCTTGGAATTATGAAATTACTTTCTACGCCTTCAAGTGTCGAGTATGGTTTTTATGCTTATATTCTTAATACATTTGTGATTATTTTAGGAGAAGGAAAGCATTTTGATAATGAAGACGCGATGCTTCGGTATTTAGATTTACTTCAAATACTAATGGATGATTTTTTGCAAATGATTCAATTTGCTTCTCTCAAGCCGAAAAGTGTGGTTCTTAGAAAAGAAAGGTCTGCCAACGCTAACATAGCTTTCCTTGAGAAGTATAGAAAAGGCGTTATCGAGGACTTAAGCCAACTATCTGATTTTTTCATACAATCAGATAGTTCTCTTACTTGGACGGAGCTTTTAGGTGGCGAATAATAATACGAATTATACATCTTTTATACGTTTCGCTTTGTCCCATTGCAGTACTAAAGTGTTTTACGCTTTTGCGTATAAATAACCGCATAAGTAAGCCAATGGGACATCTTTACTCCAAGTTGCGAAAATGTCCCATTGCTTTTTGTCAAAAATAGCCGTTTTGCGGGCGGTTTTCCTTGTTTTGTAACGCGCCGCGCAAAAAAGTGACATAAGAATAAACCCGGCCATTAAGCCGTTTTTTCTTTGTCCGCGTTGCAAAAATGCACCCTGTAACGCGAGTTGCGCAATTATTGCAACGGCTTCCGGTTGCAGACTTCCCCCGCCACCCTTGCTATAATAAAAAAAAGAGCAACCCCACGCCCGAAACCCCCGTTACTGCCGGGGCTTCCACGGGCCGCAAGGCGGCTCTTTTCTTATTGTTGTAAGGTTTTAAAGGACGCAGGGCAAACGCTGCCAGCGTGATCAGCAGGGCTGCTGGGCGCAAAAAAACGGCGCTGGCGCTGGCCGACTCCGATTACCAAGATATTTGACACTGTAGCGACGGGCGTGTAGCGTTACGTCTCACGGGCTCGCGTCAGGGCTCGTTAGTTGGGCGTGTTGTCTCGCTTGCTTCCCGTCGTTTCTCGGGGTATCTCGGGGTATCTCGGTTTGTCAGTTTTCTTGGTAATCTATAAAAATGACGACAACGGCATGGTTGTCGAATGCCGGTACACAGGCCGGCACCGTACAATACCTAAGTCCCTGCTCCAGTAATGTATGTGGTTAAATCGCAGAGTGGCGGCCCGTTGGGGCCGGGAATGCGGGAGTGCCGGTCACAACCCCGGCGAAGACCACCGCATATAAGGAAGACTTCCGCCGAGTTTACGGGGTGCATACCGTGTGTTACCACACAGCAGGGCGATTTCTCACCTCCGGATTTACTGAAATTGCGGTTATGCGTTCCGGCATGGAAAGCTGCGAGTTTTCAAACTCCGCCATCTGTCTTACCGCCCGTTCGGCGTTATCTTCCTTAATCTCATATGGTACCGTTCCCACGCTATATATGCTTCTATCCCATATATAAAGGCAGGTGAAAAGGTTTGGAGCTTCTTACGGTAAAAGACGTTGCGGCGCTAAAAGGGTGCAGTGAACAATATATAAAACGTCTCGCGCTGTCAAACGCGCTGGAGTGCCAATGCGGCACGAACGCGCACGGAAAAAAGAAATACTTCATCCCTCTTTCCGCCCTGGACGCTACGCTCCAACGCAAATGGTACAAGCGTCAGGGGCTGCCGGCACCGGCGGGGCTGCGCGGAGCCGGAAAGCCGGAACCCTCCAGGCCTATACGCCCGCTAGAATTCTACAGCGCCGCCAGTCGCGAGCAGATTGCCTTGTGGACGGAGCTGCTGGACCGCTGGCAAAGCTTCAGGAGCGCATACGACGGCCCGATGGCCGAAGCGGACGCCGCTTTCCTGCGTGATGAAAAACTCAGCGTTTCGGTCAAGACTCTTTACCGCCGCTGGGAGTCATACCAGGCGAGGGACTGGAATGGCCTGGTGGATAACCGCGGGATCTCTAATAAGGGACGCTCTGACGTCCCGCGGGAGATACGCGACCTGTTTGAATATTGGTACCTTGACGAGCACTGCTTTAGTGTATCTAAATGCTATGAGCTCACACAATACTATTTAAAGTTAGAGCAGCCAGAGCTGCTTCCGGCGCTGCCGTCATATGCTACGGCTCACCGATGGGCGGCGTCCATGTCGCCGGCGCTGGTTTGTCTGGCGCGCGAAGGTGACAAGGCTTTTAATGACCGGTACGGCATTTTTGCGGACAGGCTCTATGATGATATGGTCAGCAATGACTATTGGATTGCGGACGGCCACAAGTTCGACGTCATCACTAAATCAGAAGACGGCCGCGAGAAGCGCCGCCGCATGACTATCACCGCGTTCATCGACGCGCGCAGCGGCATCTATGTCGGCTGGGTAATCACGGAAAACCCGAGCTCGGACGCCACGCTGCTTGCTTTGCGAAAAGCGATTATGCGCTACGGTATCCCGCGCTTCCTGTATGTTGACAACGGGCGCGAGTATCTTAACCGCGATATCGGCGGCATGGGCCACCGGCAGCGCAAACGTAAAGTTGAAATTACTCTCCCCACGACGATTTTGTCACGCCTGGGCATAACCATGACCAACGCGCTGCCGCGCAACGCCCAGGCAAAGATAATTGAGCGGGAATTTAAGAATATAACCTTTTTATCGCAGCTTTTTGACACTTACGTGGGCAGCAACGTTGTGGTAAAGCCGGAAAAGCTCAAGCAAAAGCTGAAGAACGGCCAGATACCTACAGACAGCGAGCTCTATGACGTTGTTGAAAATATGATTGAAGGGTACTATAACTGCCTGCCGTACAACGGCAAGGTGGCCGAAGACCGCGGCATGGCTAAATTTGAGGTTTACAACAGTAATTTGCCGGCAGTGGTCCGCAAGGCCGCCGGCGACGAGCTTAACCTGTTGATGATGCGCACCACTCAGCTGCAAACCGTGGCCCGTAACGGCGTTTATGTCACGGTGGGCGGCGAGCGGATATATTACTTTGACGACGAGCTTTTGATTAATTTCTCCGGCAAAAAGGTATTTGTGCGTTACGACCCGGAGGATATGAAGGAGGTCCGCGTATACGACGAGAACGAGGTCTTTATGAAAGCCGTTTCATTGCGTGAAGACGTCATAATGACGTATTTCGCGGACAAGAGCAGCAAGCAGGAACTCATGGCCACCAAGCGCCGGTGGCGCCGCAAGGTTAAGGATGAGATCGACGTCGTGCGCAACCAGGTCATCAAGACGCACGGGAAAATCAATGCCCTGGACATTTTTGTGCGTGTGGCTAAAATCAACCGGCAGGGGCTGCTTGTGGATGACGCCCAGGTGGTGGAGCTGGTTCGACCGGAGGAGACTATGTCCCGAATAGCCGCGACGGGTACAGACGGCGCGGTTGTGGATAAAGGCAGAATGATACACAATAACGAAGAAAGAGGTCGATTGAATGGCAAAAGCGAGTAATACCGCAAACGCAAACCAGAAAGTTTACAACCCCGAAATCCAGCAACAGCTAAAAGATTACATCGCAAGGGTTGGCAGCCAGACCAAAGCCGCCGGGCTGATCGGGTACAGCACTGGGACGCTGAGTACATACCGCGACAGCAAATACAACGGCGACGTCCACACGCTGGAGCAGAAGCTGCAAGAGTTTTTCAAAAACCAGAATGAAGCGGAAGGGCTGCACTCCTCAACCGGCTTCGTTCCCACATCTATTTCCCGGCAGGTTTACGACACAATAAGGATCTGCCACCTGAAGGGCGGGCTCGCCATCGAATGTGGCGACGCCGGGATCGGCAAGACCAAAGCTGCGGAAAAATACGTTGCGGACCATCCTAATTCATCTATCCTTGTCACAGTAAACCCCTGTTTTGTGAGTATAACGGCGTTTCTGAAATTTCTCTGTAAGCGCCTGAAGGCGCCCACAGGCCGCAAGGACGACATGTGGCTGGAAATCGACAGTCATCTCCGCGGGGGTAAGAAGGTTCTGATTATCGACGAGGCCCAGCATTTGTCTGTTAAGACCATCGACACGATACGCTCTTTCTTTGACAGCAACCCTGACCTGGGGATTATACTAATCGGCAACGCCGAAACCGTAAGCAACCGGGCGCGCAGCCGCGAATCTTTTGCCCAGATTAAAAACCGAACAAAATTCACAGAGATCCGGCACACGTCTCATATTACTGAAGAGGATATCCGGCTTTTGTTCCCCGATTTGGCAGACAAAGACAAAGAGATCAAGCTCCTGTACATGATAGCTCAGAGCGAGCAGGGCGTGCGCGGCGCCGCGAATCTATACGGCAACGCAGTAGATAATGAGGACGTCAGCTACGCCGGCCTGGTAGCAATGTCAAAAGAAATGAAAATCGTAATTTACTGAGGAGCGCGAGGCATGGATATTAAGGTTATTATCAAAAAAGACTTTAGCGAAGGCTCCCGGATACTGGCGTTTTGTACTGTTATTCTGGGCGGGATGTTTGCGCTTCACGAGGTGGCGCTTATCAAAAAAAGAACCGGCGAGCTGTTTGTCGGAATGCCTTCCAAGAAAGACGCCACCGGCGTGTGGAGGGATTTAGTGCACCCCATTAACGTCGAAGGGCGCAAGCTGATAACAGACGCGGTGCTAAAAGCATATCAGGAATACCTTCCGGTTTAAAGGGTTTTTAAAGGATTTAAAACGGCGTTAAAAGGAGGTTGTCGTGAAAGCAAAAGTCAAAGGAGTCTTGCTGTTCCTACTAAGCGCCGCTATCATCGCGCTGGCGTCACAGGGAACGACTCGGGCAGAAAAAGACATCACGCCGGTATTCCTGCTTATCCCGCTGGGTATCCAGCAGCTTGTGACCCGTGAGAGCGCTGTACATACTGCCGACGGTAGCCGCCATGAGTACCGGTAGTGTGGGGCGGCTTACTCACTCCGAGATGATCGCGCAGGGTGAGGCGAGCGTGGCGGCGTACGACAAGCGGATCGCGGAGGTTGAAAAAGAGCTTTTAACTGCGCCAAAAGCTCGTCTGCCGGTAATATACCAGCGCTTGGAGCAGTTAAACTACGACCGCACAAGCACATATAACGGAGTACTGCACATGAAAGAGGATTTAAGGCTGCATCCGGAGTTGGATGACCGCCCGGAGCTAAGTACAGAAAAGGAGGCTGTAATGGGTATCAAGGAGACTAAGCCCGCGAGAAACATGAATATCAACTGGAAAGCTCTGCTTGAAGACGTTGATAACGGCATGAGCACGAAAGACGCGGCGAAAAAGTACACCTGCGCTGAAGTTACGATTATAAACAAGCTTCGGACCCGCCGCCGGAAGCAGCGGGAGGCCGTGGAGGCCGCCGCCGGCGCGGGGGATGTGACAACGAAGAATTCGGCTGAAGGCGATAAAGCCAATTTTTCCGTGGTTACATTAAGGCCAACACCGTCCGAGATACGGCCTCTGGTCAACGATCTCCAGCTGTATGTCTCTTCTGCCGCGCGGCTCACATTGGAAACCATGGATAGTTTCTTGCAGATCATCTCGTCTGATCTGAACGCAATGTCCGCATTTGATCTTGGTGTGCGCTTCGGCGAGCTGCACAGCGACATTGGAAAGGCAGACGTTATAGCGCGATCTCTCTTAGACATGTTCCCGGAGCCCTGACGGCTCCGCCTGAATGCCACCGACGGCGGTCACAAGTCCGCGCATAAGGCAGAGTGGGGCTCTAATATTGCACTCATGGAGGCATATATGACGAATCTGGAATTACTTCAAAGCAATCGCCACAGTTGCCCATATGCGCTAGTCGTGCCGCCAATAAGCGCGAAAACATTCTGTAAGGACGGGTGCTCTGTTGATTGTAAGAAAATCATGATCGAGGAGCTCGAAAGGACAAAAGGCGGCAAGGAATTTCTGAACTCTATAGCAAAATGGTAATTCCAATGCGCTACGACGAGCTCCTTGCTGTCTACCCTGAAATAGAATACTTGTTTTCAGGCATATCGGAGCTGATCCATACCAGCGGCACGACCCCGGAAATGGCCGCGCAGTGGGCGACAGACTGGATTAACCAGCATATCGGCAAGAATTATCAGGTCCCAGCGGCGCATAAGGCGCACCAGTTTTTTGCAGCTATAGGCGGAAAATTAGAGGAGGTCGCACCGTGCGGTACCCAGATGAGATTTACAGAAAAGCCGAAACAGAACTGAATGTCCGGCGGCTGACCGCGCTTAACGCGTTGGACGCCCGCAAGGAGCATATCCGTCAAAACTATCCAAAGATTGCCGGGTGGCGGCGTCAGATAAACACGCTGGGCGTACAGCTTGGGCGAGCTATGATTGCCAACGACGCGGAAGCCTGCAATAACTTATTGTCACAAATCACAGAAACCCGCTGGGCTATGCAAGACGCCCTTATCGCCGCTGAACTGCCGGCGCATTATTTGGAAGCTCCTTTTACGTGTAAAGTCTGTGAGGACAAAGGGTTGCACGAAGGCCGGTTTTGCGAGTGTCGTCAAAAAATCCTTAACCGCTTGGCATATGAAATGCTGGCAGACGGTAGCAGTGCCAACGAATGCAGTTTTGATAGCTTTGATCTCAGCTTTTATCCTGAACAAAACCTGAAGGCTATGGCCAGCCTTCTTAAGTCTTGCCGACGGTACGCGGCTGACTTCTCCTCAAAGAGCCCCAACCTTCTTTTTTGGGGGCCGCCCGGTCTTGGCAAAACACACTTATCACTTGCAATTGCGCGGGAAGTCGTAAACCTCGGCAAGCTTGTAATGTATACCGGCGCCGTCAACCTTGTCAGCAGAATCGTGGACAGCGTCATGGGCGACGAAGACCAGGACGAATACCGGGAGCTTGTGTACGGCTGCGACTTGCTTATTATCGACGACCTTGGCGTTGAAATCAAAACGCACATCACCAAAAGTGAGGTATATAACCTGATCGACGAGCGCACAAAAAAATCCCGCCCAACGATAATCAACACAAACTTGAGTATAAAAGATATGGCTGCAAATTATGACCGTCGTGTACAGAGCCGTTTGGCGGGCTGCTACGTTGAGAACCGTTTCGACGGCGACGATATACGATTCCAGTTGAAAGAGAGGAAAGTATTATGCCCAGGATAAAAAGTGTCAGGGCTCCGCAGTTTAAGGATTGGACGGAAGTGGACGAGGCGCTGCGTGAAATTGGCGAAGCAGAGATTGCGCTGGAAGAGCTTGACGCCGAGTTGACGCGCAAAATTAACGAGGCAAAGGACGCGCTGGCGCCGCGGACGCAGTCCGCGCATCTTCGCATTAAAGAGCTTGCAGGGCTGATTGAGGATTTTGTGGAGGCGCACCGCGACGACTTTGACGGTAAGAAAACCCGCACGATGAATTTTGGAGAGGTGGGGTTAAGGCAAAGCACCACCATCGGGCTGCCGACGGATAAGGACGAGTATGACGAAGTCATCCGCCGCCTGCGGGCCCGGAAGATGGACGGCTGTATTGTCGTCACAGAAAAGATAGACAAAGAGGTCTTGCGTCAGTATGGCGCGGATGTAGTCCGGGCGGTCGGCGGCCGCTGGAGATAAACTGATAAGTTCTGGTGCCAGGCAAACCGCGAGACGCTCAATGATGTGTAAACTAACAGCCGAAACGGGGCGTTGCCCCGTACGCCGGGGACTCGCCGCCGCGGCGCTGAAGATGGCAGGCGAAATATGAAGGGGGGGGGCTTATGTTGGAAGTGAAATCTATGCAACCGTACCAGCGTGCACGGATTTACGGCCTTGCCCGCGAGCTCGGCATGTCGACGCGCAGCGCATACGGTGACGACGATCTGCATGTGCTCGTAGAGGGCATAACCGGCAAGGACTCTCTTACCCTGCTTGATGGCGACGAGGCGGAAAGGGTTATAGCCGAGCTTAAGCACCGCGGGCGCTTCGGAGCGCCGGCGACGCCTCCGCCTACGGCGATTCCTGAGAAGCCCGGAGGCGTATCCGCAGGGCAACGGGGTAAAATTCTCGCCCTTATGCTGGAGCTGCGCAAGCTTGACGAGACGCCGAACCGCGCAACTATTGAGAAACGCGTCGCCGGGATAATCGCCCGTGAGCTCAAGATTACGGCGTCTGAAAAAGACCCGTATGCCTGGCTGACATACCGCGACGGCGTCAAGCTGATTGAGGTTATCAAAGGGTACCTTAACACGGCCGGACGCAGGGCGGAGGCAAGGAGCGGTACGGGATGAATGGAATTACATTGGAACATCTCAGTCCGACCCAGCGGGAGGTCGCGGAGCTCATCGGCTTTGACAACTATCTCAAGATGGTCGAACGCTACGGCGGTACCAGCGGGGTATACTTTCCAAAGCAATCGGAGCTTGAGAAGTTTCCACGGAATAAGGAAATCAGGGCGAAATTTACCGGCTTTAACCAAGATGAGCTCGCGGCGGAGTATGATTTAACGGCGCGCACCATTTATAGCATAGTGTCAGACCTGATTCAAGAGCGCAAAGCCGCTCAAATCCCCGGCCAGATGGCCTTGCAATAAAGGAGCCTTTGTTATGACGCTTACACCCGTTGAATGGATAGTGTTTGCAACTGCCGGAACGCTGGCTGTCGCAGCTATAAGATACTTTCTCAAACGTGTTTTTAGCACTTTAGACGACCATGGCAAAGATATCAATGGTATTAAACTTGATTATGCGACAAAGAAGGAACTTAATCAAGTCAAGGAAGAACTGACCGGCGAAACGAAGGGCCTCTCAGAGGATATAAGCGAGATCAAAAAGAATTATCTGACGCGGGACGACTATTTCCGCTCGCAGGCAGAGACCGCGCGCAAGCTTGACCGGATCTATGAGATCCTGATTGATAAAAAAGGAGGCCCCGCGAATGGGTGACAGGGATGCGTTACTTAAAGAAATACGCACAGGAAATTTTGTGCGCAACAACGGGATTGTCATGCGCAATATCAATATCCTGCGCCATAAGTACATTGCGCTTAGGAGCGTTTACCAGGTCAGCCAGAGGGACATGAGCGAGCAGGAGTTCTTGGACTGCATCAATTATCTCTCTCAAAAGGGTTATATCCGGACGAGAAATATCCAGTCCGAAGAGGTGATCAGCCTGCCCGACGCCGAACACTATACGGATCTTGAGGCTATTCTCACCGACCTCGGTATCGAGCTTATGGGTGGCCTTATCATCAATAAAATGGTGGACGTGTGATGGCGGGGCGTAAAAAACGCAACCGCAGCACGGGGAAAATAGACCGGCTGCCTGTCCATCTAAAGGATACCGTCGAGCAAATGCTGCTGGGTGGAGGGACATACAAAGAGATAGTCGCGTTCCTTAAAGACAGTAGCCAGGACGTCTCACAGATGGCCGTCTGCCGTTATGCAGAAAAATTTCTCGCTAAGGTTGAAATGCTGCAAGTGGCGCAGGAGGATTTTCGCATGATTACGGAGCAGCTTGACAAGTACCCCAACCTTGACACCACGGAAGCCATCATGCGCATCGCCAGCCAACAGGTGCTTAACGCAATGACAAACGTGTCCGCTGAGGAATGGGATGGCGTCGATCCCGTCAAGCTGCTCAATAACGGTACCGCGCTGATCCGCGCGGCGGCGTACAAGCGCAAGACCGATATGGAGGTCAAGACCGACACAGAAGCCGCGCTCGATGCGAACAAGTCCCTGCTGTTTGACGTCTTAGCCAAAAAACACCCCGATCTTTACGGGCAAGTCATGGAGGCCGTCAAACAGGAGCAGGCGCTGCTGCAAGAGCAGGGGGCGATTTAATGAATTGGTATGTACTGCATGTTTTGACCGGCAGCGAGCTGGAGGTCCGGCGCAGGCTGCGGGAAAAAGAAATCACCGCTGTGGTGCTACAGGAGACGGTAACGTTCCGACGCGGCGGCGTCTGGAAAAAGGAAGTGCGCACGGTGTTCCCGGGATATGTTTTTATATATCTGGAGCTTACCGAAAACATATATTATTTGATCAAAGGCATACCCGGCGCGATCAGGTTACTGCCGAAGGGCGACAGGCCCCAGCCGCTGCTTAAAGAAGACGAGCTGCTGTTGTTATCTTGGGGCGCGAATGATATTTTACCCTTATCCCAGGTGGATTTCAGCGGCAAAGAGCCGAGGATCCTCGGCGGCCCGCTTAAAGAGTGGGAAGAGTATATCGTCAAAATTGACCGCCGACAGCGCCGGGCGCAGCTGCGTGTCCCCGTGCTGGGCGAAGGTAAGGACGTCACGTTATATATTGAGCTTACATAGACCTTTTAAAACCCTTTGAACCCTTTTAAAACGCCAAGCGCTCACCGGGATTGATTCGTCTCCCGGAAGATCGGATGGCCGTCAAAGTACCAGGAACCCGGGCGGGAAAACTCGCCTGAATGGCAGAGCTTTCCCAAAAAGCGGTTTTGGGTTTTGCTTCCGGGTTCCTGAATTTTTATTTTTACAGGAGGACTCTGCCGTGCCAAAAGTGTCTTTGCCGCGCTTTACCCCGGAGGATTACCAGCGTGCATATAGGGAATGGAAATGCAACTGCGGCCCTACAGCCCTCGCCGCTGTGACGGGCATGACTCTTGACGAGGTGCGCCCGCTCATGGGGGACTTCCGCGCTAAGCCATATACAAACCCCACGCAGATGTGGTCTATCCTCAATTGCATTGAGGGGCTTGAGTGGCGGAAACTCCGGAGTCCCGAAGCTTGGCCGCGCTACGGTTTGGCGCTTATCCAGTTTGAGGGTCCGTGGACTGAGCCGGGCGCTTTTTATCTTGCCGCGTGCAGAAATACCCATTGGGTGGGGGTGGACGCCTCTAATCCCGATGATATTGGTATTTACGATTGCAACGCGATGGGAAACGGGACAGGCTGGGTCTCTTCGAATGATTGGGAGCGTTTTATCCTGCCCTTTATTTTAGAGGAGTGTGTCCCGAAAGCGAGCGGGGGATGGCATATAAAGTGCGCTGCGGAGTTTTTATCCGCTCCGTTTATGTAACCGTTTAAAATCCCTTTAAACCCTTTTAAATGCGAAATATCAGGAGGTGCGCGGGTGAGCCATGTAAAACTTAATAAGGCTAGTAAGCTGCAAAGCCTTCTTGTGCCGGGCTGCCCTGCCGGCGGCGGCCCGGAGTACCCGGAGGTACCCGCCGGCATTGGGGAAGACATTGACATTGACGAGCTGAAGGCGTACGTGGCGGAATGCCAAAGGCTGGACGCCACGCTTGAGGAGAGGGCTGAGTCTGAGAAGATTGTTAACCCCTTTACCCGCCTTTCAACCGGGAGGATTATTGAGCTCACCGCAAACAAAGACAAATATGTCGCGCAGGGCGCCAAGCTGGAGCGCGCCCGGCGCAACTTTTTTTATTTTTGCCACATGAGCAACCCGGAGTTTTTTAAAGAGGACCGCTCATATTTGATGCGGCTCTGCACGGAACTCCAAGCGTTTTATGAGAGCGACGAGGTCGTTATGATTATCAACCTGCCGCCTCGTCACGGGAAATCCTACACGGCCGCACACTTTGAAAAATGGGTGTTCGGGTGTAACGCGCGTGAAAAGATAATGACCGGCTCGTACAACGAGACATTGTCGACCACGTTTTCCAAGTCTGTCCGCAACGGGATCAGCGAGCAGAAGGCGGACCCCAACAAGATTGTTTACAGCGATATCTTCCCAGGCGTGCGCATCCAGCGCGGCGACGGCGCTATGAACCTTTGGGCGCTGGAAGGGCAGCACGCCAGTTATTTGGCGACGTCGCCCGGAGGTACCGCCACAGGCTTCGGCGCGTCAATCATCGTGCTGGACGACCTTATCAAAACGGCAAACGAAGCCTTTAACGAGGATTTGCTGGAGGGCCACTGGAAATGGTTCACAGACACCATGCTGTCCCGCCTTGAAAACGGCGGTAAAATCATAATCATTATGACGCGCTGGGCGAGCGGCGATCTTGCCGGCCGGGCCGCTGAGCACTTCAAGGGCGAGGGGACGCCGTACCGGCTGTTGAGCATGAAAGCCGTGCAGGACGAGACAACGCATGAAATGCTCTGCCCGCAGATACTGTCATACAAAGATTACCGCATGAAGGCCAAGCTTATGAGCGAGGAGATTGCCAGCGCAAACTACCAGCAGGTGCCAATCGACATGAAGGGACGGTTATACCAGAGCTTCAAAGATTATAAGGATATACCCCGGGACGGTAAGGGGAACCCGCTGTTTACGGCTATCAAAGCGTATTGCGATACCGCGGATGAAGGTTCGGATTATCTGTGCAATATCATCTACGGGGAATATCTTAAAGAGGCCTATGTGCTCGACGTCTATTATACCAAAGAAGCTATGGAAATCACGGAGCCTGAGACTGCGAAGCGCCTGAATAAGTTTGGCGTCCGCATTGCGGATATAGAGAGCAACAACGGCGGCCGCGGCTTTGCCCGGAACGTGGAGCGGATCCTGCGGGAAAAACTCAATACAAACCGCTGCAAGGTCAACTGGTTCCACCAGAGCCAAAACAAGAGGGCGCGAATCCTGACAAATTCGACTTGGGTACAGGAACACATTTACTTCCCCGTCAACTGGCGGGATAAATGGCCTGAGTACTACAAGGTAATGCATAAGTACCAGAAAGAGGGCAAGAACGCCCACGACGACGCGCCTGATGCCACGACCGGCATAGCGGAAAAGATTGGCCGCCGTGGCGGCGTGTCAATTTTAAGGTGAGGTGATAGTATTGGCTGAAATAACAGAGACCACGCGTATAACGCTGCAGTTAGCCGCCGGCGCGCCGATGGGCGTCGCGGGAATCGTCGGTGAAGAAATTCGGCGATTTAGGTATGGCGAACAGTGCAGCCATATGGAGGAGGCCGAGCAGTATTACCTAAACCGCTCTGACGTCCAAAATAAGACTAATGACGTAGAAAAACGCTCCAACACTAAAATTGAGCACCCGGTGCTGAAAAAGCTCATTGACCAGAAGATCAACTATACGCTTTCCCGGCCTTTTTCAATCAGCAGCGATAACAAAGAATACAGCGACGCGCTTAACTTAATTTTTAACGACATCATGCGGAAAAAGGTCAAGCGGTTCGGGCGCGGAGCTCCGCGCCATGCTATAGGATGGATGATCCCGTACATAAGCCCGGCGGGTAAGCTGTCTTTCAAAGTCGTGCCGGCCATGAATATCATCCCTTTCTGGACAGACGACGAGCATGAGGAGCTGGAGGGCTTCATCTATTTCCGCGACGTCACCGTTTACGAGGCGCGGCACCCCAAAACCGTAACGAAAGCTGAGCTTTGGGACGCTTCGGGCGTGCGGTATTTTGAAAGCGACGGCTCCGGACAGTTCCGGCAGGACAGCGACAACCCGAACAGGGCGGACCATTTCACGGTTAACGGTATAGGCTACAACTGGGTGACGCCGCCGATCGTCTGGTGTAAGTACAACGACGAGGAGCTGCCGCTGCAATATTACCTCAAGGATCTGCTTGATGACATCAACTGGCAGACGAGTATTACCGCCGACGTTCTGCGCGACGTCGCGAAGTTTATTTGGGTGCTTAAAAACTACGCCGGCGAAAGTCTTGCCGAGTTTGTTGACGCCCTGCGCAAGTATCTGGCTATCAAAGTGGAGAGCGACGGCGGCGTTGACACTATCCAGCCCGACCTGAAGGTGGACTCCGTGCTCCAGTTTATCGACAAGCAGCGGCGGGACGCCTACGACCTGGGCGCAGGCGTTGACACTAAGGACCCCGAGCTCGGCAGCGCCAGCGGCAAGGCGATATACTTCCGCTACATGGACCTTGACACTGACAGCGCCCAGCTTCAAAGCGAGCTTAAAGCGGCTTTTCTGCGTTTAAAGCCGTTTTGGGATGATTACTTTATAATCACCGGGCAGGGGGATTTCTCCGGCGCATCCTTAGAGGTCGTCTTCAACACCGACATGCCGGTTGACGAGACGGAGATTTTTAGCAACGCCAAGACCGCCAAAGAAATCGGAATGTCCCTGCGCACCATCCTCACCAATATCCCCTGGATAAAGGATGTTGACAAGGAGCTTGCAAATATATCAAAAGAAGAGGCGGAGGCCCTTGCGAAACAAGAGGCGGAAATCGCCAGAATGGCCGGGCTGAATTTCCCGGCGCCGGATGCTGAAGATCCCCCGCCGGAAGTCGGTGATACGGGATGAAGCCCGCGGAATATTGGGCCGGGCGGTCGGAGCGGATAATCCTTAATGCGGAGCGGCAGGGCGCCGAGCTTATTAAAACCCTTAGCGGGTTTTATGCCGAGGCTGACCGGCAGATACAGCGTGAGGTCGAGGCTTTTTTCGGGAGGTACGCCTCTAGTGAAGGAATCGCGCTTGATGAGGCAAAAAAACGCCTGACGTCCGGCGAACTCAAGCGGTTCAACGAAGAACTGCGGCGGTACCACACGGAGGCGCAGCGGCTGGGACTTAACAGCGGGTATGTTCAACACTTGCGGACGCTTTCTGCCAGGGCATATGTAAGCCGGCAGATGGAGCTGCTGGCTCAAATAAGGCACCAGGTGGAGACGCTCATGGGCCAGACCCTGCCCGCTATGACCGGCACGCTGGCCGGCGTCTATAACGAGAGCTACTACCGCGAAATCTTTTATATGCAACAGGGACTGGGCTTTGGCACAGACTTTGCGCGTATGGACACAGGCACGGTGGAGGCTATTCTGCGCAAACCGTGGCTTGGCGACAATTTTTCATCCCGGCTTTGGCAAAACAAGGAGCAGCTGCTCCGGCAAATGGAGCAGATCATCCCCCGGGCGTTTGCCGCCGGCGAAAACTCCCGCGTGCTAGGGCAGCAACTGGCAAAGCGGCTGAATGTATCCCAAAGCGCCGGCGAGCGCCTTGTGCGCACCGAGGTCAGCCACGCCGCCAATCAGGCGAGCCTTAGAGCTTACAAAGAAATGGGCGTGGAGGAATACGAGTATCTTGCCACGCTGGACAACCGCACTAGCGAAATCTGCGCCTCTTTGGACGGTAAGGTGTTCCGTGTCACAGACGCCTCCACGGGCGTCAACTTTCCCCCATCACACCCACATTGCCGCAGTACCACGGTACCGTACTTCGCGCCTGACGAATTTGACGATCCCGCGAGCCGGGCCGCTCGTGACGCCGACGGGAAATACTACACCGTACCGGCAAGCATGACGTACGCCGAGTGGAAAAAGTTGACGGACCGTGGTATAATAAAATCTAAAGGTGGAATGCCAATGAGAGTGACTGACGAAAGCATTGAGAAAGTGCCTGCTATAAAAAGCGCTTTCATTGGCCCTAAGCATGAGGAACAGTTAAGATCAGCGCATCAGGATCTGTTGCGGTATATCCGTGGCGATGTGCCGGGCACGGAAGCTATCGCCTATTATACTAAGGATTTTGTGCAGTTGGCCCGGTATAAGGGGGACTCGGGGGCTAACGCGGTATTTCCGACCAACTTTTCAACGCCGCACTTTCTCATGCACAACCACCCGGATGGCGGGACGTTTTCACCCAATGATTTTTACGGTTTTATAAAAAACGGAAACACGGGGCTTATGACTGCGGTTGGAAACGACGGCTCGCTGTATTACTTGGAGAAAACTCAGTATTACAACGCTTCCGCCGCATTAAGAAAATACATAGGCCTTGTAGACGAGATTAAAGAAAGCTCTTTGGATTGGGAATCAGTCAATAGGCTGATGGAAGGGTTTCTTGAATCCTTAACTGAAGACGGCTTTATATATGGAAGGGGCTGAATGCATGGATAAGCCAAAAGAAATCCCGCTCGACGGGGAGATAACACGCGAATCGCTGGAAGCTTTACGCTCTGAGGCGGAAAAGTTGTTGGATGAGTTGGACAAAAACAAGCAGGAATCACAACCTGGCAAAAAGGCCGTATGACGCATGATACAAATATAGTTTATAAGCACTTCACCTAAACGGTGGGGTGCTTTTAAAATACTTCAAAACCCTTTTAAACGTCTTTAAAAAAAGCAAAATGCGCAATGCGCGGAAAGGATTTTACTATGATTCACGCAAGTATCAAAGCCCTGCTGGGCGACGAGCTCAGCGCCCAGGTGGAGGCAGCCCTTAAGGCCCAAGGCAAGGGTGGCGCCGACGTCGACGTCGTGGTCGGCAACGACGGCAGCTACATTTCCGCCGAAAATCATGCCGCCGTCAAAGGCCAGGCGGAAGCCGCGGAAAAGACGCTACAGTCTGTGGCGGGCGTATTGAAGGATCTCGGCGCCACCGGCGACGCCAAAAACCTCGCGGCGGACGTGCTTAAAGTCAAGGGCGACGTCGAAGCGCTCCAAAACGGGCACGCCGCCGAGATGGCGAAGCTGCAAAAGACCACTGCGCTCAAGCTCGGCCTCGGCGCAAACGTACACGACCCTGACGACATAATCTCGCGGCTCGACCTTGAAAAGATTGAGCTTGACGAAAGCGGCAAGCTCAAAAGCGACCTTGACGAGCTCGTTAAGCCTATCAGGGAGTCAAAGCCGTACCTGTTTAAGGAGCCCCCAAAACAGGAGCTCGACCTGAAGGGGGCCGTGCCGGGGCAGATGGGCGCTGCCGCGGGTGCGCCCGGCGGCGAAGACGCCCAACTCGACGCCATTTTTGGCTTGAATAATGGAGGTATGTAACTATGGCAAACACAATTCAGTGGGGCGTGCAGTTCCAGCAAAAGCTTGACGCGCAGCTCGTCCGGGGCGCAACTTCCGGGTGGATGGAAGGCAACGCGGGGCAAATCAAATATACCGGCGGCAAGGAGGTCAAGGTTCCCAAAATGGTCCTTGACGGCCTCGGCGACTATGGGCGCAACACGACCGGATATCCTGCCGGCAGCGTAGCCATCGAATACCAGACGCTCACCATGACGCAGGACCGCGGCAGGGAGTTCTCCTGGGACCGGCACGACGTCGACGAGAGCAACTTTGTACTCAACGCCGCAAACGTTACGGCCCAGTTCCAGCGCACGAAGGTCATTCCGGAGATTGACGCGTACAGATATTCAAAAGCGGCCGCGCTGGCCATAGCGGCGGGGCACACAGCCGAATACACGCCCACCGCGGAGGATGTTTTGGACGCGCTTATAGACGATATTGCCGCCGTTCAGGACCGCACCGGCGCTGACGCGCTGCGAATCACCATGAACCGGCTTGTCTACAGTATTCTGGAGAAGTCCAAAGAGATTTCCAAGAAGCTTGACGTTACCACCTTCAGCCAGGGCGGCATTAAGCTGGAGGTCAAAGGTATTGACGGCCACGCAATAGTGCCGGTACCCAGCACGCGGATGATGACCGCCTACGAATTCATGGACGGGGTCACCGGCGGGCAGGAAGGCGGCGGCATCAAACCTGCGGACGACGCGAAGTCAATAAACTGGATTATATGTCCGCCAACAGCGCCAATGGCTATATCCAAGCAGGATACCGTCAAAATTTTCACCCCCGATATCAACCAAAACGGGGATAACTGGCTGTTCCAATACCGCCGCTATCACGACCTGTGGATACTTGAAAACGTCCTTGAGGCGTTCCAGGTCAGCACGCAGAGCTAGGAGGTCTTGTGATGATAAAGCTTAAAAGAGATAATGTCGTTAAGACGGTCGACAGCGAGGCAAAGGCGCAGCGACTTGAAAGAGAAGGCTTTAGGCGGTTATCCCATCCGGAAGAGGTACCCGCCTGGCAGGACGGCGCTGAAGACAAGGGCGAACAGCCTGGGGAGCCCGCGAAGATGGGCGGTACCGGCGGAAGAAGCAGTGCAAGAAGCGGTAAGAGTCAATGACCGCCGCCGACATCCTGCCGCTCGTCAGAACCAAGTTCATAAGCGACGCTGTCACCGAGGCCGACCGTCTGATTGCCGTCGAGGAAATTGAGCAGACTATCCTCAACTATTGCCATATCACAGAGATCCCGCCGGCGCTAAAATTCACTTGGGCAAATATGGCCGTGGATCTTCTTACCTACCAGCACGCCGCCAACACGCCCGCCGCCACAAGCGGCGGTGACGGCGCTGAGACAGCCGGCGCGGTCAGCAGCATAAAAGAGGGGGATACCACCGTCAGCTTTGGCGGGAAGTCCTCCAACGCCGCTGACCGCGACCGCGCGCTGGATACGCACAAGGCAACGCTCGACAACCTTGTGATGGACTATACTGCGCAGCTGCAAAAATACCGGAAGGTGGCGTGGTGATGGGTTTGACTTCAACCATAAAAACCGCGTTGTCCCTTTTGTACACCGACGTAATGGATGTCCGGAGATACAAAAAAGGCACGGACGCCGACGGCAATGCTGAGACCGCCCTTGACCCGGAGTCCGTGCTTTCCGGCGTGCGTTGCCGCATATCCTTCACAACGATGGACAGCCCGGTTATCGGCTCCGACACAAACCCCACCGACGTTATGCCGGAGTTGTTCTGCGCGCCGGACGTCCCGCTGCTGAGCGGGGACTTCATCACCGTGACACGCGACGGCGGCGAGGTGTTTTCCGGACATATCGGGCGGCCTGTTCCGTACCCGAGCCACCTTCAGGCGCTGTTCCGGGACAAGGGCGTGAGCGACCGTGGCTAAAGGCGGTTTTGATTACAGGCAGTTTAAGGGCTTTTACGACAGTATAAAAAAGCTGGAGGCAGGACACGAAAAGTTTGTGGAAGGCTTCCTGATGCAAATGGCGCAACGCCTAATGCGGCGTACAAAAAAACGCACGCCGGTTGACACAGGGGACCTTCGGAGAAGTTGGTATCTTTCGAAAGTTGCGCGACGCGGTAACGATGTGATGATTAATATTATCAACCCAAAGCTGTACACGTCGTTCGTTGAACTGGGGCATATGACGCCTGGCCGCAATAGTTGGGTGGACGGCTATTTTATGTGTACGATCTCAATGCAGGAGATTGAGCGGGAAATGCCAAAGCGGTTTGAAGCCGCATGGAAAAAATACGCGGAAGATTTACTCGGGAGGTGACGCCATGCGCGGAGATTATATGCTTTCAGCCGTATCAAAGGCTGTAAACGCGGAATTTAATCAAGCCCCGGAATGTTACATAGAAGTACCCGCGCAAGGCGCCCGGCTCCCTTACATTTTTGTGGCGCAGCTACAAACAGAGCAGACCCCCGATAACCGCCTACGCTTCAACCGCTATTATTTCTTTGACGTCAGGTACCACCCGGACGATAAAAAAGGCAGCCAATACCGCGAAATCACTAACGTTGCGGAGCGCCTGAAGGCGTGCTTGCGGCAGATACCCACAGACGACGTGCCGGTGCGTGCGACAAGCATCCGCAGCGAGACCGTTGACGGAGTGCTCCACGTTTTTGCGGACTACTTTGTACGGGTTATGCTGCCGGAGCCGGAGGCGCCGGACATGCAGACTATCAAAACTATTGGGAATATAAAGGAGTGAAAATACTATGGCTGGCGGAACTTACACGGCGCAGAATAAGGTGCGCCCCGGCGCGTACATAAACTTCCAGAGTGTGCCGGCGCCGACGTCCAACGTGGGTACCCGCGGCATCATGACCATGCCGGTAGAAATGTCGTGGGGGCCGGAGGACGCCGTTATCAACCTTTACAGCACGGATTTACTCAACGGCAACAGCCTCGCAAAAATCGGCTTCACGGCGTTTGACGCTGGAAGCCTTATCTACCGCATGGCGCTGTCGGAATCATACCTCGCAAAACTCTACCGCATAGACACGGGCGGCGCTAAGGCTACGGCTGAGGTCGGCGGCCTGACTGTCACCGCCCTCTACGCCGGAACGACCGGGAACAAAATCGCGGTGGCCGTTGCAGCTAACGCGGCGGACGAAACAAAGTTTGACGTCGTCACATATTTTGACGGCGTGGAAAAAGACAGGCAGACAGTTACGGCGGCCTGGGAGCTCATCGCCAACGACTGGGTAACATTCGGCTCCAACGTGTCCGCTGGGGAAGATGAGACGCCGGAAGACGAGACCGTAGAAGACGAGACACAGGAAGATGAATCATCTGGGGACGCGACCCCTGAAGACGAAACCCCGGTTGTGATATCTGTCACCGGGGCCGCAGGCGTCTTTCTGGATGGCGGTGCCGACGGCGCGGGGAGTCCTGCGAATTACGCGGCGTACCTGAAGGCCATTGACCAGGAGCTTTGGAATACGATGGCCGTACCGAGCGCCGATAATTCGGTAAATGAGCAAATCGTGCAGTATGTCAAAAATAAACGCGAGAACACCGGCCGTAAGGTACAGGCCGTGTTGGTTGACTATTCCACCGCAGATTATGAGGGAATCATCAGCGTAAGCCAGGGCTACGTCAACACCGCTTCGGAGCGCGTTGAGGTTCCGGCCTTTGCGGCGCGCATCGCAGGGATGACCGCAGGTGCCACGCTGGCGGGCGTTAACAGCTCGCTCACCTTCAGGACGCTAAACGATGCCGTTACCATCATCAACCCCATTGCCGACGAGGACGCGGAGGCGGCGCTTAAATCCGGAAAGATGATCCTTATCCGCCGGCAGGACGGCTCCGTCGTGGTGGAGCAGGACGTCAACACGCTGCACACCTTCACGCCGTACCATGACTATCAATTCAGCAAAAATCGTGTAATCCGCGTGCTGGATGATATCGGCAACCAGGTATTGACCCGGTTTGAGAACGCATATATCGGCAAGGTGGACAACAACGCACAGGGCCGCGCCGTGTTCAAAGCTGATATTATCAGCTATATGAACGAGCTTCAGGGCATGGGCGCTATACAGAATTTTGACCCGGCGACCGACATAACCGTCTCGCAAGGCACGGAGATAAGCGCCGTCGTCTGCGAGCTTTGGGTGCAGCCGGTTGACGCGATGGAGAAGCTCTACATGCTTGTTAATGTGGGAGGTGAAGCGTAATGTCATTAAAATATCTTCGCGCCGGCGACACCATCAGCGGCCAGGAGGGACAGGCCCAGGCAATTATAGATGGCCAGGTTGAGAACTTGTTTATGATAAAATCCCTTGAGGCCACGATCGAGAAGATAAAAGAGGAAGTCAAAACCATCGGTAAGCGCGCCACGCAACACAAGGCGGCGGGCTGGAGCGGCTCCGGAAACATGACGATTTATTATGTCTCAAGTATGTTTAGAAAGATTATGCTTGACTACGTCAACAACGGCCGCGACCTTTATTTTGACATTGTTGTCAGCAACGACGATCCGACAAGCACGATCGGCCTTCAGACCGTCGTGCTCGAGGGCTGCAACCTTGACAGCGTTGTCATTGCAAAGCTTGATACGGACTCCACCGTGCTGGATGAGGATCTCGAATCTTTCGATGATGTAGACCTTCTTGAGGAGTTCCAAAGGCCGGGGAATATGTAACCATGCTACTGTAATCCCCTCTTTGTTTTGGCAATATATAGAGGTGAGGAGGGGATTGTTTAATGTTCTGTCAAAAGTGCGGAGCTCCCATGAATGCAGATGCCAGATTCTGTCCGAAATGCGGTATTCCTACCGACATAAAAGAGATATCCCCAGAAATTCCGACCGTGTCGACTCCAATTGAGCCCAAGAAAAAGCGGCGGAAGGTCGGGTGCTTAATCGCTGCAATTTTATTTGCTATTACGGGGACGCTGATAGCGGTTATCAGCCAGATGGGGCAGACTCAGCCGGATAGCTCTTCAGTATCTTTGCCAGTTAATTCGACCAGCGCCGTGCCTGAAGTTGATATATTACAGGATGTTACTGAAACAAGCTTATCGCAATTGGCAGAAATAAAGGAAATCCTTAGAAGGTGCGGAGTTGCTGTTATTTCAGTTAAGTACGATGATTTACTCGATGGCTTTATTGAAAACGACGAGGTTCTTGATGTTATTGGGTACCGCATAGAGAGTAGGGAAGCAAAAAATATTATTCTATATCTCAACACAGACAAAACTGTTTTCGCCGTGCGTTATGCTGATGATAACATGTACAAGGATGGGGAATTTATAAAAACCCTTACACAAATAATTAACCGCCCTGATTTGGAAATCATTGGCGATATTACAGACAGCAACGACGGCTTTGCGCTATATTTGGAGGGAACCATCAGAAATAACGCATCAAAAACCTATTCTTATGTTCAGGTGTCGTTCGGCATATATGATAACGCAGGAAATAAGACCGGGACCGCTATGGCAAATGTCAACAATCTCGGCGCGGGAGAAACGTGGAAATTCAAGGCGATTTGTCTTACCCCGCCGACAAATGGTGGAAACTATAAGCTCGACGAGATAACCGGATTTTAATCCATAATCAAATAACAATAAAGGTCGCCTAAAGGGGCGACTTTTATTATTGCAAGGAGAAGAAGATATGAGCGCACTACTTGATTTTATCACCGACAACCCTGTTGATAACGAGACTTTGGAAGTAGACTTATCCCCACGTTTTCAGGGGAAAAAGTTCAAAATCAGCATTATGGACAACAAGCAGTTTTCAGACTACCAAAAGGCGGCAACTAAATTCCACAAGGGAAAAAAGGTCGAGTTTGATTCTGGGAAGCTTAACACAATGGCAATCCTTAACCATACGGTAGATCCCAATTTCAAAGACGCAGCGTCTATAAAGAAGGCCGGATGCGTAACACCGGAGCAGTTTTTAAACCGTGCTTTAAAAGCCGGGGAAATCGTGGATTTGGCACAGCAGATATTTGAGCTTTCCGGCTTTGACCAGGACATGGACGAGGCGGTTGAAGAGGCAAAAAACTCCTAAAGGAAGACGGCGAAGCGGCAATGGCCATGTACGCGCTTTTTAAGCTGCACTGGCGGCCATCTGAATTTGCCAGTCTTCCTTTCAGGGAAAAAGCAACCGTAATAGCTATGATCCAAGAACGGATCAAGCAGGAAAAACGCGAGCAGGCTAAGACGCCCTCCGGGAGGGGGCGCGGCCGCCGCAGGGGAAAGAGGCGTTGACTTGGCGACGGTATCAAACACCCTAAAGCTTAACGATAAAATGATGGGCGTGCTGAAAAGTGTGACGCGCTCAATGCAGATGACGCTGCGCGTGATGGAAGACCTGGATAAATCCGCTTCCGGGCTTGACGTTTCCAAAAACCTTTCAGCCGCGACCGTTGCCGCCCGCCAAGCTTCCGCCGCCGTAGCGGGTCTGGATGAGGAACTGGACGCCGCCACAAACGCTGCAAACCGGACAGACAAAAGCGTGTTTGGCATTGCAAAAACTGCCGCAATTGTTACAGCAGCCGCCTACGGGATACAAAAGGCTTTTGACTTTGTCGTCGCGGTTCCCGCCCGACTTTCGGACCAGTTCACAATGACCGCCGCACGGCTTGACCTAATCAATGACGGCTTGCGAACCTCACATGAGCTTCAAGATATGATATTCGCTTCGGCTAACAGGGCGAGAGCCCCTTTTCAGGACACGGCGGATATTGTGGCGAAAATCGGCATGAACGCCGGGGACGCATTTAAGAGCGTTGAAGAGATGGTCGCGTTTTCGGAATTGCTTAACAAATCTTTCAAAATCGGTGGCGCTTCGGCGGAGGAGCAGTCCGGGGCTATGCGGCAACTCTCCCAGGCGCTGGCCTCCGGGGTACTCCGTGGGGAAGAGTTTAACTCAATAGCCGAAAACGCCCCGTCTGTAGCCAAAGCTGTCGAGCGGTATATTAACGCGCAAGGGCTTAACCCCGATAATATGTCTCTGCGGGAGATTGCGGCGGAGGGTATGATTTCCGCAGGCATAGTCAAAAACGCAATGTTTTCCGCGGCGGACGACATTAACGCCAAGTTTGAGCAAATTCCGCAGACATGGGAAGGTGCTATGACAGTTATTAAAAACAATGCGACACAGCAGTTCCGGCCAGTTTTAGAACAGATAAACCGCTTGGCGAACAGCGAGCGTTTTCAGAAGCTTGCGAATGATGTTGTCAGCGGCTTCGCCGTTATGGCGGGATATGCGCTCGCCGCGATAGATATCCTTGCCGGTGGCGCCGCGTTTGTTTATGACAACTGGTCGTGGATTGCCCCGCTGTTGCTGGGTGTGGCCGCCGCGTGGGGAGTTTATACTATAGCAGTCAACAGCGCGAAAATCGCTGAAATGGCACAGGCCACTTGGACTGGGATTGTCACCGCTGCTAAAGTAGTTGCAGCTGGTGTTACAATGGCGTTGACCGGCGCGACTGCTGCAAATACAGCTGCTCAGTGGGGGCTAAACGCCGCCCTGCTGGCCTGCCCCATCACTTGGATCATCATTCTCATAATCGCCCTTATAGCTATAATCTATTCGGTTGTGGCGGCGGTGAACCATTTCGCGGGTACGTCTATCAGTGCGACCGGCGTCATAGCGGGCGCGTTTATGTGGTTGATGGCCCTTATCGGGAATATTGTAATCGGCGAGATAAACGCGATAATCCAGATGTTGTGGACAATGTTCGTGGAGCCGTTCATCGGAATAATCGAATGGATACTTAACGTGACCCAAGGCGGCTTTGACAGCTTTGGCGGCGCGGTGGCGAGTTTAATCGGTCAGATTATATCTTGGTTTCTCTCACTCGGAAAAGTCGTCACTAAAATAATAGACGCTATCTTCGGCACCAACTGGACGTCTGGCCTTAACGATTTGCAGGACAGTGTTTTGGCTTGGGGTAAAAGTGACAAGTCCATCACGCTGGAGCGTAAAGCGCCAACAATAGACTACCGCTTTGACATGACCGACGCCTATGATACCGGCTACAGCTGGGGTGAAGGTGTGGACGACAAGCTCTCCGGAATCGCAGACAACCTGGGCGACTTGACCGGCGGTATGCCTGATTTTTCGAGCATGGGCGGCGACCCGCTTGACAACATCGACCGCGTGGGCAGCGTAGGCCGCATTGAGGACGATGTGACAATCTCCGACGAGGACATAAAAATGCTGAAAGACCTCGCCACGCTGGAGTACCAGGTCAATATGACACAGCTGACGCCGCAGCTGTCGGCCACCTTCGGCGATATCCGCGAGACCGCCGACGCCGGCGCAATTCTCACCTTCATAGAGGACTCTGTCGCGGAGGCGCTGAGTTCAAGTCTGGTGGTGCAAAACTGATGGATATACGGTTCTATATAGGCGGCACGCAGCTTCCCGTCAACCCGGCTAAACTGACAATAAAGCGGCAGGCCAACAACCACAAAACGGAGATAGTGCCGCTGGGTGAAATCAATATCCTTCGCAACGGCAAGCTCGCAAGCGTGAGCTTTGATTTCCTGCTTCCCGGACACGACGGGTACCCGTTTGTTACGGGGCCGTGGCGGGAGCCTGAGGCGCTGCGGGAATACTTCGACGGCCTTGTCAATGATGGCGTCGCTGTAAAGTTTACGGTCAGCGGGCTGGGCTTCAGCCAGCGCATGTCCGTGGAAGACTTTTCAGCGGTGCGCGCTGCGGGAGATCACGAAAGCTTAAAGTGCAGCATATCCCTTTTGGAGTACAGGGGCTACGGGGCCGGCACGCTGCTGGTCCCGCCCGCCGCTTCCGGCGGGGCCGTGGCATACGTGCAGCCCGAACGCCCCGTTGATAAGCCCTTAAACAGCACTTACACGGTCAAGCCCGGAGACAGCTTCTGGCGGATTGCCCAGCAGCAGCTCGGCGACGGTTCCCGGTATAACGAAGTGGCGCAGATCAACGGGATGACGGACGCCGGCGTGATACATCCCGGCGACGTCCTCAAGCTACCGACAAAATAAAGGAGCCTATATGAAAATAATAATTGACGCGGAACCTAAAGAACTGGCCGCTCTTGTCTTGGTACTACAAGAGCGGCAGTCTTGCAAAGTTGACGAGATTATGGACGCTATTGCTTCAAAGATGGATGATGCGCTAAGTGGAATTCTTTCAAAACCCTGATAGAAGCGTCCACTGCAATAGTGATCATCGTTTTGACCAGCTTGCTGCCCGGCTCATCCTTTATTGACATCAGCATCTCGGTTGAAACTTTTTCTGCGATATTTTCGAAGTCTATATCCATCCGGCGCCCCTCCCTTCCGCTCTCAGTATATCAAAGGACGGTGACGCCTATCAATATTCAATTCATAATTCAGGATAATCAGAGCGGCGTCATATACGACGCCTCGAATAACCTTGTCAGCGCTACATGGAGCGGTCAGATAGCGGGTCAGCCGGGCAAGCTAACCTTTGACGTCGTCCGCGACGGCGCGCTGAAGTTCTACGAAGGCTCCCCCTGCTCCCTCATAGTCAACGGCTATAAGCTTTTCTTTGGCTGGGTGTTCTCCAAGTCCCGAACAAAAGACATCCTGACGGCGGTGACGGCCTACGACCAAAAACGGTACCTTAAAAACTCCGACACCAAGAATTTCCCCGAAAGCACGGGCTCGGACCGCTTCAAGCAGCTCTGCGGGGATTTCGGGCTAAGAAACAGCGTCGTAAACCCTTCAGGCGTCGTGCTGCCACCCAAGATTTACGACAACAAGACTATCGGCGATATGGTTGAGGACGGTATAGATTTAACGCTTATCAACAGCGGGAAATGGTACGTCGTCCGGGACGTCTTCGGCGCGCTGGAGTGGCTGGACATAGCGGGCCTTCATACCAACCTCATCCTGGGCGACTTTAAAAACATGACCGGGTACGACTACCAGACAAGCATTGACGAGGACACGTATAACCAAATCAAGTTGGTGCAGGAAAACAAAAAGACTGAAAAGCGCGACGTCTACATTGTAAAGGACAGCAGTACAATCGCCCGCTGGGGGTTGCTACAGTATTACGAAAAGGTTGACGAGAACGCAACCGAGGCGCAGATCAGGCAGCGGGCGGACCAGCTTATCAAGCTTAAAAACCGCGTCACGCGAAAGCTTACGATAGACGCTATAGGAGACTTTCGCGTTATGCCCGGCAACAGTATATGGGTGGAGACGCAAATGGACGATATGATGATTTCGCGGTACATGCTTGTACACGCGGTCAGCCATACGATCAAAAACAGGTTGCACACGATGAATGTTACGCTGGAGGTGGTGGAGTAGTGGCGGGCGAAAGATTAGTGGAATTAATGCAGAAGGCGGCTAAAGGCCAGAGTGAAAGAGAGACGCCGACAGACTTCCTGTATGGGACAGTTACAAGCGTCGCGCCGCTCATAGTTCAGGTAGACAACAAATTCCCGGTCTATGATCACCAGATTATTTTGTCCGCCCTATGCAAGCCTTTTGTGACGGACGTCTTTAAGCATTTACATAAAGACTCCGTGCTGGACGAGACTGACGAGCGCCTTATCACCGTGGAGGTATGGCGCGAAAAATACTACGCGCTGGATCGGGAGGTGTTCCCGTGATCCCGGAGTCGGCCCTGCCGGACGTAAGCCGGCTTGTTGTCGCCCCGCAGCCCGGCTACACATACAAGCTGGACCTCTCCAGCAAGCGTATAGTGGGCATGGTAGACGGCCTTGACGCCGTCACGCAGATGGTATACAAAACGCTTTACACCGAACGGTATGCGTATCTTATCTACGACTGGAATTATGGCATGTATCTTGAACAATATCTTGGAAAGGATATGCCGTTTGTCATGGCAGAGATAGCGGGCGTGATTAACGAAGCGCTCCGGGTAGATGACCGTGTGATGGAGGTAACGGATTTTAAAATGGAGAGGACCCGCATAGACGCGCTATATGTGGAATTTACGGTACAAACCCCCGAAGGGGTACAGCGTACGGGAATGGAGGTGCCGGTAGCTTGACAGATACCGCATTTGTAGGCGCACACCTTGACGCCTATACTTTCAAGCAGCTTATCAAAGACGCTCTGGCGCAGGTCCCCGATAAGGTGGACAAGCGCCAGGGCAGCATTATTTATGACACGCTGGCTGTCAGTGACGCGCAGCTCGCCGAGGGCTTTGCAATACTCAAGGGATACTATCTGGACGTCTACGCGCTGACCGCCCGCGGGGATTATCTTGACCTTAGGGTAGCGGAAGCCGGTGTTGCAAGGTACATGGAGACGGCGGCGGTCAAGCTGGGCGTTTTTATGGACTCAAGCGGCTGGCCTGTTGATATCCCTATAGGTTCGGTATTTTCGACCGCGAGGGACACGAATCCCCTCAACTACACGGTGACAGACGTCCACACTGAGGACGGCGCGGTAGTACCCGGAAGCTACCGCCTGACTTGCGACACGCCCGGCACGGGCGGCAACGACTATGTAGGCCCGTTGCTGCAAGTCACATACATAAGCGGTATAGCAACCGCCGAAATGTCCGGGCTGCTTGTACCCGCACGGGACCGTGAGAGCGACGACGATTTGCTTGCGCGGTACATAGAGCAAATCAATCGTCCGGCATACGGGGGGAATATCGCCCATTACAGACAATGGATCCTCGAAATGGCGGGCGTCGGCGCAGTGCAAGTGTACCCGGTTTGGAACGGCGGCGGGACGGTCAAAGTCAGTATTATCGGCGCGGACTACAGCCCTGCCTCGCAGACGTTGATAGAAGAGGTGCAGTCGGCCCTTGACCCGGAGCAAAACGCCGGAGTAGGGTTGGGCATAGCGCCGATCGGGCACGTGGTGACAGTGGCGACGCCTGAAGCGGTATCCGTAAATATCCGTGTGAATATTACATTGCAGACCGGCGTAGCCCTCGGCCAAGTTGAAACGGAAATAATTAAAGCAATTGGCGCGTATCTGCTTGAGTGTCGGGAGCAATTCGGGGCCGCCGGAAACATGAACCTATATGTGGTAAACGTTTATCGCGCACGCATATCAACGGCTATTATGCAAGTCGGCGGCGTCGTCAACGTTACGGACGTGCTGATTAACGGCGAAGACGCCGATCTGCTTTTGACTCAGACGGCGCGCTCGCAGCAGCTGCCCGTGGAAGGGACGGTGGAGTTGAATGCGGTCTGACATACGAAGCCTGTACCCGTCGATTTACCGGGGAGTGCTTGAGACAGATATCCTCGCGGATATTGAAGATTTACAGTTCAATAACTGGTTTTCCGAAATGGACGACGCCCGGAATAACCAATTTATCTTAACGGCCGACATTCGGGGAATAGAGGCCTTTGAGCGCGTATATGAAATTCAGGCGAACCCCTCTGAAGAGGATATTGAATTCAGGCGGCGGCGGGTGTTGGCCAAGATGCTGATGCGCATACCGTTCACTTGGCGATTTCTGCTTCAATACCTAAGGCAAGTGGATGAAGGATATACCGCCGCCCTATATCACGACGAATATCTTGTGATTATACAGGGTAGGTCATTTTCCCCAGCGACGCGGGCAATGCTGTTTGACGCACTCAGGCAAATTGTTCCGGCAAATATGGGGCTGGGGTTTGAACAAACCGCAGAAACCCTCACCTGCGCGATAAAAATAGGCGGGGTGACAAAAGCCACTTACGAGCAAACATCACCACCGAGAACAAAGGCGCTCAAAAAAGATATCCGCGCGACTGCCGCGTTATCGACATATCAGAAATCTTAGAGGGAGGTTTACCATATGGAACATGTATTTGTAGTCCCAAACGCTGGATGGGCGCTTCTTGCCAAGCTGCTTGCCGGGGAACGGCTTGTAATTACCCGCGTTATGGTGGGAAGCGGAAGACTCACCGACGAAATGGACCCGGCTGAAATGACTGACCTGTTGCAACCGATAGCGCAAGCGACGTCAAGCGTGCCGATTACAGACGGCAACGTTTGTAAATTCATAGTGGAGTACCGCAACGATTTAAACGGAGGCTTGGAAACCGGTTTCTGGATAGGCGAATACGGCGTGTACGCCATGGACCCGGACGTTGGGGAGATCCTGTTATACTACGTGTCCTTGCGTGAAGCGCCACAGCCTGCATTACCTTACACACAAGGCAATCTTGATGTGCATAGGTTTCCCGTCGCGATAGTCTTGACCGATGCCGTTGACGTAATCCTTAATTACCCTCCCGCCGTGTTCGTGACATACGAGGACACCGATGAATACTTCCACACGGTGGCGTTACCTATTGTCACGGCTGAAACGCGGCTGTTAATCGCGCAGCATAATCTTGACCACGAATCACACCCGTTCATTCTCGGACAGGTGTCCAGAAACGACAGCCGCATAACGCACCTGGAGGACATGCTTTTAAACGACGTCAAAGGTAATCCTTACATGATAGTTTTTGACAGTCTTGACGGCCTGGTTGTTTCCGGTGTGTATAACCAGGACTTACAAAGAATTGAATTTTAGGGGGATAAAGCATGGCACTTGTTGCACTAAGCACAAAAGCGGTTGGTTCTGTTGTTAAAATCAAGGAAAGCGGAACGGCGCAGAACTATATTGTTGTTCACCACGGAAAACCGTCGAGCATTTATGACAACAGCTTTACAGGTGGAACAATTCTTTTGCGGCAAAATTCTCACTCTTCGAGAGTGTGGAACACTTCATCGAATAACGCTTACGCGACTAGCGCAATCCATACTTGGCTTAACGGCATATTCCTAAATACCATTGACGCAAACATTTCAAGTAAAATAGTACAAGTCAAAATTCCATATAGAGCGGGAACCGGAACGTCGGCCACCGTTACATCCGGAACAAGTGGGCTAAGCTGTAAAGTGTTCCTTGCGAGTGGTAGAGAATTAGGGATTGGAATTTCTGACGGAAACGGGCAGTATCTCCCTTCGGACGGCGCGAAATGGGACTATTTTTTATCTGGCGTCGGGTCGTCTGCCCTTTCGTTGCGTAATCTCAGTACTAGCTGGTGGCTGCGATCGCCGAGCACGTATTATGAATATACAAGCTCTGTTGGTGAAATAATTAGCGGCGGTGGTTGTTACTCTAATTCAGATGCTTCTCTTTCTAAGGCCATTCGCCCGGCTCTTGTACTCCCAAGTAGTATACTTGTCGACGACTCCGGTAATGTCACCACCAATACTGCGCCGCCTGTTCCGGGCTCTATCACAGTGCCGACTACTGTTAACGGAGGTACGACGATTACTGTGTCGTGGGCTTCCGTGACCGACGCGGAAAACAACCTCGCGGGATACAAGGTCGAGCGGAGCTTGAGCGGCGGGACATGGACACAGATATACCAGGGAACAGCGACGTCAACGACCAACGCGGTTGCGTTCGGTTCAACTACTGTGGCATACCGTGTCAAAGCATACGACACGGAGGGGTTAGAGAGCACGTACCAGACCTCGGCCACTCGGACGGTTGTCAACAACGTCGCGCCCACGACTCCGGGAAGCATAAACGTCCCGACAACCGTAATTGGCGGCGATGCATTGATTATTACATGGACCGCGTCAACTGACTCGGACGGAAATCTGTCCGGTTATATTCTGCAACGCAGCACAGACGGCGGCACGACGTATACGCAGGTATTTAAAGGTTCGGCGCTGTCATATACGGACACGATTACAAAGGGCTGGGCGTCTGTCAGATACCGGGTACAGGCTTACGACGCCAGTAACGCGACGTCCAGTTACGTCACAAGTCCCGCGCGGACTGTGGACAACACGGTCGCGCCACAGATCACCAGCGTCACTTCCGGGGATATGGGGTTGACGTCAGAGGGCTTTGGGTGGACTTACACCGTCACGCAGGCAGACAGTGAGGTCACGACGGTTACAGAGAAAATTGACGGCGTAAACTTGCGGAGCTACACCGCGACGCTCGGTCAGCAGGAAACATTCAGCGTGGTCGACATGACTTTTATGACCCTGCTGAACGGAAACCACACCATGACCGTGACGGCCACGGCGCTTAACGGGAAAAGCACCACTTACACCGTGACATTCTCCAAGGGTGTTTATGCGCTGTCAATCACGCTTGCCGAACCTATGGAGGCCGACGCGCTTATCGCCAAGATGGTGCAGAACATTCAGCGCAGCATTCCAGCCGACGCCACATTTACGGTGCACGTCACGAATAACGCGAAAGACGCAGACCCTGTGTGGGAAGACGCCACGACGTCCATTACGGGAGGACACAATTACATCTTCACGAATCAGACGGCGGCGAACGGCAGCGCGTTCAACTTCCGAATCACGGCGTCACGGGGCGCAAGCGGCGACGGCGGCTTTATAGCATCAATAGGGGGTGCGTTTGAATGATAACACGCAGGGTTGACAGCATTAGGGATATGAGGCTGAAGGAAAAAGGCATCGTTCCGCCGTCAAGCTGGGACGACCTGGCCGAGGTTAGGCGCGTCAAGCTTGAAGAAGCCGGCGCGGCATGTACCGAAGCAATTTATGCCGGCGTCGAAGTCGGCGGTAAGCGTTACAGCCTTAAGGACCACGACCAAACGGAGATTATGGCGCAGTTGCAGTCGGTTAAGGCCGGAGCCGCAGCGGTCCCGTACCACGCTGACGGCGAATTGTGCCGGATGTACGCGGCAGCAGATTTCACCGAGATAGCGGAAGAGGCCACAACTCACATTTTTGTGTGCCGCACATACTGCAACCACCTGAACGCATGGATACGACGCGCATCCATGAAGCAGCTTGATAAAATATACTACGGCGCGGAGCTTCCGAAAGATCTTGCTGACAGTATGGCCGCGCTGGTGGGCGGTGGGTCCGGTGGTTAAGCTTTTGCGCCTCTCCTCCTTATGGCTATGGGGAGGCTTCATTTATTATCTCATAGAATTATGCTGGCGCGGATACAGTCACCCGTCCATGTTCGTAGTGGGCGGGTGTTGCTTCGTTCTGAATGGCGGTATCAACAACTGGCTGCCGTGGGAGTTGGGGATAGTATGGCAAGCCCTGACAGGTGCGGCGGCGGTGACGCTGGTGGAACTCGGCGCGGGCCTTGTGCTCAATGTTTGGTTGGGCCTCGGCATTTGGGATTATAGCAATATATCATTTAATTTTTTCGGGCAAATTTGTCTGACGTACAGCCTCGCGTGGATTATCCTGTCGATGGTCTGTATCCTGCTGGATGACTATCTGAGATATATGCTGTACGGAGAGGAAAGACCGAGATATACGGTGTTTTAAAAGGCGTTTAAATTATTATTAAGGAGTGTTTTAAAAATGACGGATAAGCAAAAAAAGTGGCTCAAGGCGGCGTGTGTCAGGGCGGTAAAAACTGTGGCTCAGGCCGCTGTAGCGACAATCGGCGCCTCTACAGTGGTCGGCCAGGTTAATTGGGTAACAGTAGGGTCAACCGCAATCTTGGCCGGCATCCTCTCTATGTTGACAAGCCTGGGCGGTTTGCCTGAGGTGGAGGGGTAAGATATGGCAAGAGTTTTTATCGGCGTCGGCCACGGCGGGCCGGACCCCGGCGCGGTTGCCAACGGCCTTCGCGAAAGCGACGTCAATTTAATTATGGGCTGCACGCTCAAGGCTGAGCTTGAGCGCCACGGCGTTACATGTGATATTTCTCGCATAAAGGACGAGTACGACCCGCTTTATCAGGAAATAGCGGAGTGTAATGCCTTCGGCGCGGATCTCGCGGTGGAGTGCCACAATAATGCCGGTAACGGCGACGGATATGAGGTCTATTACCAGACCGGGATATACAAGGCTAAGTCCCTCGCGCTTGCCTCATATATAGAGCAGCGCGTCGTCACTATAGGCCAAAACAGCCGCGGGCTGAAGACCTGGACAAACTCGGACGGCTCTGACCGCTTCGGCTGGCTGCGGCAACTTAATTGCCCTGCCGTGCTTTGCGAGGGCGCATTTATCGACAATATTAACGACGTCAAATGTATTGACACCATCGCGGAGCAGGAAGCCTTCGGAGTGGCATACGCCCAGGGCGTGCTGGATTATCTCTGTATCAAATGGCAACCGGCAGAAACCGAAGCCGACGCCGCTCACATACTGCACGCCGTCATACGCCAAGTCGGCGCTTTTGCTGATGAGGCAAAAGCTGAACAGTTCGCCGCGGCCATGCGGCAGCAGGATCCCGGTGCTTACTGATACATACAGCAAAAACAGATGGCCTGACGGCTGCTGTCGTTACTATAGGGGATGGTGAGTCCAATGGTTTAAGTGAGCTCAGCTGAGAGCATAACCAGCGCGGATATTAATAGTGAGACATGGGGACACCGCCTGCCGGAGATACCACCCTGGCGGGCGGTTAATTTATTGAAAGGAAAGATACTGTATAAATAGTTTTATCCCGTGGATAGGCGGCAAAAGCCAGCTTAGAAAAGACATCCTCGCATTGTTCCCAAAAGAAAAGCCCGCACGGTACGTCGAGGTATTCGGCGGCGCGGGCTGGATGCTTCTCTCGCGTGACAAGCACGCGCAGCTTGAAGTTTTTAACGACATCGACGGCAGTTTGATTAATCTATACCGATGTATCCAGTACCACTGCGCCGAGCTCCAGCGGGAAATCAGGCTTGGCGGCGAGCAGATTCCTCCCAACTCCAGGGAATTGTTCCAAGACTATATCGCGCAACTTGGCACACGCGGCCTTACCGACATACAGCGCGCGGCCAGGTATTTTTATATCATAAGAATCAGTTACGGCGCTGACAAGCGCTCATTTGGCTGTAATAAAAAAGCCCTTGAAAGGGCGATTGAGCGGCTGCCCGATATACAGCAAAGGCTGCGGGACGTCGTGATAGAGAACCGCGATTTTGAGCAAATTATAAGGACTTACGACAGGCCGGACGCGCTTTTATACGTCGACCCGCCCTACTTTAAGGCGGAGAAGCATTACGACGGCTTCAGCCCTGAGGACCATACCCGGTTGCTGGGATTATTAAAAGGTTGTAAGGGTAAGTTTGTCCTTTCTTATAACGACGAGCCGGAGGTGCGGGACATATACAAGGGATTCAATATCCACGAGCTGGCGCGCACAAACCCGCTTGCTAACAAGAACGGCGGCGGCGCTGTATACCGCGAACTGGTCATTACAAACTATGAAGATTCTTAAACTGAAGCTCTTTTAGAACCCTTTTTCACCACGGAGGCCCCTGCTTTAATTAGTTTTTGATTTTTTCTTTTGAAATATTTCTGAATTATTATGCAAAAAGAGAGGCCTTCAAAGAGGGTTTATCTCCCTTTAAAGGCCCTTGTTTTTCTCATTTATCATGAAAGATTTTCTCATTTATCGTGGGAAGTTACACCGCGTTCAAACAGGCTTGCCGCAACGCCGCGTGGCTGACGGCGCATTTGCTCAAAAGACACAACCTCGGCATAGAGGCGGTTGTTCAGCATTTCAAATGGAACCGCAAGAATTGTCCCGCAGAACTCCGCAGCGGCGCGTGGGGAGTGACATGGGAGGACTTCATTGCAATGGTAAAGGAAAACCTCCCGCCTAAGACCCTCTACCGCGTCCAATTTGGGGCCTACTCCACACAGGCAAGAGCCGAGGACGTACTGGCGAAGGTCAAGGCGGCGGGCTTCACCGATTCCATAATCAAGAAGGAAATAAAATGACAGCCACAGACAAAGAGAAAATTAGATATTTACGCGG
>QMCE01000360.1_pt1 | contig 49753 bp, 47 predicted proteins | sample 1821851 | NCBI WGS metagenome assembly QMCE01 (sample SAMN09453174, study PRJNA476694) | Termite gut metagenome, whole genome shotgun sequencing project. | isolation source: worker | host: Odontotermes sp. | place: South Africa:Pretoria | collected 2016-01-28 | reverse complement strand
AGGCCCGCAATGACGAAGAAGGTTGGCCCGCAATGGCGCTTGGAAAAATCAACGTGCTTGGGCACTCCCTCATCATACAACATTTGCATACCGGGCGCAACGTGATATGGTGGATTAACTTTAAAAGCAATTTGAAGTTAATCCCGTGTATATTGTATACTGTGTATGTGTATTGTGTATGATATTATGACGCCGGGCCGAATAGAGGGGGACGCGAGATGGAATTGGACGTGATATTGCTGGTGCTGCTGCTGGTGCTGAGCGCGGCGGGGCTGGCGCTGGGCATTGCGGCGCTGGTGAAAAAGCCAGCCCCGCCGGACACGCGGGAGCTGGAAAAGCGCCTGACGGAGGAGATGCGCGCCTCCCGGCAGGAGAGCGCCGCCGCCATGAACGCCGCTGTGCAGGGCGCGGCCCGCACCCAGGCGGACACCCAGCGCCAGTTGGGCGAAGCGCAGGACGCCCGCCTGCGCGAGCTTCGGGAACAGCTTGGCGACGGGCAGGCGGCCTTGCGCAGCACGGTGTCTGGCCAGCTAAAGGCGCTGGACGAGCGGTTCAACGCGTTTTCTTTGCAGAACGAGCAGAAACTGGAGGCCGTGCGCCGCACCATGGAGGAGCGGGTGAGCGCCATGCAAACCGGCAACGAGCAAAAGCTGGAAGAAATGCGCCGCACCGTGGACGAAAAGCTGCAAAAAACCTTGGATGAGCGCCTGAAACAGAGCTTCAGCCTGGTGAACGACAGCCTTGATAAGGTGCAGCGGGGCCTGGGGGAGATGCAGAGCCTTGCCACCGGCGTGGGCGACCTGAAAAAGGTATTGAGCAACGTGAAAACGCGGGGTATTTTGGGCGAGATACAGCTGGCGGCCATTTTGGAAGAACTGCTGGCGCCGGAACAGTACGAGGCCAACGTGGCGACGGTGCCGGGCTCCGCCGAGCGGGTGGAGTTTGCCGTGAAGCTGCCGGGGGACGGCGAGGGCGAAACCGTGTGGCTGCCGATAGACGCGAAGTTCCCCTACGACGCCTACGCCGCTCTGCTGGACGCCTACGAGGGCGCGGACGCCGCCGCGGTGGAGGCCGCCGCGAAAACGCTGGAGGGGCGCATTCGCCTGTTTGCGCGGGAGATACACGAAAAATATGTGGCCGTGCCGCACACCACCGAGTTCGGCATTATGTTTTTGCCGGTGGAGGGGCTGTATGCCGAGGTGGTGCGGCGGGGCCTTGTGGAAAAGCTGCAAAGCGAGTTCAAGGTGAACATTGCGGGGCCGACCACCATGGCCGCCCTGCTGAACAGCCTGCAGATGGGCTTCCGCACTTTGGCCATACAGAAACGCTCTGGCGAGGTGTGGAAGGTGCTGGGGGAAGTGAAGGCCGAATTTGAGAAGTTTGCCGATTACCTTGTGAAGACGAAGCGGTACATTGAGCAGGCGGGCAAAAGCGTGGACGAGCTGATTGGCACGCGCACGAACGTGATGCAGCGCAAGCTGCGCGGCGTGACCACCTTGGCGGGCGAGGAGGAGGAGGAAAAACAAATCGGGCCGGCCGAATAGCCGTTGCGTTGAAAAAGGGACGCCGTGGGCGGCGTCCGCTACGAATGGTATCAAGCTTTACTGCCGGGAGCGGGGGATGGCCCTGCCCCGGCGCTGGTTTGGGTTTGGGTTGGGGCTGGGGGCGCTGCGGCTGCCGGTGCGGGCGCCGCTTGGGGCGGGGACGCTGTTTGAACGGATGCTGCGGGCCGAAGGGGTGGCATTGGCTGAACAGGGGGCGGCGCGGGCCTTGCGGCGGGCGCGGAAAGCGGAGGCGCTTGCGGGGCCGGTGCTGCCGTTTGCGGGGGCGGGCCGGCGGCGGGGCCGGCGGGCTTGATGACTTGAACGGGCTGCGCAGGCAGAACGAGCGGTGCGGGCTGGGGGGCCGCCGCCGGGGTGGCGGAAGCAAGCGGCGCAGCCGGGGCTGCCGGGGCAAGCGGAACGCTGGGGGCCTTGGATGGCTCGGGGGCTTCGGAGGCGTTTTGGGCTTTCTTTTTCGCATGGGCGGCGAAGGCTTTGTCCAGCCCGAAGAGGACGTAGCCCGCCGCGACGCAGGCGGCGGTGATCAGGCAGATGTTCACCAGCACCGATGCCCAGCCGATGAGGTCTGGGTTGAGGAAGCGGTAGGGGTAACGCTGGCCGCTGTAGTAGTGGAAGTTCGGGAAAAAGAGGGGCTCGGCGAACAGCAGCACCAGCAGGTAGTAGGCGAAGGGCAGCGCCGTCCACACCAGCGGGTCGCCGGCGGAGAAGCGGCCTTTTTTATCGAACAGAAGCCAATCCAGCAGCACCAGCACCGGCACGGCCAGATGCACCAGCACGTTGGCCGTGATGGAGAGGATGGAGCTGCCGGCGAAGGGAGAATCGGCCATAATGAGGAAGTAAATAAGCGTTGTTAGCAGCATGGCCAACACCACGCCGCCCTTGAAGTGAGGGGCGAAGCGGACGGGGCCGGCGCCGCCGCCGGAGGAAATGGCCCGCGCGGTGGCGATGATGGCGGCGATATAGAAAACGAAGCAGAACAGGTTGCTGAGAAGCGTGTAGTACAAAAACATGGCGGGCGTGAAGGTGCGCGTGATGAGGCCGGAATTCATCACAAGGCCCGCAAGGCAAAGCGCCGCCAGCACAATTTTGTAGGCCAGCGAGGCTTTTCGGTTGCTGCTGAGCATAAGCTCACCTCTTTCTGCGATTTCGGCACGGGTTACAGATAACGGGACACAGATAAAGTATACTCTCTTAGCTTCAAAAATCAACCATAGGTTGGATTTTTGAACGCCGTTTTGAAACGCAGGCCAAGGGCCTGCGTGGCCGCATGAAATGCGGCCCAAGCACCGTTCATAAAAGAAGGGCAGGATTCTTCGCGGGGGCACATTGTGCCGAGGGTGGCTTGCGAAGCAAACACCCGAGCCCGCTTGCGGGTTGCTCAGAATGACAAAGAGGGGCAAGATTCTTCGCGGGGGCACATTGTGCCGAGGGTGGCTTGCGAAGCAAATACCCGAGCCCGCTTGCGGGTTGCTCAGAATGACAAGGAAACGAAGGGAAAGATTCTTCGCTGCGCTCAGAATGACAAAGAAGGGCAGGATTCTTCGTGGGGCCGCAACGACTGCGAGGCGCCGGGATAGCCGGGGGGGTGTTCCGAAACGCGCTGGTAATCCTTGTAGGGGACGGCGTCCTCGACGTACCGCAGGCGTAGCACAATGCAATACCCTCGGGTCGTCCAGAGGCGAGCCCTGCATTAACAACGCGTTCGGCCACTCCCATAGCCGGCGGCGATTTGACAGAATCCGGGCATTCTGCTAAAATATTAGCACAAACTGAATAACGCTTATCGAGAGTGGCTGAGGGATCAGGCCCTGTGAAGCCCGGCAACCTATGGGTGCGTATGCCCCCGCAAGGTGCTAAATCCTGCGGGAAGACCCGGAAGATAAGTGCTGCATAGCAACGCTTGGGTTTTACCGGGCGTTTTTTTGTTTGATTATGAGAAGGGGAGCTAAAAAATAATGAGCAAACGTCTGTTTACGTCTGAATCTGTCACCGAGGGGCACCCGGATAAAATTTGCGACGCCATCTCTGACGCTGTGCTGGACGAGATAATGGCGGGGGACCCGCAGGGCCGCGTGGCCTGTGAGGTGACGGCCAACACCGGCGTGGTGTATGTGATGGGGGAAATCACCACTGAAATCTATGTGGATATTCCGGCCGTGGCAAGGCGCGTGGTGCGCGAGATAGGCTATACCCGCGCGAAGTACGGCTTTGACGACGAGACCTGCGCCGTGATTACCTCCATTAAGGAGCAAAGCCCCGACATTGCCATGGGGGTGAACCCCGGCGGCGCGGGAGACCAGGGCATGATGTTCGGCTACGCCTGCGACGAGACGCCCGAACTGATGCCCATGCCCATCAGCCTGGCCCACAAGCTGTGCCGCCGCCTGAGCGAGGTGCGCAAGAACGGCACGCTGGAATGGCTGCGCCCGGACGGCAAAAGCCAGGTGACTGTGGAGTACGACGGCGATGTGCCCCTGCGCGTGGACACGGTGGTTATCTCTACCCAGCACGCCCCCGAAATAGAGATAGAAGCCCTGCGCGAGGCCATCATCAGGGAGGTTATCCGCCCGGTGATTCCCGCCGGGATGCTGGATGCGGCCACGCGTTTTCACATCAATCCCACGGGCCGCTTCGTGGTGGGCGGGCCGCAGGGGGATTCGGGCCTCACGGGGCGCAAAATCATTGTGGACACCTACGGCGGCTACGCCCGGCACGGCGGGGGGGCCTTCTCTGGCAAAGACCCCACCAAGGTGGACCGCAGCGCCGCCTACGCCGCCCGCTGGGCGGCCAAGAACGTGGTGGCGGCGGGCCTTGCCAAAAAGTGCGAGGTGCAGCTGGCCTATGCCATTGGCGTGGCCCAGCCCGTGAGCGTGCGGGTGGATACCTTCGGCACCGGCGCGGCGCCGGACGAGGCCATTGAGAAGGCGGTAGCGGAAGTGTTCGACCTTACCCCGGCGGCCATTATCCGCCAATTGGATTTGAAGAAGCCCATCTACCGCCAGCTGGCCGCCTACGGCCACATGGGCCGGGAAGATTTGGGCGTGGGCTGGGAAAAGACCGACCGCGTGGCCGAGCTAAGAACCTGTATTCACAGCGTGAAACGCTGACTTCCCGGGTGATTTGCCGCCGAACTGCGTTGAATCCCCTTGAAATGCACCAAGCATTCCTGCGGGAATTCGCCTTGCCCGGCGGTAAATCGCCTCGGCAATCCAGCATTCCCCACTGTGAATACAGGTTCTGAAGGCAGCGATGAATGGCTGATGCAGTTGAAACCGGGCGAGTATTATTGATAATTTGGAGCGCAGGGTGGACGAGGAAAGACGGGACGAAGGGCAAAAATTAGAACAACTGGAAGGCGTGGTGGAGAGTGTCACCTTCCACAACGAGGAAAACGGCTTCACCGTGCTGTGCCTGCGAAGCAATGAGGATGGCGACGCGGTGACGGTGGTGGGCGCCCTGGCCGGCGTGGCCCCCGGTGAGCAGCTTTTGCTCACCGGGCGTTTTGTGGAGCACAGGGCCTACGGCCCGCAGTTCGAGGCGGCAAGCTGCGCCTACCTGATGCCGGAGAGCGAGGAGGACATTCTGCGCTACCTTTCCAGCGGGGTATTGCCGGGCATCGGGCCGGCCATTGCCAAGCGCGTGGTGGGCCGCTTTGGGGCGGAGGCGCTGGAAATATTGGCGCGCGAGCCCGAAAAACTGGGGCAGGTGAAGGGCTTTTCCCCTGAAAAGGCGCGGGAGGCCGGGCGGCGATTCATGGAGCTGTTCGGCGCGCGGGAGGCCATTGTGGGCTTGGCGCGGCTGGGGCTTTCGGCCCCGGAGGCGCTGGCGGCTTACCGCCAGTTCGGCAAGGCGACGCTGGAGGCCGTGGAGGATGACCCCTACCGCCTGTGCGCCTGGCCGCTGTACATCAGCTTTGCCCGGGCGGACGCCATTGCCGCGGCCCTGGGCAAAGAGCCGGGCAGCGCCGAGCGGGTGCGCGCGGCGCTTTTGTACACCTTGAGGCACAATCTGCGCAACGGCCACACCTGCCTGCCGCGCGAAAAGCTGCTGGCCACGGCCGCGGGCTTTTTTGAGGTGCGGCCCGAGGCCGCCGCCGCCGAGCTGGAAGCCGCCGAGGCCGCCGGGCAGACCCAGGGCGTGAGCTACCGGGGCGTGGATTATGTGTATCTGGCCGAACCCTTCCGTGCCGAGATGAGCGCCGCGCTGCGCCTGCGCCTGCTGGCGGCGCAGCCCCCGGCCCCGCCCGAGAGCGTGGAGAAGGCCATCGCCTGGCGCGAGGCCGCCGAGGGCATTAGCTACGCGCCCCGGCAGAAGGAGGCCATTGCCGAGGCGCTGAGCCACGGGGCGATGGTGATTACCGGCGGGCCGGGCACGGGTAAAACAACGGCGGTGAACGCCGTGATAGCCCTGTATGAGCAGGAGGCCCGGCGCGTGCTGCTGGCCGCGCCCACGGGCCGCGCCGCCAAGCGCATGAGCGAATTGACGGGCCGCCGGGCCGCCACCATCCACCGATTGCTGGAAGCGGAGTTCGCGGGCGGGCAGGAGCAGGCGCGCTTTAAGCGCAACGCCAAAAACCCCCTGCGCTGCGACGTGCTGATTGTGGACGAAATGAGCATGGTGGACGTGTTTTTGTTCGAGAGCCTGCTGGACGCGCTGCCCAAGAACTGCCGCCTCATCATGGTGGGCGACGCCGACCAGCTGCCCAGCGTGGGCCCCGGCAACGTGCTGAGGGGCATCATCGCCTCGGGGGTGGCGCCGGTGGTGGCGCTGACCGAGATATTCCGCCAGGCGGCGGCCAGCTTGATTGTGAAGAACGCCCACCGCATTGTGGAGGGGCAGATGCCTGCCTCGGGCACGAAGGCCGACGACTGGTTCTTTTTGCGCAGCGAGGGGCTGGGGTGCCAGCGGCTGGTGTGCGAGCTGGCGGCCCGGCGCTTGCCGGCCAGCTACGGCTTTTCCCCGCTGGGCGACATTCAGGTGCTGTGCCCCAGCCGTGTGGGGCCTTTGGGCACCGAGGCCCTGAACGCCGAGTTGCAGGCGATGCTGAACCCGCCCGCGCCCGGCAAGCCCGAGTTGCGGCGTTATGGGATCACCTTCCGCCTGGGGGACAAGGTGATGCAGGTGCGCAACAACTACGACATTCCCTACACCAAAACCGACGGCGAGGGCGGCGCGGGGGCCTTTAACGGGGACATTGGCGTCATCACCCGCATTAGCCCCGCAGCCGGCAGCATGACGGTGCTGTGCGACGACCGCCACGTGGAGTATGGCATGGACGAATTGCACGAACTGGAACTGGCTTGGGCCGTCACCATTCACAAAAGCCAAGGCAGCGAGTTCGAGGCCGTTGTTATTCCCCTTAGCGAAACGCCGGGCCGCCTGCAATACCGGAACCTTTTGTACACGGCCGTGACCCGCGCGCGGAGGCTGTGCGTGCTGGCGGGGGAGGAGGGGGTGCTGGCCGCCATGGTGGCCGCCGGCGGGCGAAACCGGCGTTTTTCCTGTTTTGCCGATTTTCTTGGGGACGAGGAGCTTTTATGAACCGCTTGGCCTCTTTTGTGCTGGACTTGTTGTTTCCCGCGCGCTGCCCCTGGTGCGGCGCGGTTGCGGGCAAGGCGCCCCACGACTGCGAGATGCTGCGGCAGGCCGAGGCCCTGCGCCTGCCGGCCCGCCCTTTGCCGGAGCCGGAGGGCCTTGCCGAGGACTGGCGGCTGAAAGCGGCCTGGGCCTGCTTTGCCTACGAAGAACCGGTGCGCGGGGCTATTTTGCGCATGAAGTTTGAGGCAGAGCGCAACCTGGCCGTGCCCATGGGGCAGCAGCTTGCCTTGCGCTGTGAGGACTGCGGCATAAGCGAGGCGGCCGATGTGCTGGTGCCGGTGCCGGTATCCACTGCGACGCGGCGGGCCAGGGGCTACAACCAAAGCGCCCTGGTGGCCTGGGAGCTGGCCCGCCGCACGGCGCTGCCCTGCCGCCCCGGCGCGCTGGAGAAGGTGCGGGAGACGGCCCCTCAGCGCGAGTTGAGCCGCGCCGGGCGCCTGACCAACGTGGCCGGGGCCTACCGCGCCCAGCCGGCCGAACTGGAAGGCCGGCGCGTGCTGCTGGTGGACGATATTTTTACCACGGGCAGCACGCTGAACGAGTGCGCCAAAACCCTGCTGGCCGCCGGCGCCGCCGAGTGCCGCGCGCTGTGCATTGCGGCGGCGAGGGCGGAGAAGGCGGATTGAGGGCTTGGCGGTGATTCACGATGCAGGGGTGAGCGTGCTTGCTAGCGGTGTGCAACAAAGGAACCACGGGACGCCGAGGGCGGCGTCCCCTACGAAGGGCGCGGGCGATTCGTGAATCGCCCCGACTACCTTGTTCAGGCTAAAACATGACGTGTCATTCTGAGCGACCCGCAAGCGGGCTCGGGCGTTTGCTACGCTCCCGCCGCGCGTTACTGCGTTTTTCATGCCATATACAATGCGGCGCAGCCATTTTTTGCCGCGATATTTGGCGGAATATAGGGCTTATCAATACCGGTTTTTGTAGTATAAACTCAACCCGGCTTTCAACAGGGCCATGCCGGCCATGCTGGCGAGCAGGGTGAAGGCGACGAGCGGCTGAAAGAAGCTGGCCACGCCGCCGGCCACGGTGAGCGCCCAGAGCGCGAGGTTGTAGCCGAGGCCGCCCACCTTATCGTTGATGAGGCGGTTGCGTTCATCGGTTTCGGCGATGTAGAGGGCGCGCAGCTTGGCCTCGCTGACCAAGGCGCGGCTGAGGAGGATGATTTGCCATATCAGCACACCCGCCACGCCCGCAGTGAGCCCGCAGGTCATGCCTTGCGTGAAGCCGCGCAGGCCGTCGCCGGGGTAGCGCGGGGCGGCAAAAGCGAAATAGTAGAAAGCGGTGCCGCCCACGGCCGCGAGGGCCACAAGCGTGAGAACAATCATCAGGCTGCGGCGCTTTTTGATTTGTGTTGCGAACGATTCCATCAGAAGACCTCCTCTTTTGAAAAGTCGAATACTTCCTCGATGCGCAGGCCGAAGTGGCGCGCGATGCGCCAGGCCAGCACCAGCGAAGCGGTGTATTTACCGGTTTCCAGCGAAGTGATGGTTTGCCGCGTGACGCCCACGGCGGCGGCCAGTTCCTCTTGGCTGAGTTTGTGCTGCTTGCGCAGCTTGGGGATGTTGGTTTCCACGCTTTCACCTCCGAGCGTTTTTCTGCTTATGGCCAGTTGGCGCAGGCTGATAGCCAGGCAGGCCAATAGAATGATGAGTATCGGGAAGGCGAGCCAGTCCGGCAGGGTAACAAAGCGGATGGCAATAAAATAGAGAGCAACAAGAAATGTGGTGATGAAATAAAACGGGCCGGGCTTTTTCATTAGGATGCTCCTTTCGCCGGAGTATTGTTCCATTGGGTTTTGACGGCGTGAACTGCGGCGCAAATTCTGTACAGTTTGCTTTGCAGTTTTAGTATAGCTTGCTTTGCATAAATTGTCAAGCGTGCTTTGCATAATATTTGAAAGGCTGCCGCAAACCGGTTGTTATCGGTTTGTGGCAGCCTGTTATTTTGACGTAGTATCGCAGGGGGCGCTTTCGGTCATCTGCGTTTGGCGGCGCATGGTGGGCAGGGGCCGGGACGCCCAGGGGGGCGCCCCCTACGAAGGGCAGTGACACGCAATGTTAGCGCAGGGGTGGCCGCCTTCGGCGGGCTGTGTCCTTTGGTGCTCTGCCATGGGGCGAGGGCATAGGGGGTGTATTTGCGCAAAACCTTGCCCTTGCCCGTACTAACGAGTGATTGTTTTATCGTAGCACAACGTGACATCAAGCGATAGGTCATTCTGAACGCGGTGAAGAATCTTGGTTTTCAAGGGAAAGATCCTTCGCTGCGCTCAGGATGACAGCCGGAGAGATTGCGGGTGGGGCCAGGAATGATGGGGCGGCGGTGGGAGAGATTGCGGGTCAGGCCCGCAATGACGTATGGGTTGGGCCCGCAATGACGTATGGGTTGGGCCTGCAATGACGTATGGGTTGGGCCCGCAATGACGTATGGGTTGGGCCCGCAATGACGTATATGTCGTTCTGAACGAGGTGAAGAATCTTGGTTTTCAAGGGAAAGATCCTTCGCTGCGCTCAGGATGACAGCCGGAGAGATTGCGGGCGGGGCCAGGAATGATGGGGCGGCGGTGGGAGAGATTGCGGGTCAGGCCCGCAATGACGTACGGGTCAGGCCCGCAATGACGTACGGGTGGGGCCAGGAATGATGGGGCGGCGGTGGGAGAGATTGCGGGTCAGGCCCGCAATGACGTATGGGCGGGGCCAGGAATGATGGGGCGGCGGTGGGAGAGATTGCGGGTCAGGCCCGCAATGACGAGGGATTAGGCCCGCGATGACGTATGGGTCGTTCATTATACCCTACAAGCGGCGTTCGATGGCGGAGATGAGGGTTTCGATGGACTGGATGCGGCCGAAGCGTTTGTCTTGGCTTTCGATGATGCTCCAGGGGGCGTGGCTGGTGCTGGTGAGGCGCAGCATGTCGTTTACCGCCACCTCGTACTGGGGCCATTTTTCGCGGTTGCGCCAGTCTTCGTCGGTGAGTTTCCATTGTTTGTCCGGCGTTTCTTGCCTTGCCTTGAAGCGCCGAAGCTGCTCGCTTGGGTCGATTTGCAGCCAGTATTTGAGGATCACCGCGCCCCAATCGGCCAGTTCGGCCTCGAATTCGTTGATTTCCCGGTAGGCGCGGCGCCACTCGGCCTCGGTGGCAAAGCCCTCCACGCGCTCCACCAGCACTCGGCCGTACCAGCTGCGGTCGAATATGGCGATGTGGCCGTCCTTGGGCAGGTGCCTCCAAAAGCGCCACAGGTATTGGCGGGCCTTCTCCGGCGGGGTGGGCGAGGCGATGGGGACGACTTCGTAGCCGCGGGGGTCGAGGCTGGAGGTGAGGCGGCGGATGTTGCCGCCCTTGCCGGCGGCGTCCCAGCCTTCGTAGGCGATGACGACCGGTATTTTGTGCAGGTAGATTTTGTTGTGCAGGGCGGCCAGCTTTTGGCGGCCCTCCTTCAGGCGCCGGCGGTATTCGTCGTCCGGCAGGCGCTGGCTGAGGGTCAGTTCCTTGAGCTCGGGCATTTGCAGCAGGGTGAAGCTGCCGGAGGCGAGCGGGCCGGTGGGCTTTTTGGGCTTGCGCTTGGCCGCGGCGGCGCGTTTTGCCAAGGCCGCTTCCAGCGCGTTCACCAGAACGCGGTACACATGGGCCAGGCTGGCGCGGCGGTCGTCCGCCGGCACCACGTGCCAGGGGGCGGCCTCGGTATTCGTGGCTTCCAGCATGGCGTTGTGGGCGGCGTAGAATTTATCGTAGCGGCGGTTTTGCTTGTAGTCGTCTGCGTCTACGCGCCAGGCCGTGCTTTTCTTCGCGGCCAGCTTATCCAGGCGCTTCTTCTGCTCTTTTTTGCTCACCTGCAAAAAGAACTTGACGATCAGCGCCCCGTCGTCGGCCATCTGCCGCTCGAAGAGGTTGACGGAGCGGACGCGGCGCTCGGCTTCCTCTTGCGAGATGCGGCCCATGGCCAGCGCGGAGGCGATTTCGGGGTACCAGGCGCGGTCGTAAATGCGGAAGAGGCCGTTGGCGGGGATGCTGCGCCAGTGCCGCCACAAGAATGGTTCCCGCAGTTCCTCGGCGCTGGGGGCAAGGGTGCTCTTCGCCGAAAAATTGCGCGGGTCCAGCGTGAGGATGACGTCGGCCAGGACGCTGCCCTTGCCGGCGGCGGCCCAGCCCTCGAAGAGCACAATCACCGGCAGCCCGCTGTTTTTTACATCGTGCTGCAATTCCGACAGGCGCTGCCTCAAGGGCTCGGTTTCGGCCTTGTATGCTTCCTTCGTCATGGCGGGGGAAACTGCGGTTTCAAGCATGCTGCCACCTCCCGGGTGCGATATAAACGGGATATTGAGGACGCCGCCCCTTGCAAGAATATTCAGCGCGTTCCGGGCGCTGCCCTATTTTCTACATTCTAGCACAGTAAGCGTGGCGAAACACGGGAAAAATGTAAATTTTGCTTTTATATCCATTATCAGTTGAATCGTCGGGCGAATTCTTATATAATGATTTGGAATGCTTTTATTATTGGTAGCAGGAGGCAAGGCAATGGGACAATTGGCTCAACTGCCGCTGCTGGCCGCCGTGGCCGGCGGCGAGCCCGCCATGGTTACGGTGGTTATCACCGGTGTGGCGTTGGTGTTTTTTATTCTTGTACTGCTGGTGGTGCTGGTGAGCGTGGAGGGCGGCATCTTCAACCGCTTGGCGGCCCGCAAAGAGAGAAAGGCAAAGCCCGAGGCGGAGAAGCCGGCAGCGGCTGCGCCAGCCGCGCCCGCCGCGGCGCTGGCCGCAGTGGCCGCGCATGAGGCTTCGGCCGCTGGCGCCCCTGTGGCGGCAGCGGGCGTGCCCCCCGAGGTGGTGGCTGCCATTACGGCGGCCGTGGAGGCCTCTACCGGCGGCGCGTTTATGCTGCGCGCCGTGAAGGTGGCCAAAAAGGGGCGCGGCGCCTGGGGGCTTACCGGCCTGATACAGAGCACGGAGCCTTTCTGAGTTTGGCATTATTCGCTTTTTGAGGAGGAAATAGAGAGATATGGCGGAATTTCTGGATACCGTAGCCAGCATATGGGCCAATTCCGGCTTCATGGGCATTGCGGGAGATTGGCGCTATCTGGTGATGCTGGTGGTGGCCTGTGTGCTGTTGTACCTGGCCATTGTGCGGGAGTTCGAGCCGCTGCTGCTGCTGCCCATCGGCTTCGGCATGCTGCTGGCCAACCTGCCCGGCGGCGAAATGATTCACATGGAGTATTTTATTATGGCGGAGAACGCCGCCGCGCTGGGCCTGCCCACCGACCCGCTGGCTTACCCGCTATTTGGCGAGGTGCTGCATGGCGGCGGGTTGGCGGATATGCTGTACCTCGGCGTTAAGCTGGGGATATACCCGCCGCTTATTTTCCTGGGCATCGGCACCATGACGGACTTCGGCCCGCTGATTTCAAACCCCGTCAGCCTGCTGCTGGGCGCGGCGGCCCAGCTGGGTATTTTCATAGCCTTCATCATCGCAAAGCTTTTGAACTTTACCGGCCCCGAGGCGGCGTCCATCGGCATCATTGGCGGCGCCGACGGCCCCACGGCCATTTTCACCACTACGAAGCTGGCGCCCCACCTTTTGGGGGCCATCGCCGTTTCGGCCTACAGCTATATGGCGCTGGTGCCGGTGATACAGCCGCCCATCATGAAGGCGCTTACGTCTAAAAAAGAGCGCATGGTGGTGATGAAGCAGCTGCGCGTGGTGTCCCGCTCGGAGAAAATCATCTTCCCCATTGTGTGCACCATTGTCGTTTGCCTCATTCTGCCCCCGGCCACGCCCCTCATCGGCATGCTGATGCTGGGCAATTTGATGCGTGAATCCGGCGCGGTGGAGCGCATTACCAAAACCGCCGGGAACGATTTGATGAACATCATCACCATCTTCCTGGGCATCAGCGTGGGCTGCACCACCCAGGCCAACACCTTCCTCACCTTGAGCACGCTGTATATCCTGGGCCTGGGGCTTGTGGCTTTCGCCGTTGGCACTGCGGGCGGCGTGCTGCTGGGCAAGCTGATGTATGTCATCACCAAGGGCAAAATCAACCCGCTGATTGGCTCGGCGGGCGTTTCCGCCGTGCCCATGGCCGCCCGGGTGAGCCAGAAGGTGGGCGCCGCCGAGAACCCGCAGAACTTCCTGTTGATGCACGCCATGGGACCGAACGTGGCCGGTGTTATTGGCAGCGCCGTGGCGGCGGGTATTCTTATCAATATATTTGGGGGCTAGGCAAGGTTTGTTTCGCATTGGGAGTGGCCGTGCGCGTTGCTTATGTATAGGGGTTGGCCCCTGGACGACCTGCGGGTATTGCACTGTGCTACGCCTGCGGGACGTCGAGGACGCCGTCCCCTACAAGAATTAACAGTGCGTTTCGGCACTCCCTTCGCATCACGTTTACACAGCGGCCCGGGAATCTCTTTAAGGATTGCCGGGCCGTTTTTCGTGTGGCCTTTTGCCGGAATATTTGCCGGGATGACATTTTGCGGCTTTATGCACGCCGGGGTTTGTGATATAATGCTATGAGTTATGACGAGTGGAGATGAAGCATGCACACAGAGTTTCTTGCATTGCGCAAAAGGTATATAGAGGGCCGCTTTGCCGGCCTGAACGACATGCAGCGCCAGGCCGTGTTTGCCACGAAGGGCCCTATTTTGATATTGGCCGGGGCCGGAAGCGGCAAAACCACGGTGCTGGTGAACCGCATTGCCAACCTTATTCTGTTTGGCGACGCCTACAACAGCGAGGCGTTGAGCCGCGCGCCCGAAGCGGAAGACCTGGCCGAGCTGGCCGCCTGCGTGGAGGGCCGCGCCGCGCCTTCGGCCCGGCTGGCGCCGCTGCTGGGGGCGGAGGCCGTGCGGCCCTGGAATATTCTGGCCATCACCTTCACGAACAAAGCGGCGGGGGAACTGAAACACCGGCTGGCCGCGCTGCTGGGCGAGGGCACCGGCGGCGATGTGAACGCCTCCACCTTTCACTCGGCCTGCGTGCGCATTTTGCGGCGGGAGGCCGAGCGATTGGGCTTCCCCAAAAGCTTTACCATTTACGACAGCGACGACCAGCTGCGCGTGATGAAGGAAGTGTACCGCAGCCTTAACGTGGACGAGAAGTTTTTGGCCGTGAAGGCGGCGCTTTCGGCCATAGGGCGCTTGAAAGACAGCATGGTGAGCCCGGCCGACGCCGCCGCCGCGCCGGCGGACTCCCGCGCGCGGCTGGTGGCGCAGGTGTACACGGAATACGCCAAACGCTGCCGCGCCGCCGGGGCCTTCGACTTCGACGACCTTATTTACTACACGGTGCGCCTGCTGCGGGAGCACAAGGAAGTGCGCGGCGATTACCAGAACCGCTTTAAGTACATTCTGGTGGACGAGTACCAGGACACCAGCGTGGCCCAGTTCCAGCTTGTGAACCTCTTGTGCGGGCCGGCGGCCAACATTTGCGTGGTGGGCGACGACGACCAGAGCATCTACCGCTTCCGGGGCGCCACCATTGAGAACATTCTCAGCTTTGAACAGCGTTTCCCCGGCGCGCGCGTGATACGGCTGGAGCAGAACTACCGCAGCACTCAAAGCATTTTGGACGCGGCCAACAGCGTGATACAGAACAACGCCGGGCGCAAGGGCAAAACCCTGTGGACGGCCGCCGGCGCGGGCAAGCTGGTGGAGCACTACCGCGCCGACAGCGAGGCCGACGAGGCAGCCCACATTGCCGAGGACATTGGCCGCCACCTTGCGGCGGGCGCGGATTTGCGCGACCACGCCGTGTTGTACCGGATGAACGCACAGTCCTCCCCGGTGGAAAACTACTTTGCCCGCTCGGGCATTCCCTACAAAATAGTGGGCGGGCTGCGCTTTAACGACCGCAAGGAGATACGCGACCTGCATGCCTACATGAGCATTGTGGCGAACCCCCGGGACGATTTGCGCTTGCGGCGCATCATCAACGAGCCGGCGCGCAAAATTGGCGCGACGACAGTGGAAAACCTGGCCGGCATTGCCGAGGGCCTGGGCCTGCCCATGCTGGAAGTGCTGCGCGAGGCCGCCGCCTACCCGGCGCTGACCCGCGCGGCGGGCGCACTGGGGGCCTTTTACGAGATATATGAAAAGCTGGTGGCCGCCGAGGCCGAGCTGCCGCTGGCGGACTTTGCCGCCGAGCTGCCCGAGCTGACGGGCTACCGCCGGATGCTGGAAGCGGCGGGGGAGGAAGGGCTGACGCGGCTGGAGAACATAGGCCAGCTAATAAGCAACGTGAAAACCTATGCCGACATCAACGGCCCCGAGGCCACGCTGGCCGGGTATCTTGAGGAGATAGCCCTGATATCCGACATTGACAACTACGACGAAAACGCCGACAAGGTGGTGCTGATGACCTTGCACGCCGCCAAGGGCCTTGAGTTCCCTTACGTGTACATTGTGGGGCTTGAGGAGGGGATCTTCCCCGGTGAGCGCAGCCGCTGGGCGCAGGAGGATTTGGAGGAAGAACGCCGCCTGTGCTATGTGGGCATCACGCGGGCCAAGCGGGAACTGGTGCTGTGCAGCACGGCGGCCAGAATGCTGTATGGCCAGACCCGCCGCAACCCCGAAAGCCGATTTTTGGAAGAGATACCGCCCGAGCTGCTATCGAGGGTGGACTCGCCCAATGCGGCGGTGGCCTGGTACGCGGGCTTTGGCGGCGGGGCAAACCCCGGAGGCTATTTGGACAGGGAGTACAACCGCGCCGAGGGCGGCGGCTGGCAAAGCCGCACCGAGGCCATGAAGGCCCAGAGCAGCCGGGGCCCGCGCCCGCGCAGAACGCTGCCGGGCAGTGTTTCCTCCATGGTGGGCGGCGCGGCCCCGGCCGCTGCGCCAAAGCCCCGGCCCGCGCAGGGCGGCGGCAGCTACAGCGTGGGCGACGCCGTGGAGCACAAGGTGTTTGGGCGGGGAACCGTGCAAAAAGTGACCCCGGTGGCGGGGGACAGCATCGTTGAAATCCAGTTCGACACGGCGGGCCTGAAAAAGACCATGGCCAATTTTGCGCCGCTGACGAAGCTGTGATTTGGCGGCTAAAAAGATTCTTCACTGCGTTCAGAATGATATTCGGAATGACAAGACTTGGCTGGGAGGGCGGCGGATGGGAAAGCTGATGGTGATAGAGGGCCTGGACGGCAGCGGAAAGGCCACCCAGGCCCAGATGCTGGAAGAAAGCCTGAACGCGCGGGGCGTGGCGGCCTTTGCCATGTCCTTCCCGAACTACAAGTCGAATTCCAGCGCGCTGGTGCACATGTATTTAGACGGCGAGTTTGGCGAAAAGGCCGGCGACGTGAACCCCTATGCGGCCTCGCTGTTCTATTCGGTGGATCGCTTCGCCAGCTTTGCGCGCGGCCCCTTGAGCGAACGCTACCAAAGCGGGGATTTGATTCTGTGTGACCGCTACACCACCTCGAACATCATACACCAATGCTCGAAGCTGCCGCGCGGGGAGTGGCCGGGCTTTGTGGACTGGCTGGAAGAAACGGAGTACGGCAGGCTGGGCATTCCCGCGCCGGATTTGGTGGTGTTTCTGGACGTGGACGCCGAGGTGAGCCAGGCCCTTTTGCGGAAACGCTACGGCAGCCACGGCGGGGCCGATATTCACGAGCGCGACCTTGGCTACCTTTTGCGCTGCCGCGAGGTGGCGCACTGGTGTGTGCAGCACCTGGGCTGGCGGCAAATTGTGTGCAGCGCGGGCGGCCTGATGCGGGAAAAAGAAGACATTGCGGCGGAGTTGCTGGAAATATTGAGCTCGCTCTAGCGCTCCTTTTACCAGACCCGGAGGCAGTATGGATTTTCACGAAATTACCGTTGAGGACGGCCGGTGGGCCCGTCCGCTTTTGGAGGCCCGAGGCTATGCGGCCTGCGACTACACCTTCACCAATGTGTATATGTGGCACAGGGTGTATAAAACCACCATTGCGCGCTTTGAGGATTTTGCCGTTACCCGTGGGCTGGGCAGCCCCGGCCAGGCGCATTACCTGTACCCCAGCGGCTATGGCGATGTGAAGCGCGTGCTGAACGCCATTTTGGAGGACGCCGCCGCCCTTGGGCGCAACCCTGTTTTGTTCCCCTTGAGCAGCGAGGCCATGGACGAGCTGGAGGCCCTTTATCCGGGGCAGTTCTACTACGAAAACATCCGGGAGGAAACAGACTACATCTATCTTTCCTCCGACCTTGCCGATTTGCCGGGGCGCAAATACCAGAAAAAGCGCAACCACTGTTCGCGCTTCGAGCGCCTCTACGACGGGCAGTGGCAGTTTTCGGAAATCACCCACGAATCGCTGGACGAGGTGTGCGCCTTTAACAACCGCTGGTGCCGTTTGTACGACAACCGGGGCATCGAGGGCATTGAGGAGGAGCACCGGGCCATTCGCCTGGCTTTTCAGCATTACGACGAAATGAAACTGAAGGGCGGCGCGCTGACGGTGAACGGCGAGATGGCGGCCTTCTCCTTCGGCAGCCCGGTGAGCGGCGATATGTTCGTCACCCACGTGGAAAAGGCCCTGTACGACATCTCCGGCGCTTACAACATCATCAACCGCGAGATGGCCCGCGCCTTTGGCCGGGGCTACACCTACATCAACCGCGAGAACGACGTGGGCGACGAGGGCCTGCGCGAGGCGAAGATGAGCTATCACCCGGCCCGGCTGGAAGAAAAGCACAGCGCCGAGCTTATCAGCGGGATGGCGAAGTGACCGGCCTTGAATGCCGCGAGGCGTGCTCCGGGGACAGGGAAGCCCTTGCGGGCCTGTGGCGGCAGGTGTTTGGAGACGATGAAGCGTTCATCCGCCGCGTGCTGGAAGACTTTGCCGGGGCCGTGTATGTGGCGGCCCCGCCCGGCGGCCCGCCGGAGGCCATGCTGACGGCGGCGCCCTGCCGCCTTGGCGGGCGTGAAGGCGTTTATCTTTACGCGCTGGGCACCCACCCGGCCCGGCGCGGGCAGGGCCTGATGACCGAACTGATGCGCCTGGCCGAGGGCCGGGCGGCGGAGGAGGGCGCGGTGTTTGCGGCGCTGATACCCGCGAGCGCGGCCATGTTCGGCTATTACCGAAAGCGCGGCTACACGGTGGACGCGCCCCTGCGCCACCAGTGGCTTGAGGCCGGCGGCCCGGCGGCGGCCCCGGAACGCGCGCCCCTGACCGCCGAGAGCCTTGCGGCGGCGCGGCGGGCCTGGCTGAAGGTTCCCTGCGTGGAATTTTCCCCGGCGCGCATGGGGTTTATTGCCGAGGATTTGGCCGAGGCGGCGGATTTGGCGCTGGCCCCCGGCGGCTACGCCGTATATCTGCGGGGCGAGGGGGAAGAGCTGCTGGCGCCGGAGCTGGCGGCGGCAAACGACGAGGCGGCCCGCGCGCTGCTGCGCGGCCTTTTGGCCCGCACGGGCCGCGCGCGCGCCCGGCTGAGCCTGCCGGCCGAAAGCCCGCTGCTGCCGGGGGGTACTTTGCGCCCCGCCGCGCTGATGAAGCCCCTGGGCCGCGAATGGCCGGGCGGCCCGGCGCCCTACCTGCGCTTTGCGCTGGACGCGCCAAAGGACAGCTTTGCCATGTGGGATGAATGACGTGATGACGTGAAGGGTGTGGGGGAGTGGTTGACAAAATCCCACATAAGGCACAGAATAATGGGTGGCCGGCGACGTAATTAAGAACTGCCCTTGTCATTCTGAGCGCAGCGAAGAATCTTTGTGTCGGAGAGTTTGCTTCTATATGAAGGGAAAGATCCTTCGCTTCGCTCAGGATGACAGGGAAAGATCCTTCGCTGCGCTCAGGATGACAGGAACTTCGGGCTGACAGGAAGTTCGGGATGACAGGACGTATGAGGGGAGGCGGCATGGCGACGGTATATGTGTTTCTGGCCGAGGGCTTTGAGGAGGTAGAGGCCCTTACCCCGGTGGACGTGCTGCGCCGGGCCGGTATTCCGGTGTGCACGGTGGGCCTTGGCGGCCGCATGGTGAAGGGCGGCCACGGCATTTGTGTGCAGGCGGATGTGGACGGCGCGGATTTCACGCTGCCGGAGGACGCCGCCATGGTATTGCTGCCGGGCGGCGGCCTGGGCACGCAAAACCTTGCGGCTTCGCCGGTGGTGGCCGAGGCCCTGCGCCGGGCCGCCGAGCGCGATATTTTTATCGCGGCCATTTGCGCCGCGCCCACGGTGCTGCACGCCGCCGGCCTGTTGGCCGGCAAGCGGGCGACGGCCTATCCCACAGAGCAGGCGGCCCTTGCCGGCGCGCAGGTGACCGGCCGGGCCGTGGAGGCGGACGGCAAAATTATCACGGGCCGCGCCATGGGGGTGGCGCTGGGTTTTTCTCACGCGCTGGTTGCGGCGCTGGCCGGCAAAGAAAAGGCCGACGAAGTGATAGGCGCGGTTTATCCTTAAAATTCTACGGAGGTTCGCAATGCCAAAATTGCCCGAAAAGATGAAATACGCCGCCCCGGCCAGAGCGCGGGGCGACGCCGGACGGCGCGCCAGCACCATTAAGAAGCGCGCCGACGAGGAATTTTACGACGAAGAATTCGACGAGTTTGACTATGAACGCTCGACTAAATTTGCCAACCGGGGCTGCCTGATTGTTTTTGCCCTTATGGGGCTGGCGGTGGCGGCGGTGCTGCTGTGGGCGTTTTTATACGTCACAGGGGAAATTGGCGGCAAAAACGGCACCGCCACCCAGGCCGTGGAGCTGGACATTCCCCCCGGCGCCGGCGGTTCCATCATCGGCGGCATCCTCAAGGATAACGGCCTCATAGGCAACGACGCCATCTTTCGCTTCTTTGTGCGCTTCAACGGGGCGGGCGGCGCTTTTACGCCGGGGCGCTATACGCTTGAACCAAACCTCTCCTACGACGAGATACTCACGGTGCTGACCCAGCCGCCGCCCCCGAGGGAAACGATTACGGTTACCTTCCCCGAGGGCATCACGGTGGAACGCTTTGCCCAGATAGCCGAGGAAAACGGCCTGTGCTCGGCCGAGGATTTCCTGTACGAAGCCAACAACGGGGATTTTTCCGACCTTGAGATATTCACGCTTATCGATTACGACCCGAATGTGTATATGCGGGCCGAGGGTTATTTGGCCCCCGAAACTTACAAGTTTTTTGTGGACGACACGCCCTACAACATCGTTTACACCTTCTACCAGCACCTGAACACCGTGGTGGAGGGCATGACTTTCACCACCGCCCAGGGCGAGGTGGATTTCTATGAGCGCCTCGAGCAGCTGGGCATCAGCTTCACCGAGGCCATGACCCTCGCCTCCATTATTGAGGAGGAGGCCAGCGGCTACCCCGGCGAGATGGCCAAGGTGTCGGGCGTGTTCTGGAACCGCCTGCGCCTTGAAGAAGGCTCGGCCCTGCCGCGCACCATGGGCACCGACGTTTCGGTGCGGTATCTGGCCGACTGGGTGTCTCACGCTTACGGCCACAGCGCGGCCGACTTTGAGGGAATGACCATCGAGGACATGAAGGTGGCGCTGAAAGAAATTATCCCGCCCGAGGTGTATTACACCTACTACACCGGCGACGACGACGAGAACACCCGCCCCGGCCTGCCGGGGGGGCCGATGTCCAGCCCCAGCACGGCGGCCATACGCGCCGCGCTGCAGCCGGCGCAGCACGATTATTATTACTTCCTCACCACCAAACTGGGCCATTTCTACTACGCCCAAACCTATTCCCAGCACCAGCGCAACATTGGCACCATGTACGCTGAGGACGCACAGGCCGCCGCAGAGGCCGGCGACGCGGGCGAGGGCGACGGCTGATGGCCCGCCGGGCGGAGCTGGTGATGCCGGCGGCTGACCCCGACTGCCTGCGCTATGCGCTGGCCTACGGGGCCGATGCCGTTCACATTGCCGAGGGCGAGGGCTTTAGCGAGCAAGACCTGATAAGGAGCGTGGCCTACGCCCACGGCTACGGCATGCGGGTGTATTTGGCCCTTGCCGCCACCGACGACGGCGCGGGCGGCACGCCCGGCGCCATGTACCGCGCGGCCCGCGCCGGAGTGGACGGGCTGATACTGGGGGATTTGGGCCTTGTGCGCACCGCGCGGGACTATGCCCCCGGCCTCTCGGTCTTTCTCTCGGAGCGGGCGGCCGTGACCAGCCCGGCGGCGGCGCGCACCGCCGCGGAGCTGGGGGTGGGGCACATTGTGCTGCCCCGCACCATGACGCTTTCGGAGATTGCCCTCATCCGCCGCAACACGCCCCGCACGCTGGAATTTGGGGTGTACATTTACGGCGCGCTGCGCCTTGGCCGCCTGCCCCAGGGGCTGATACCGGCCAGGGGGGCTTTGGCCGCCCCGCCCCTTGTGGGGGAGATGACCCTGCGCCCGCAGGGCGGCGCAGAGCAGGTGTTCAGGCTGGAAGAGCGCGGCGACGGCGCCGAGCTGGCCCTGCCGGGCTGCCTGAACGTCACGGCCCTGCTGGACAGGATATTGGACGCCGGCGTGGGGCACGTGCTGGTGGAGGCGCAGGGGCGGGACAGGATAGAAATCGCCTCGCTGGCGGCGGCCTGCCGGGCGGCGCTGGACGCGGCGCTTTCCGCGCCGCTGTATGTGCTGCCGGATTTCACCCGGCGGGAGCTGGACGCCCTTGCCCACCGGCCCTACACCGAGGGCTTTTTCCCCGGCCGCCCGCCGAAGATGCCCGCCCCCGAGGACGAAGGCCGCCCGGAGAGTTACAAGCCCCTGGCCGTGGTGACCGCCGAGGCCGAGGGGAAGCTGGGCTGTGCCGCGCGAGAGGGGACTTTCCGCGCCGGAGAGGCACTGGATTTTTTGGCGCCGGGCCTTGGCGCGCTGCCCTATATCCCGAAGAACATCTGGGACGGCGCGGGCCGCCCGGTGCGCGACAGCGCCCAGGCGGGCGAGCAGTTTTGGATATCCGCGCCCAGCCGCCCGCGCGTGCCGCCGGGCAGCATTTTGCGGCGGCTGCCGTAGCCAAGCACTGTCATTTATAAGGGCTGCCGTAAACCGATTCCTTCCAATCGGTTTGCGGCAGCCTTTTGGCGCAACAGGAAGCAGGAATGTACATAGGGGGAAATGGCGGGCACTGTACAGGCCGGCTGTGTTTCCCTTATGATAGATTTACAATAAGCAAAGTGGCTTTACAATATGAAACACGATGCGCAGGCCGCCGCCCGGATGTATCATATGTGAAACGGCTGCTAAACAGGAGAAACCTATGCCAAAGCTGGTAAGCACTGTGCCGAAGCATCGCAGCGAGCGTTTCGGCGTTCCCTTTCCCGAGGGCTGGGAGATAAGCTACATCGGCGCGCCTTATACGGACGAGGCGCTGGTTCGGGCCTGTGAAGGCGCGGACTATCTTTATACCATGTCGGCCCATCCGGTGCCGGGGGCGGCCATCCTGCAAATGCCGGGCCTCAAGCTGATTCAGGTGGAGGGGGTTGGCTACGAAAAGGTGGATTTGGACGCCGCCAGGGGCATGGGCATCACGGTGTGCAACAACCGGGGCGTGAACAACGGGGCGGTGGCGGAGCACACGATTGGTATGTTTTTGGCGGGCCTGCGCCGAATGGCCGCCTGCGACGCCCGGAAGAGTTTTTGGCGATAGGGCACCGCGAACTGGAGGGCCGGCGGGTGGGCCTGGTGGGCTTTGGAGACATTGGCCGGGCCGTGGCCGCGCGCCTGAAAAGCTGGGAATGCGACCTGCGCTACCACGACGCCAGGCGGGCCGCCCCGGAGCAGGAGCGGGAGCTGGGCGCGCGCTATGAGGAACTGGACGCTCTGCTGGCTGAAAGCGATATCGTCAGCCTGCACGTGCCGGTGCTGCCCGCCACGCTGCACATGATAGCCGCCCCACAGTTGCGGGCCATGAAAAAAACGGCGCTGCTGGTGAACACGGCCCGGGGCGAGCTGATTGACCAGGCGGCGCTGGCACAGGCATTGGAGGCCGGTGAGATTTACGGCGCCGCGCTGGACACCTTTGAGCCGGAACCAGTGCCGGACGATCATCCCCTTTTGCGGCTTTCCCCAAAGGCGGCCATGCGCCTGACCATGAGCCCCCACGTGGCCGGGCTTACCGATGAGTCCTTCACCAGAATGCAGCAATGCGCAATTGCCAATATGCAAAAGATGGAGCGGGGAGAACGGCCGGACAATGTTGTGAGTTAGGGCAAGTGCTAATTTCATTGTCATTCTGAACGAAGTGAAGAATCTTTGAGGCGGAAGCTTTGTCGCAATCCCGAAGAGAAAGATCCTTCGCTTCGCTCAGGATGACAAGATTGTTGGGTTATCATCACTTATCTGTAATATGGCGGGAGCAAATGAAATAGGAGGCAGGTCATGCTCAACGCAATCGTCATTAGCCCGAGGGATTCCGTCGCGACGGTGATTGTGCCAGTGGAGGCGGGGCAGGGCGTGTGCTGGGCGGGCGGCGAGCGGCCCGTGGCGGCGGCGCAAAGCATCCCCGCCTACCACAAGGTGGCCCTTGCAAAGATGAAACAAGGCGAGTTCGTGTACAAATACGGGGAAAAAATGGGCCTTGCGACCCAGGATATCGCGCCGGGCGAGCACGTGCACACGCACAATGTGACGGGCCTGCAAGAGTAATACAAAGAAATACAGGCGGCAGGGAGGGCGCGGACATGGAATTTATGGGTTATGCGCGCAGCGACGGCCGGGTGGGCATACGCAACCATGTGATGGTGCTGCCCACCTGCGCTTCTGCCCACCTGCGCTTGCTCGGCGGACGTGGCGAAGAAAATCGCTTCGTCGGTTGAGGGCGCGGTGTGCATCAACAACCAAAACGGCTGCGGCCAGGTGAAGGGCGATTTGAAAATAACCCTTGACCTTTTGGCCGGATTTGCCGCAAACCCCAACGTTTACGGCACGCTGGTGGTGGGGCTGGGCTGTGAGTTGCTGCAATACTCCATGCTTCGCGAAAAAATACTCTTGCTGACGAACAAGCCGCTTGAATATGTGGAGATACAAAAAGAGGGCGGCATTGCGCGCACGGTGGAAAAGGGACGGCAGGCGGCCTGCCGGCTGGTGGCGCAGGCCGCCGAATGCCGGCGCGAGCCCTGCGACATCTCCCGCCTGATTTTGGGAACCGAGTGCGGCGGGTCTGACCCCAGCTCCGGCCTGTGCGCCAACTTGGTGGTGGGGGACGTCGCCGACCGTCTTTCCGACCTTGGTGGCACCAGCGTAGTAAGCGAAACGGCGGAGTTTATAGGCGCCGAGCACGTGCTGGCCGCGCAGGCGAGAACGCCCGAGGTGGCCCGGCAGATACTGGACATTGTGAAGCGCGCCGAGGAGAAGGTGGCCGGCATCGGCGAGAACATCCGTGACTCCAACCCCTCGCCGGGCAACATTGCCGCGGGGGTGAGCACCCTTGAGGAAAAGTCTCTGGGATGCGTGCGGAAGGCGGGCACGCGCCCCATCCAGGCGGTGTTCGGCCCCTGCCAGATGATTGACGCGCGGGGCACGGTGATTATGGACACGGTGTGCTACGACGTGGTGTCGGTGGCGGAGATGACCGCCGGCGGCGCGCAGGTGACGGTGTTCACCACCGGCATGGGCACGCCTGTGGGCAACCCCATTGCGCCCGTGCTGAAATTGACGGCCAACCGCGATAGCTTTGAGCGGAACAACGACTTTATGGATTTTGACGCCAGCCCCGGCATTTGGGGTGAAAAAAGCGTGCATGAACTGGGCGCGGAGCTGCTGCAGCTGATACTGCGCGTGTGCGATGGCAAGCAGGTGAAGGCGGAGGAGTGGGGCATGACGGAAATTGCCATCAACCGCCTGTGCACTTACGATTGAGAACGTAGTTTCTGAGCGAAGCGAAGAACCCTTGAGGCAAACCGTGGGAGGCCCTTTATGACATTCATCGAGTTCCCGAAGATTGACATTAAAATGGAGGGCATGGATGACATTGCCCTGCCCAAAATGATGAAGATAAAGCAGCTTTACGACAAAAGCCGCATTGAGGACATCCCGGGCCATCTGCTGCGGCAGATGGAGGACAACCTGCGCGATAAATCGTGGTTCGAGGGCAAAAGAATCGCCATCACGGCCGGAAGCCGGGGCATTCCCCATTTGGATATCATCATCAGGACCTTGGCCGAAAGGCTGAAGGACTGGGGCGCGCGCCCCTTTGTGGTGCCCGCCATGGGCAGCCACGGCGGGGCCACGGCCGAGGGCCAGACGGCGGTGCTGGCCGCCTACGGCATCACCGAGGAGACGATGGGCGTACCCATCTTATCGTCGATGGAGGTGGTGCAAATAGGGGCATTGGCGGACGGCATGCCGGTATACTGCGATAAAATGGCCTATGAATCGGACGGCATTGTGAGCCTGAACAAGGTGAAGCCGCACACGGATTTTCGCGGAAGGCACGAGAGCGGGATGCTTAAAATGCTGACCATCGGGCTTGGGAATCACGTTGGCGCGTCGATGTTCCATCGCATGGGCTTTGCCAGCTTCCCCGAGCGCATTCCACAGGTGTATGAGATTTTTCTTGCAAAAGCGCCCCTGTGCTTCGGGGTGGGCGTTGTGCAGAACGCCTGCGACGACATTTGCGCCATAGAGGTGATGGAGAAAGACAAAATACGGGAGAAGGACGCCGAGCTGCTGAAACTGGCGAAAAGCAAAATCGCAAGCTTTAAAATGCCGCAGATAGACGTGCTGATAATTGACGAAATAGGTAAAAACATCAGCGGCGGCGGGCACGACGCCAACATTACCGGCCGCTGCACCTGCAGGGATTTTGCGGACGTCATCGACCTGAAAAAGCTGTTTATCCGCGGCCTGAACGAGGAGACGCACCACAACGCCTGCGGGCTGTGCCAGGCGGACATTACCACACGCCGCTGCCTGAACGGCGTAGACTATGAGACGACCTGGATTAACGTGGCCACGGCCACCACGCTGGAGGGCGGGCGCATACCGATGTACGCCGAGACCGACCGCCAGGCCCTTTTGATGGCCATACGCACCTGCAACGGCATCGACTTCAACCGGGCCAAGGTGGTGCGCATCAAGGATACCCTGAGCATGGAGTACATTGAAGTGTCGGAGAGTTATTACGACGAACTGAAAGACCACCCCGAGGTGGAGATTTTGAGCGAGGCCCGCGAGATAGACTTTGACGCCGAGGGCTTTATGACATGAGTAAAAGCAAAGAGACGAAGATGGACTGCCGAAGCAGGTTTTTGTTCAGCCGCCCGGAAAACCTGAGCCCGCGAAGCGCCTTCAAATCGATGGGCTACGGCCACGACGATTTCAAAAAGCCCGTGATAGGAATCGCCAATTCCTTCACCGAGCTGGTGCCGGGCCACGCGAATTTGCGCGAGTTGGCCGACTGGGTGAAGCGCGGCGTTTACGCGGGCGGCGGCACGGCGGCGGAGTTTGGGGTAATGGCCACCTGCGACTGTTTGTCCATGGGGCATAAGGGGATGTATTTCTCGCTGCCCACGCGAGACATTATTGCAGACGAAATAGAGGCTGTGGCCGAGGCCAGCCGCCTGGACGGCCTGGTGATGCTGGGCTCCTGCGATAAAATTGTGCCGGGCATGATGATGGCGGCGGCCCGGCTGGATATCCCGTCCATCATCCTGTGCGGCGGGCCGATGCTGGCCGGCATACCCTTCGACGGGCGCAGTTCCGACTTGACCTCGTTGCCGGAGGCCTATGGTCAGTATCGGGCCGGCAAAATAGGCATGGAAGAATTGAGCCTGCTGGAAGACGGGTGCGCGCCCACCTGCGGCTCTTGCCAGTTTATCGGCACGGCGAACACCATGTGCTGCCTCGCCGAGGCGATGGGCCTTTCGCTGCCCGGCTCGGCGGCCATACCGGCGGTGTACGCCGAAAGGAAAAGGGCCGCGCAGGCGGCGGGGGAGGCCATTGTAGGGCTGGTGGAAAAGGGCGTCCGGCCAAGCGCCGTTATCACAGGGGAATCCGTTCAAAACGCCATTATGGCGCTGAACGCCATTGGCGGCTCTACCAACGCGGTGCTGCACCTGCTGGCCCTGGCGCATGAAATCGGCATTCCGGCCTCGCAGGTGCTGGCCTGGCTGGAGCATTACGGAAAAAGCACGCCGCTGGTGGCAAAGCTATACCCAGCCTCGAAATACACCATGCAGGACTTTTACGCCAGCGGGGGCATCCCACAGGTGCTGAAGGAATTGGAGGGGATGCTGTTCACCGAGTGCATGACGGCCACCGGCAAAAGCCTGGGCGAAAACATAAAAGCCCGGCCCTGCCGCGTGAAGCCGGACAGGGAAATCATCAAAACCGCCGCCGAGCCCTTTGCCACCGGCGCGGGCGTGGCCATATTGCGGGGCAACCTTGCGCCGGACAGCTGCGTAACCAGGCCGGCCGCCATCCACCCGTCCCAGCAGATTTTCACCGGGAGGGCCGTGGTGTTCGACTGCGAGGAGGACGCGAGCGAGGCGGTGCTCTCGCGGCGCATCAAAAGCGGCGATGTCGTCGTGATTCGCTATGAGGGGCCGAAGGGCGGGCCGGGGATGCGGGAGATGTACAGCGCGCTGAAGCACCTGTACGGCCTTGGCCTGGGGCTGGAAACAGCCGTTATCACCGACGGGCGATTTTCCGGCACGAACAACGGCTGTTTTGTGGGGCATATCTCTCCCGAGGCTGCCGAGGGCGGGCCGCTGGCCCTGGTGCAAAACGGGGACACCATCACCATCGACGTTCCGCAGCGCAGGCTGGAGCTTCATGTTTCAGACGCCGAGATGGCGGCCCGGCGGGAAAAGTGGGAAGCGCCAAAGCCAAAATACACGAAGGGCCACTTGGCCCGCTACGCCAAAATGGTTCAGTCGGCCAGCACGGGCGGCATTTTGAAATGGGATTAGCGGAGGCGGGGTATGGAGACGATTGGCAAGGAAAGCCTGAAAGCGGCCGTCAAGACGGTTTGGATACGCGCGCTTACCGAGGCGCCGCCGGACGTTGTTAAGGCGCTGAAAGCCGCGTATGAGCGCGAGAGCAGCCCGCGCGGAAAAAAGACTTTGGGCATTCTCATCGAGAACGCCCGTATGGCGGCGGAAAACAAGGTGGTGATATGCCAGGACACCGGCGTGCCGACCTTTTTTGTGAAGGCGCCGCTGGGCTTCCCTTACCGCGAGAGCTTGCGCGAAGCCTTCGATGAGGCGCTGCGCGAGGTGACCCACAGGGATTTCCCCATTCGCCCCATGGTGGTGCATCCCCTCACCCGGAAGGACCGGGGCGACAACACCGCCGAAAAGGTTCCGCTGATTCACGCGGAACTGGATAACAGCATCGGCTATATGGAAATTTTGGCCTTGCCGAAGGGGGCGGGCACCGGTATTTGGTCGGCGCTGCAAATGCTGCAGCCCTCGGTGGGGCTGGATGGGGTAAAGCGATTCGTGATGGACGCCGTGCTGAAAACCGGCGCGAACCCCTGCCCGCCCATCATTGTGGGCGTGGGAATCGGCGGCCCCATGGAAGAGGTGGCCATGCTGGCCACCAAGGCCTCGGTGCGCGCGGTGGGCAGCCGCAACCCCGAGCCGATGGTGGCCGAGCTGGAAGAGGACTTTTGCGAGGCGCTGAACATGAGCGGGATAGGGCCCATGGGCATGGGCGGCGATACCTCGGTGCTGGCGGTGAACATTGAATACGCCGGAACGCACCAGCCCTGGATGCCGGTGGCCGTTAACATCAACTGCTGGTGCGGCCGAAGGGCCGCCTGCCGCCTGTACCCCGACGGCCGGGTTGAGCAAATGTGACCAAAGGAGAAAAGGCTATGCCGAAAACCGTTTATTTGAACACGCCGATTTCGGAGGAGGAGGTTCGCGGCCTCCGGCTGGACGACGAGGTGTATCTCACCGGCGAGGCGTATACCCTGCTGTACGAGGAACACTTCACGCGCATTATGGACGCCGTCGGGGCCGGTGAGCCGCTGCCCATGCGCCTGCGAAACGGCGCTGTGTACCACACCGGCGTGTTGTACCGCAAAACACCGGAGGGCCGCTTTGAATACCGGGCGGTGGGCGCCACCACCAGCGCCAAATACAATGCGCTCACGCCGGAATTTATAAGGCTGACGGGCATCCGCGCCATGATAGGCAAGGGCGGAATGGACAAGGCCACGCAGGACGCCCTGCAGGCGCGGGGCTGCGTTTATTTGGCCATTGCCGGAGGCTGCTCGGCCTTTTATGCCCCGCTGGCCCGGCTGGAGGAGGAGTTTTGGCCCGAGCTTAGCCCGCTGGACAACCAGCGCCTGAAGCTGCGCCTTGCGGCCTTTGGGCCGCTGGTGGTGGCGATGGACGCGCACGGCAACAGCCTGTACGAGGAGGCGGCCGCCACCACAAAGGCCCGGCGCGCGGCCATATGCGAGCGCCTGGGCATAGAGGCGTAAAAGATGTACATTCCCCGGCAAAATCAGCCTTTCAAAGGCGATTTTGCCGGGGAATGTGTGTTTACAAGCTACTTGTCCTGAAAAGGCTGCGGCTTTCGTTTTTCCACAAAGGCCCGCATGGCTTCGCGCTGGTCTTCGGTTTCAAAGCAGCCGGCGCACAGCTCCAGTTCGATGGCCAGCCCGCGTTCAATGTCGGCGTCAAGCCCTTCGTTGACGGCCTTCTTCGCGGCCCTTACGCCGATGGGCGCGTTGCGGCTGATGCGCTCGGCCATTTTCAGGCTTTCGGCCATCAGCTGCTCGGGGGCTACCACCAGGTTCACCAGGCCCAGCGCCAGCGCCTCGTCCGCGCTCACGCGGCGCGCGGTGAAAATAAGCTCTTTGGCTTTGGCGGCGCCAATCACGCGCGGCAGCCGCTGTGTGCCGCCAAAGCCCGGAATGATGCCCAGCGTTACCTCCGGCAGGCCCAGCACCGCGGTTTGGGAGGCGATGCGAATGTCGCAGCACAGGGCAAGCTCGCAGCCGCCCCCCAGCGCATAGCCGTTGATTGCCGCGATGGTGGGCATGGGCAAAGTTTCAATTTTGCGCATAAGCTGCGCGCCGGGCAGGGTTTGCGCCATCGCGTCCCGCCGGCTGCGCTGAGACATATCGCAAATGTCCGCCCCGGCCACAAAGGCTTTGCCGCCCTTGCCGGTGATGACAAGGCAGCGGGTTTCGCGGGGATTCACGGCGTCTACCACGCGGGACAGTTCTTCAATCACCGCGTCGTTCAGGGCGTTCAGCGCCTCTTCGCGGCTGATTACCACGGTTTGCACCCAGCCCGTTTGCGTCACTTCAATAAAAGCCATTTGGCGTACCTCCTGTAATGGGGCAGAATGGTTGTTTCTCAATAATCTTAATACGGCGCGCCTGCCTCGTAAAGTGCTTTTTATCTCGCACGAGGCGTCTTGGTAAGTGATGATATATTGTCATTCTGGGCGAAGCGAGGAATCTTTGAGTGGGATAATATGCGGCCATACAAAGGGAAAGATCCTTCGCTGCGCTCAGGATGACAGGGAATAATTGAAAATGCGCTCAGGATGATAGGGAATGCGCTCGGGATGACAGGGAATAATTGAAAATCTGTTTCCACGCCGGCGAATGGGCACTATCCACAAAAAAGCGGGCTATTGAGTTTGCATGTTGCATAAAACATGATGTGTGTAGTTACCGAACAGGAGAAAATAAGGTATTGTCATATCGTGTCGGCTTGTGTAGAATATTAAATATGGAAAGTATCTTTGCTTTATGAAAGCTGCGTGCTCAATATTAAATAGATTTTACAAAAGGAAAGTTGATAGGGGACGCGAATGGAACATATCTTACGTGTTCAGAACATTTCCAAGCACTTTGGAGGCTTGCAGGCGCTGAGCGATGTTTCCCTGGAAGTGAAGCAGGGGGAGGTTTGTGCGCTGATTGGCCCAAATGGCGCAGGTAAAACCACGCTGTTCAATGTGATTGCGGGGGTGTATCCGGCATCTGCGGGCAATGTGTACCTGAACGGCAAAAACATTACCCGCCTTTCGCCGGACAAACGCTGCAAGGCCGGCATCGCCCGAACCTTCCAAATCACGAAGCCCTTTCAGTCGTTAAGCGTGCTGGAAAACGTGGCAATCGGCTCGCTGTTCGGCGCCGAGGGGCGCTCGCCTTTGTTAAGCCGCAGCGCGCTGGCGAAAAGCGAGGAAGAGGCCATTGAGATTTTGAAGTTTTTGGGCCTTGAGCACAAAAAGGACGCGCTGGCCGGAACGCTGAACGTGCCGGAGCGCAAGCGCCTTGAGCTGTGCCGGGCGCTGGCCTCGAAGCCGAAGCTGCTTTTGCTGGACGAAGTCATCGCGGGGCTGAATCCCTCCGAGGTGGGCGGCATGGTGGAGCTGATACGCCAAATCAACGAGACAGGCGTTACCATTTTGATGATAGAGCATATCATGAAGGCGGTGATGAGCGTGTCGGAGAACATCACGGTGCTGAACTTCGGCAAGGTTATTGCCCAATGCAAGCCGAGTGAAATTATGGACAACAAAGAGGTAGTGGAAGCATACCTTGGCAAAAGGAGGGAGACGGTTCCATGCTGAAAGTGGAGAACATCAGCGCCGCGTATGGGGATGTAGAAATTTTGCATGGCCTCAGCCTTGAAGTGGGCAAGAACGAAATTGTAACGCTGCTGGGCTCCAACGGAACTGGGAAAACCACCACCATCAAGTGCATTTTCAATCTCCTGCCCATCACTTCCGGCAGCATTGTGTTCGACGGCGCGCGCCTGGACAAGCGCAAGCCCCATGAGTTCACCAGCATGGGCATTGCCCTGGTGCCGGAGGGCAGAAAGCTGTTCCCGGATATGTCGGTGAAGGACAACCTGATGATGGGCGCCTTCAGCATGAGGGACAAAAAGCAGATTGAGGAAAACCTCACCTGGGTGATGGACATGTTCCCGCGCCTTAAGGAGCGGGCCAAGCAGCATGCCGGCACCATGTCTGGCGGTGAACAGCAGATGTGCGCCATCGCCCGCAGCCTCATCATCCGGCCTAAATTCATCGTGTTCGACGAGCCCTCCCTGGGCTTGGCGCCCATTATCGTAGACCAGATTTTCGAGACCATCAAGACCATCATCAGCGAGTATGATGCGACTGTGCTGCTGATAGAGCAGAACGCCAACGTGGCGCTGGAAGTGAGCGACCGGGGCTATGTGCTGGAAAACGGAATAATCAAGGTGAGCGGCACCGCGCAGGAGTTATTGGCGTCCGAGGAGATTCAGAAGGCCTACCTTGGGCTGTAGCTTTGTGCAAACCGTTCGCAAACAGAGAAAAGTGAGGAGGGTGAAAGGGGTTTGGGTATCTCCTATATATTTGAACAACTGGTCAGCGGCCTTGTGCTGGGCTGCTGTTATGCCCTGATGGGCGTGGGCCTGTCGCTGGTGTGGGGCATCCTGAAAATGATTAGCATCAACCACGGCGAGCTGTACATGGCGGGCGCCTATATGATGTGGTTCTTCTACACGGCTGTGGGCGTGCCCCTGGTTTTTGCGGCGGTCATTGGCATTATCTGCACCATGCTGCTGGGCCTGTTTATCGAAACCACCATGATAAGGCCGCTGGTGAGCAAGCCGGGGTGGAATTCCAGCCCCTTCATCCTCACCATGGCCATATCGACGCTTTTGCAGAACCTGGCCCTGCGCATCTTCGGTGAAAAGTATCAGAACGTGCCGTATTTCAGCGAGAGAATGTTCAAGATTTTAGATTTGAACATCTCGGGGCAGCGCGTTCTCATTGTGGTGGTGGCCGTGCTGGTTATTGTGGCGCTGATGCTGTTCATCCGCTTCACGCGCATGGGCCGCGCCATTCGCGCCACCAGCCAGGAGCGGGAGGCCGCCACCCTGATGGGCGTGAACACGAACACCGTATACATCGTCACCTATGTTATCAGCGGCGCGCTGGCCGCCGTGGCCGGCATCATGCTCTCGCCTATTTACTCGGTGAACCCCTGGATGGGTTCGGCCGTTCAAATCAAGGGCTTGGTGGTGTGCGTGCTGGCGGGGCTGGGCAGCATTGAGGGCGCCATTGGCGCGGGCCTGATACTCGGTTTCAGTGAGAGCCTGGCGGTCACATTCATCGATTCCACCTGGAAGGACATAGTCTCCTATCTGATTTTGCTTGTGATTCTGTGGGTCAAGCCCAACGGCTTGTTCCTGAAAAAAAAGGAGGCGTGACGATGAAAAGCAGTCCCCTCTTGAGCAAGCGCAACAGGCTCGCCCATATCGGCATCATCGTGTGCGCCGTGTTTTTGCTTGTGTTTCCGCTGATTTTCCAGTCCCCCTATCAGCAGTATCTGCTTACCTTGTGCATGTTGTGGGCGGGCGTGGCAACCAGTTGGAATTTGATTGCGGGCTTTGCGGGCATCTTTTCCCTTGGGCACCAGGCCCTGTTCGGCTTCGGCGCTTATGTGTCGGCCGTGTGCGCCACGCGCTTTGGCATTTCGCCATGGATATCCATTTTCATCGGCGCTTTCGTGGCCGCCATCATCGGCGCAATCATCAGCATTCCCAGCCTTAAGCTGCGCCTGATGCCATACATCTCTATCGCCACGCTGGGCATGGGCGAGATATTGCGCCTGGTCATCACAAACTCGGTGGATTTGACCAAGGGCGCCGCCGGGCTGTGGGGCATTCCTCCCTTCCCGAAGCTCGGCTCCATCGACTTTAACGGCGTCTCCCGAGTGCCTTCATATTACCTGATGCTGATTTTGCTCGCCATCACGCTGATTGTCACATCCATTATCGTGAGGGCCCCCATCGGCAAGTCCTTCAGCGCCATCAAGGACTCGCAGGACGCGGCCGAGAGCCTCGGCATTAATGTGCGCTTCAACAAAGTGCTGGTGTTCATGATAGGCTCCTTCATCGCCGGCTTTTTTGGCGGGTTCTATTCCCACCTGCAAATTATGGCTTATGGCCTGGTGGGCGGGCTGGGTACCGTGGTGGGGCCGGTAATAGGCGCTTTCGCCATCACGCTGGGCCTTGAGGGCCTGCGCTTCTTGCAGGATTACCGCATGGTGGTGTATGCCATTCTCATTATCCTCTCGGTGCTGTTTATGCGCGAAGGGGTTTGGGGCATGCTGAAAAAGCAGTTCCTGAAATGGAGCGCGAAGCGTTCGGCCAAAGCATAATGCCGTGAACGCGCAGCGAACCCGTGGTTGGGCTAGAGGTGATATAGTGGCCAATATATCGCCTCTAGCGAAGAAATAAATGACTTACATTCTGCTAGGAGGAGAAGGAAATGAAGGTTGTATCCAAAGGATTGGCGCTTGTTTTGGTTCTGGCAATGGTGTTCAGCTTGGCGGCCTGCGGCGCCGGTGGCGGCGAAGGCGGCGACACCCCGCCCATGCCAGGTTCCACCGCGGCGGAGAGCACGGCGGCGCCCGACGCGCCCGATGGCGAAGCCGAACTGGAAAAAATCCTTATCGCCTGCTCGATGCCCCTGACCGGTTCCATGGCTGAATCCGGCGTGGGCGCGATGGAAGGCATCATCCACGCGGTGGATGAGTGGAACGAGAACGGCGGCGTTCAACTGGAAGACGGCATGCACCAGATTGAACTGCTGATTGAAGACGACGCCGGCCAGCCCGAGACGGCGGTGGCCAACTTCGAGAAATTCATCAACAGCGACAACGCGAAGATTCTTTACGGCATCGTGCTTAGCGGCAGCGCCCTGGCTGCCATGGAGCTGGTGAAGAAGTACCCCGACGTGATGATGTCTACCGTGCGCGCCGTGAGCGCCGAGATTCCCGCAAAGGTTGCGGCGGATCCCGAGGGCTACAAGAACTTCTTCAAGCCCGAGTACAACTCCACGGATCAGGGCGAGAACATCGCGGCCGCCATCGAATCGATGGGTTCGAGCGGAGACTTCAAGTGGGAAGACAAAACCGTGGCCTTCCTTACCGAGGACAACGACTACGGCCGCAGCACCATGGAAGGAACCGCGGCGGCCCTTGAGGCCATGGGCGCCACCACAGTGGCCTACGAGGTGGTTCCTGAGGGCACCGTGGACTTTTACACCCAACTGAACAAAATTAAGCAAGCCAACCCCGAAGTGGTGGTTGCCAACATGCTGCCGGTGTCTGCCGGCGTGGCCTATTGCAAGCAGTACAAGGAAATCGGCCTGGAAGGCGTGAACCTCTCCATCGGCTATCCCGAGGAAGCCGGCTTCTACGAGCAGGTGGGCGAGGCCGGCGAGGGCCTCTTGTGGACCATCATGCGTTCCGATTTCGCGAACAACCCCAAGCACATTGCTTACGCGGAAAAATTTGAAGCGCGCTACGGGCATACCCCCAACTACGACCACCTGCACACCTACGACACCACCAATATGCTGCTGGAGGCCATTCAGCGCGCCGGCGTGCTGGACGCGAACAAGATTTCCGAAGAATATCTGCAAAGCGATTACCAGGGCAACATCGGCCGCATCGTCTTCGACAAAGAGAATCATTCCATGATTTCCGGCGAGGAGTATTACCCCCACTCGGTGGCCCAGATACAAAACGGCGCCTCCGTGGTGGTGTGGCCCGAAACCATGGCAACCGCCGACTACATTCCCCAAACTTAATGAATTAGGCAGGCTGTAACCATAGACAAACATTCTGCCGGACAGAACGGGCAAACTGTCCGGCAGAATGTGCCTTTTACCAAGTATCAAACAGATTAGAGTCAGAGACTACGAAAGGCGGGATCGGAACGATGCCTATCAACGGGAAAGACCTTGCCAGGATGATTGACAGCACGAATATTGCCAGCCTTGCCACCAAGCGGGAAATTGATGAAATGATCGACCAGGCCTTGGAATATCATTTCTTTGCAATCAACGGGCCGGCGTCTTATTTCCCCTATTTAGTGGAAAGGCTGGCGGGCAGCGACACCCATCCTGGCTTTGGCTGCACCAGATGGAGCGGGGCTGATCCGACTCACTGCAAGGTGGACGCCGCCAAATGGGCCGTGAGCCTGGGTGCGCAGGAAATAGACATGGTGATGAACCTGAGCTACCTGGTGAGCGGGCTGCACAAGGAGGCCGAGGAAGACATCACCGCGGTGAAAAAGGCCATTGGCGACAAGCAACTAAAGGTTATTATCGAGTGCCCGCTGCACGAAGACGCCACCATTACAAAAGCCGCCGAAATCATTGTGGCCTCCGGCGCCGATTGCATTAAAACCTGCAGCGGAACCGAAGGCCCCGTGACGCTGCACCATCTGGACCTTATTATGAACGTGGCCTGTGGGTAAAGGCCTCCGGCGGCATTCGCAGCATTGAAGCGGTGGACAGGATGCTGGCGCTGGGCGTGGCCCGCTTTGGCATTGGCTACGCGACGCGGCCAACGCGCGCTAGGGAATCGCTGGTTCATTGTCATTCCGAGCGAAGCGAAGAATCCTCGAGCCGGGTAATGTGCGGTTATACGAAGAGAAAGATCCTTCGCTGCGCTCAGGATGACAAGACGGCTGTGTTTTTCATCGATTACCTAAAGTTATACCCGGGCCTTGGCGCCGGAATAATGGGGAAAAACATCGATAAATATATCGAAAATGTGACGCAGGGTGTATAATATTGGCAAGGGGGTGAGCCAGGCTATTTATGAATACGGAAAACAGGTATTTGAAGAAGATCAAAGCGGCCCACTTGATTTACAAGGAAAAGATGCGCCTGCAAGACGTGGCGGCTTTGCTGGGCATTTCGCGGCCCACCTTGGCAAAGCTGGTGGAGGAGATGGAGGAAGACGGCATCGTCAGCGTCCAAATCAAATATCCAGGAAATACGCGCGAGGATTTGACGCTGGCCGGGCACATCCGGCAGAAATACGGGCTGAGGGACGTTGTTGTCACCAGCGCCTCCGCGCCGGACGCAGAGGACATCATTGAGAACATAGGAAGCGCCGGCGCCGATTATTTTTGGGATTTGCTGAAAAAGGATATGATTATTGGCGTCACCGGGGGCAGAAGCATCCATTCGCTGATTTCGCACATCCCGTATCATTCCAAAATTCCGGGGCTGCAAATTATCACCACCACAGGCGGCAGCCTTTATTCCAACACAAAATACCACGCCAATACCCTGACCCAGCTTCTGGTAGACCGGCTTAGCGCCGCCGGGCATTTTCTGTATGCGCCCACCTATGCCGACGACGAGCGCCAGCACGAGATGATACTGAACAACAGCCAAATAAAAAGCGCGATTGACATTTGCAAGAGGGCCGATATCGTGCTGACAGGCATTGGCGACACCGAAACCGCCATGCACCACCTGCCCCGGCCGGTGCGGGACTGCATGGAGGATGCGATACAGGAAAACCTGACGGGCGCCATCAACGCCCTGATGATTCGGGACGACGGCAGCCCGCTGGATATGCCGGTGGAAAAGCTGCTTGTGGGCCTGACCTATGGGGATTTGAAGCAGATTGACACCGTGATGGCCCTGGCCGGCGGCGAAAAGAAACACAAGGCCATCAAGGCGGTGCTGCTGGGCGGCTATGTGTCTGTTCTGGTAACCGACCGCTTTACCGCCAAATATTTGCTGCAGTGAATGGCTTTAGGATAGAAAGGAGCGACGACGGCATGGAAAGGCGCCCCCCCTTTGACACGCAGACCTTTGGGCAGGCGATAAAGTGTGCGAGAAAGGCCCGGGAGCTGACCCGCGACCAGGTGTCGGAAATGCTGAATATCGCGCCGCGCTATTTGATGAGCATTGAAAACAACGGGCAAATGCCGTCCTTGCAGGTGTTTTACAGTTTGGTGAACCTGTTCGGCATCTCGGTGGACAAGTTGTTTTTCGGCGAGGCCAAATTGGCGCAAAACCACTGCTGCAACAAGCTGGACAGCCTGCTGGGCCAGCTTCAGGAACCGGAGCTGATGGTGGTGGAGGGCTGCGTGCAGGGCCTTTTGAGGGCGCGCAGATTTGGCAAGGCGGATTAGAGCGGCCCCTGAATAAGCGAGGGCCGGGGAAAAGAGCGAAAGGCGGCGGCATATGGTGCGGAAACGGGCGGCGAGGCCCTGTGTGGAGAAGCAATCTCATGGTGGCGAGGGCAAGGTGACGATGACGGCCATTCTGAACGGCGAGGCCGAATTGAACGGGAAGGGCAATTTCTTTTCCGTCATCACCATTCCGCCGGGCTGTTCGGTGGGCTGGCACAGGCACGAGGGTGAATGCGAGGCCATGCTGGTGGTGGCCGGCGCGGGCGAAAGCTGCGACGGCGGCCTTGCCGAAGCGTTTGAGCCCGGCGACGTGCTGCTGGTGCCCGAGGGCGGGGGGCACAGCGTTCGCTGCACCGGCGGCGAGGCCGTGCAGTTGGTATCGCTGGTATATTACCAATAAAGAGGAAGGCATACACAATGGAATTTACGCCTCAGCAGGAAATGATACGCAAGTTTGCGCGGGATTTCGCAAAGCGGGAGATAGAGCCGCTGGCGGCCGAGGTAGACCAGAGCGCGCAATTTCCGCGCCAGCTGTGGGATAAAATGGGCAAGGCCGGCTTCATGGGAATAAAAGCGCCCAAGGAGCTGGGCGGGCAAGGGGCGGACTGCGTCTCTTATGTTATTGTCATGGAGGAATTGTCCTATGCCATGGGCGCGGCGGGTTCGCTGGTGTCGGGCCCGAATTCCCTGAACACGGCGCCGCTTATCACAGAGGGAACCGCCGAGCAGAAGGAAAAATACCTTGCGCCCTCGCTGAAAGGCGAGATGATTTTGTGTTTTGCCCTCACGGAGCCGGGGGCCGGCAGCGACGCGAGCAACCTGGCCACCACGGCCGTGCCCGACGGCGAGGACTACATCCTGAACGGCCGCAAGACCTTTATTTCCTTTGCGCCGGTGGCCGACGCGGCCCTGGTGTTTGCCAAAACCGACCCAAGCCAGGGCACGAAGGGCATCTCTACCTTTTTGGTGGATTTGGACGCGCCCGGCGTGAGCCGAGGCCCGCACGAAAATAAAATGGGCATACGCGGCTGCCCGGTGGGCGACATTGTGATGGAGGATGTGCGGCTGCCGAAAACGCAGATGGTGGGCAAGCCGAACAAGGGCTACACCACCGCCATGGCCACGCTGGACATTGGCCGCGTGGGGGTTTCCGGCCAGGCGCTGGGCATTGCGCAGGCCGCGCTGGACGCCGCGCTGGCCTACGCGAAGGAGCGCAAGCAGTTCGGCAGGCCCATCTCGAAGTTCCAGGCCATCGCGTTTTATTTGGCCGAGATGAACACCAAGCTGATGGCGGCGCGGCTGATGCTGTATGAAACGGCAAAGCAGATAGACGCCGGCAAGCCAAACAGCGTGATGGCCGCCATGACGAAGCTTTTTGTGGCCGACACCGCCATGGAGGTGGTGAACACGGCCTTGCAAATTCACGGCGGCTACGGCTATGTGCAGGATTATCCCATCGAGCGCATGTACCGGGATATTCGCATTCTGCCCATTTACGAAGGCACCAGCGAGATACAAAAGCTGGTTATTTCCAAGGCGATTCTCAAGCAAGGGGCTGTGAGATGAAAATCATTGTTTGTGTGAAGCAGGTGCCCGACACCACCGAAATAAAGATAGACCCCGTAAAAGGCACCCTTATTCGCGAGGGCGTGCCCAGCATATTGAACCCGGACGACGCCAACGCCGTGGAGGCGGCGCTGCAACTGCGCGAGCAGTTTTCGAACAGCAGCGTGATTGTGCTGACCATGGGGCCGCCCCAGGCCCGCGAGATTTTGCGCGAGTGCTTCGCCATGGGGGCGGATCGCGGCATTTTGCTGAGCGACCGCGCCTTTGCCGGAAGCGACACCTGGGCTACGTCCAACGCGCTGGCCGCGGCCATTCGCAAGCTGGGCCCGGCGGATATTGTGCTGACCGGCCGCCAGGCCATAGACGGCGACACGGCCCAGGTGGGCCCGCAGACGGCCCAGCGCCTGGGCCTGCCGCAGGTGAGCTATGTGATGAAGCTGAACGCGCAGGAGGACGGCACGCTGCTGGTGCGCAGAAAGCTGGAAGACGGCTACGAAGAACTGAGGGTTGCCCCCCCGGTGCTGCTGACGGCGGTGAAGGAACTGAACGAGCCGCGCTATATGAGCATCGGCAGCATCATGGAAGCCTTTGAAAAGCCCATTGAGGAGTGGAGCTTCGCCGATTTGGGCATTGACGCCGGCGAGGTGGGGCTTAGTGCCTCGCCCACAAGGGTGCACCGTTCGTTCACGCCCGAGCCGAAGGGCGCGGGCAAGCGCCTGGAGGGCCTGCCAAAGCAGCAGGTGGCACAGCTTTTTGAGGAACTGAGGGAACGGAAGCTGACGCTGGGGGGTAAGCTATGAGCGCGGTGAGCGTGAACGAGTACAGCGGCGTGTGGGTGTTTGCCGAGCAGCGCGGCGGCGTTTTGATGAACGTGGTGCCGGAACTGCTGGGCGAGGGGCGCCGCCTGGCGGACGAGTGCGGCGCTTATTTGGGCGCCGTGCTGTGCGGCGGCGACGAAGCGGCGCTGGCGGCGCAGCTGATTGCCTATGGCGCGGACAAGGTGATTGCCTGCCAAAGCCCGCATTTGGACGAATACACCACCGACGCCTATGCCAAGGCGCTGGTGACGGCCATTGAGACCTACAAGCCCGAGGTGGTACTGTACGGCGCTACGCACATCGGGCGCGATTTGGCGCCGCGCATTGCGGCGACGGTGGGCACGGGCCTTACGGCGGACTGCACGGCCCTGGCCATAGACCCAAGCGACAAAAAGCTGCTGCAAACCCGCCCGGCCTTCGGCGGCAACCTGATGGCCACCATCATCTGCCCGCAGCACCGCCCGCAGATGGCTACGGTGCGCCCCGGCGTGATGGCGCGCGCGGCCTTTGACCCAGCCCGCAGCGGCGAGGTGCTGCCCCTGCCGGTGGCGCTTGCGCCGGAGGAGCTGCGCGTGCGGATAGAGCGCATTGTGAAGGAGGCTGCGGACGGCCTGCCGCTGGCCGACGCCGAGGTGATTGTGACCGGCGGCAAGGGCATGGGCGGCCCCGAGGGCTTTAAGCTGCTGGAAAAACTGGCCGCGCTGGTGGGCGGCGCGGTGGGTTCTACCCGCGCCTGCGTGGATTTGGGCTGGATGCCTCACAGCCGCCAGGTGGGCCAAACCGGCGCCACCGTGCGCCCCAAAATATACATCGCCTGCGGCGTGTCGGGCGCCATCCAGCACCTGGTGGGCATGCAGGACTCGGGCTGCATCATCGCCATTAACAAAAACGAGGACGCGCCGATATTTGAAGTGGCCGACTACGCCCTGGTGGGCGACGTGCATCAAATAGTGCCCGAGCTGATTGCGTGGCTGGAGGAAGAGAACAAAAAGCAGCCGGTGCAAAGCGGCGCGAAAGGATAAAAGAGCGGCATGAGTAAATTATTGACGGCCCGCCAGGCGGTGAATCAGGTTCGCGACGGCGACTTTGTGGCCACCTCCGGCATACAGCTCATCACGGTGGCCGAGGAGCTGTTCAAGGAAATGGAGAACCGCTTTCTTGAAACCGGCGCGCCCCGGGGCATTACCTACCTGAATTCCTGCGGGCAGGGCTTGCCCGGCACGCTGGATTTGGGCGTGACCCACTTCGCGCACGAGGGCCTGCTGAAACGCTACATCGCCAGCCATTTTTCCAGCAACCGGGCGATGATGGAGCTGGCGGCCAACAATAAAATAGAAATCTACAACATGCCCCAGGGCGTGCTGGTGCACCTGTGGCGGGCGGCGGCTGCCGGCAAAAAGGGCGAACTGACCAAGGTGGGCCTGAAAACCTTTGTGGACCCGCGCAACGGCGGCGGCAAGCTGAACGCCAAAACCACCGAGGACATTGTGCACCTGGTGGAAGTGCTGGGCGAGGAATACCTGTTCTACGACGCCCCCAAGGTGGACGTGGCCTTTATTCGTGGCACCACGGCGGACGAGCTGGGCAACATCAGCATGGAGGAGGAAAGCGCCACGGTGGACGCCACCGACCTTGCCATGGCCACCAAGCAAAACGGCGGCAAGGTGTTCGTGCAGGTAAAAAACTATGTGGCGGCGGGCAGCCTTTGCGCCAAGGACGTCGTCATCTCCGGCAATTTTGTGGACGGCATTGTGATTACCAGCGACGCCGGGCGCTACCACCGGCAGACGCCGGATGTGCTGTACAGCCCGGCCATGGCCGGCTGGCAGAAGGTGCCCGCCCAAACCGTGGAGCCGCTGCCGATGGACGAGCGCAAGATAATAGCGCGCCGGGCGGCCATGGAACTGAGGCCGGGCAGCATGGTGAACCTGGGCTACGGCATGCCGGAATGCGTGGGCCGCGTGGCCGCCGAGGAGGGCGTGGCGGAGGAGCTGACCCTGACGGTGGAGGCCGGCAGCATCGGCGGCATCCCGGTGGGCGGCGCCAGCTTCGGCTCGGCGGTGAACCACTGGGTCAGCTACCCCATGGCCACCCAGTTCGATTTCTACAACGGCGGCGGGCTTTCGGCTTCGTTTTTGGGCTTCGCGCAAATCGGCGCCTCGGGAGACGTGAACGCCAGTAAGGTGGGCGATATCCTGATGGGCTGCGGCGGCTTTATCGATATTTCGCAGTTCACCCCTGCGATGGTGTTTTGCGGAACCATGACGGCCGGTGGCCTGAAGACTAAAATCACGCCGGAGGGCATTGTTATTGAGCAAGAGGGCCGGCAGAAGAAATTTGTTAAAGAGGTGGGGCAAATCACCTTCAGCAGCGCCTTTTCGCGCCAGAGCGGGCAGCAGGTGACCGTGGTGACCGAACGCTGCGTGTTCCGCCTGACGGACGAGGGCTTCGTGCTTACCGAGGTGGCCCCCGGTATCGACATTGAAAGGGACATTTTGGCCCAGATGGAATTCGCCCCGCGCATGGCCGAAAACATTAAAACGATGGATGTGCGCATCTTCTCTCCGCAGCCCTTTGGCCTGCGGGAGCGGCTTTGCGCAGAGGACTGACAGGGGAGGCGATAGCGTGATGGAATACGCGGCGCGCGGCAGGTATTTTGAGGATTTTGCCGTCGGGCAGGCGTTTGCCTCCAGCGGGCGGACGATAGCCGAGGCGGACGTGTACGCCTTCGCGGGCCTCACCGGGGATATGAACCCCCTTCACATGGACGAGGAATTCGCCAAAGAGGCCTCCGTGTTCAAAACGCGGGTGGCGCACGGCCTGTTCGGCGTGGGGCTGATTGCGGGCATGGTGTACCAGCTTGGCATCAACGACGGCACCACCCTGGCGCTTCTTGAGACGACGGAGCGGTTCAAGGCGCCGCTGCTGATAGGCGACACGGTGCGCGCCGTGGTGAAGGTGGCAAAGCTGCGCCCCAGCGCAAAGCCCGGGCGCGGCGTGGTGCATTTTAACATCGAGCTTGTGAACCAGCGCGGGGAAGTTGTGATTGAGCAGCAGCAGGCGGTGCTCATCCGCGCGAGGGGGCCCGCTTCATAATAAGGAAAACAGCAGCAAAGGGAGGCTGAACGACAATGAACGAAAAACCGGTGGCAATAGTAACCGGCTCTCGCCGGGGCATTGGCAGGGGCATAGCCGCGTCTTTGGGTAAAATGGGCTACACCGTTGTGCTGAGCGCCACGCGGCCCACGGCCGACGAGGCCATGGAGGAGATGCAAAGCCTGGGTATCGACTGCGCCTACATCCAGTGCGACGTATCGGACAGCGCGGCGCGGGAAAGCCTGGTTGAGACGGTGTGCGCGCGCTACGGGCGTTTGGACGTGCTGGTGAACAACGCCGGCGTGGCCCCGAAAGAGCGCAAAGACCTTTTGCTGGTGGACGAGGAAAGCTACGACTATGTGGTGAACACCAACGCCCGCTCCATGTTTTTCATGGCGCAGCTTGCGGCGAAGCGCATGATTGCCTTTTTGGATAAGGGCATCCCGGATTATCGCCCGCGCATCATCAACATATCGTCGGTTTCGGCCTACGCGGCCTCGGTGAACCGAGGGGAATACTGCGTGTCCAAGGCGGCCATTGCCATGACCACCAGCCTCTTCGCCGCCCGCCTGGGCGAATACAACATTCCGGTGTTCGAGGTGCGGCCCGGCTTCATCCTTACCGACATGATGGCCCCGGCCTCCCGGGAAAAGTTCCAGGGCCTGATTGACGAGGGCATCACGCCCATCAGGCGCTTCGGCACCCCGAAGGACATTGGCGACGCCTGCGCCGCGCTGTGCAGCGGGAGCCTGGATTTCTGCACCGGGCAGGTCATCGACGCCGACGGCGGCTTCAACATTCGCGTGCTATAAGGCAAGCAATGAACAGAGAGGAAGTGTGACGATGACGAGAATAGACAGCCCCATTATCCAAAAGGTGAAAGAGGCGCTGATGAGCATACAGCGCCGAAGCTGGGAGCAGAGTGAGTGCATGCAGGCCATGCTGGAGCTGCGCCATTACGAAACGCTGTTTACCTTCGCGCGGGAAGCCGCCTACATCCGCCTGGACGACGGCCGCACCACCATTACCACCGAGTGGGAAAAGCGCACGGTGACCGACCCCTGCGCCTGCGGCGAGGCGCTGATGGTGGCCGCGCAGCTGACGGGCGACAAGCTGATTCGCGAGGCCTACGAGGCCCTTTTGGACTATACGCTGAACCGCGCCGAGCGCAGCCCCGAGGGCATATTGTACCATTTGAACGACACGCCCGAGTTCTGGGTGGATTCCCTGTATATGCTGCCGCCGTTTTTGGCCGCCGCGGGCTATTGCGACGAGGCCGTGAAGCAGTGCAGGGGCTATTGGGACGCGCTGTACGACCCCGACATCAAAATGCTGAACTGGATTTGGCACGACGAGAAAAAGGCCTTCACCCGCACGCACCACCGCAGCATTTGCACCGGCTACGCGGCCGTTGGCCTGGTGAAGGTAGCGGCCAGGCTGCCCGCCGCCATGCAAGCCGATAAAGACGATTTGATGGCCAAGGGCAAAATTGTCATCGATTCCATCCTTCGCTTCATCGATGACGACGGCGTGTGCCACGACACGCTGGACAACCCGGACAGCATCATCGGCCTGAACGCCGTGAGCATGGTGGCCGCCGCCATTTACCGCGCGCTTGCCGCCGGATACCTGGACGAGGGATACCTTGCCACCGCCGAAAAGCTGCGCCAAAGCCTGCACGACAAAATAGACCCCTACGGTTTCTTGTTCGGCGTGTGCGGTGTGCCGGACAATAACAAGACCGGTATCTCCTCTAACGGGCAGTCCTTCTTCCTGCAAATGGAGGCCGCCTATTACGACTACAAGGCCGCCCTGCCCGAGGCCTGGCACAACGGCATGTTCAAGGGCGAAATGGGCAAGCGCAGCGACTATATGGGCGTGATTGCCGAGTAAAAATTACGACAAGCGATGAAGAGAGTTTTGCCATGCCAAGCTATCTGCTCACGCACGATTTGGGAACCTCGGCCAACAAGGCCGCCCTGCTGGACGAGGGCGGCCATATTCTGAAAACCCACACCGAGGCCATCCCCCTGCAAAACCCGCGCCCCGGCTGGGTGCAGCAGCAGCCCGAGCTGTGGTGGCAGGCGTTTTGCCGCTGCACGCGGGAGGTGCTGAAGGGCGTTCACCCCGGCGATGTGGCCGGGGTGGGCATCACCGGGCAAATGATGTGCTGCCTGGCTTTGGGCGCCGGGGGAGAGGTGCTGTACCCGGGCATTCTGTGGGCCGACACCCGCGCCGAGGCCGAGGCGGCACAACTGGAAGCGGCCGTGGGCGCCGAGGCCTTTTACAACATTGTGGGAATGCGGGCGGCGGCCAACTACGCCCTGCCCAAAATGATGTGGCTGAAAAAGAACGAGCCGGGGGTTTATGCCCGCACCGCCGTGTTTCTGACGCCGAAGGACTACCTGAACTACCGCCTGTGCGGCCGCATGGCCACCGACCCGGAGAACGCGGCCTACCTGCACGGCTGCGACTTGCACAGCGGCGCCTGGAGCGAAACGCTGTTGCAGGCCGCCGGGCTGCCAAAGGAAAAGCTGCCCGATATTCTGCCCGCCGCCAGCGTGCTGGGCGGGGTGCGGGCCGCCGCCGCGGCCGAATGCGGCCTGCCCGAGGGCACCCCGGTGGCCGTGAGCACCGGGGACGGAGCTGCCACCACCCTTGGCACCGCGACCATCGAGCCAGGCGAGGGCTATATCAGCCTGGGTACGTCCAGCTGGGTGTGCGTGGTGGGCGGAAGTCATCAAATGGATCCCGCGCGCAGCATCTCCAAGCTGAAATACATGGACAGCCTGCGTGATTCCGGCACCATGCAGGCCGGGGGCTATGCCTGCAACTGGCTGCTTCGCACGCTGTGCGGCCCCGAGGAAGCCGAAGCCGCCAAAACGGGCCGCCCGGTGTTCGCCCTGCTGGACGAGCTGGCGGAAAGCGCGCCGCCGGGAGCGGGCGGCCTATTGTTTTTGCCTTATTTGCTGGGCGAGCGCGCCCCGCTGTGGGACGCCCGGCTGCGCGGCGCGTTTTTGGGCCTTTCCGGCGGCAGCACACGGGCCGACATGGCCCGCAGCGTGCTGGAAGGGGTGGCCTTCCACATGAATAGCATCTTCCAAACCATTTTGGCAGTGAACGGGATGAAGGGCATAAAGGGGATGCGTATGGTGGGCGGCGGCGCGAAAAGCGCGATTTGGAGGCAGATATTTGCCGACGTGTTCGGCGTACCCATTTCCACCACACAGCACCCGGAGCAAGCCGGCGTGCTGGGCGCGGCTGTGCTGGCCGGCATGGCGCTGGGCCTGTATCGGGACGCCTCGGTGATACGAAGCTTCCAGCAAGTAACCGGCACCACCGCGCCGCGCTCGGAAATGGCGGCTTTTTACGAGGCGCGCTACAAGCTATTTATCGACGCCGAAAAGGCCCTTCGGGATGTGAACCATCGCCTGGCGGCCTTGGCCGAATAGACAACACAAAAGGAGACGCAGACTTGGAACAGGCCTACAAATTTACTTACCGCAGCCTTGCGGACGTGGCGGACAAAGCGGGGGCCTTGGGCCTTGAGCTGCCCTTGTGCGAAGATACCGCCGTGCTTAACACACCCTTTTCCATAGGCGCGGCCACCGTGCCAAGCCGCATGGGCATTGCGCCCATGGAAGGCGTGGATTCCCTGCCCTCGGGCGACCCCGGTGAATTGACGCTGCGCCGCTATGAGCGATTTGCCAAGGGCGGCGCGGGGCTGATTTGGTTCGAGGCGGTATCGCTGGTGCAGGAGGGGCGTTCCAGCCTAAAGCAGCTTTTGATTACGAAGGACAATCTGGATTGCTACAAACGCCTGTGCGAGCGCATGAAGGAGGAGGGCCTGAAAGCCAACGGCTATGCGCCCTACCTTGTGATGCAGGCCAACCACAGCGGGCGCTACTCCCGGCCAAACGACGAAACAAGGCCCGAGCCCATTGTCGCCTTCAAAAACCCCCACATCGAAAAAGACGAGCCCTTGCCCGACGCCTGCGTTGCCACGGACGACTATTTGAAGGATTTGGAGGAGAAATTCGGCGAGGGCGCACGGCTGGCAAAGCTGGCGGGCTTCGATGCGGTGGACATCAAAAGCTGCCACGGCTACCTGTTTGCCGAACTGGCCGCCGCCCACACCCGCAAGGGCGAATACGGCGGCAGCTTTGAAAATCGGATGCGTTGTTTGTTCAACTCGGTGAAAAACGCGCAAAGCTTTGAGAGCGACGACTTCCAGGTGGTGGCGCGCCTCAGCTTCTTTGATAATATCCCTTATCCATACGGCTTTGGCATGGCTGCCGACGGCAGCCTGAGCGTGGATATGACGGAGCCGCTTGAGATGGTTCGCGTTTTGCACCGGGAGATGGGGATGCCCTACGTCAGCCTCACGGCGGGCGACCCCCACTTCGAGGCCTATCAGACGCGCCCCTTCAACATCGACAGCAAGTTCACCACGCCCGAGGATCCGCTGGTGAGCGTGGCGCGCGTGTTCGGGGCTGCGGGCGAAATGAAGCGGGCTTTTCCAGAGCTGCAGGTGTCCTGCGCGGCGGCCAGCTATCTGCGCAACTTCTCGCCGAATCTCGCCGCGGGCGCCATCAAGGCGGGGTTGTGTGACGAGGTTTTATTCGGGCGCCTCGCCTTCGCCAACCCAAGCTTTGCGCGCGATGTGCGGGAAAACGGAAACCTGACGGTGAAGCAGTCTTGCTCGGCTTGCTCTAAATGCAGCGATTTGATTCGCGCCGGCGTGCCCACCGGCTGTGTGCTGCACGACGGCGAGGTTTATTTGCCCATTCACAAGGAACTGATGCGGACGATGCAGGGCGCAAGGTAGGTCGGGGTACAGCGTACAACTCCAACAAACAATGAAAATAGGGCCAACCTACAAGCAAAACGCGCCGCTTTACGGGACAAAGGGCGGCGCGTTTGCATAAAAATGGCAAAGGGGGAATCGCGCGCCCGTGGAGCCATGCTGAAAAGCATCGGCCCTTTTTCTGTACCCAAGCATACCACCTCAAGGAGGAGAACGCATTGTGAACGATGATATGGTACTTCCCCCATACAATCAAGCTTATGCAATAATCGCAATAATCTTGAGTGGACACTCCCTGGTCACTCCCTGCAGAAATGTGTATTGACAAAGGCCCACCGCGTGGGTTATTATATTTAAGCGCGCTGTGCCGGCTATGGCAGCGTGAAAGTTAGGGGCATAGCTCAGTTGGTAGAGCAGCGGTCTCCAAAACCGCGTGCCGAGGGTTCGAATCCTTCTGCCCCTGCCAAGCGGCCATTGGTTGTTGGCATCGGCTTGGCCGGTGCAATACCTGATGGCAACCTGGCCCGGTAGTTCAGTCGGTTTAGAACGCCAGCCTGTCACGCTGGAGGTCGTGGGTTCGAGCCCCATCCGGGTCGCCAATGCTCTTATAGCTCAGGTGGCAGAGCGCATCCTTGGTAAGGATGTGCTTCACCAGTCAGGCGGGTGTTCGCAAACCCGCTTGATACAAGGGCTTGTGAATTTCTAAAAGTTCGGGAAATGCCGCCTTACCCACTAAGTTACCCACTACATTTACTTTACGCTTTTTCCATCAGATTGCAATAGTGGGTGTGTAATGGTTAAGGCAAAACGGGAACGGGAAACCCGTAAACCCGCATAAATACTGGCTTGCTCTTATAGCTCAGGTGGCAGAGCGCATCCTTGGTAAGGATGAGGTCTCCAGTTCGAATCTGGATAAGAGCTCCACAAAATAACCCCGGAAACCCGCATGGCACAAGGCTTTGCGGGTTTTCCCTTTTTTGGATTTTGGGCAATAAGCGTACCCACTAACTCGGCAAACTTAGTGGGTAAGGTAGTATGTGCTTCCTTTTACCTCTCCGGCAGCTTCCTGTTCCTCTCGTTTTTAGGGGCTGCCGCCTTTTGTGCGCTCTCCTTTTTTGTATCATTGAGCTGCCGGATGATGCTGGGCTTGGAGCCTTTGTTGTCGAACAGGCCATTGAGTTTTGACATCTGCTCATGGGCCGTAGAACCAATCACATGAGAGTAAGTGTTGAGGGTCAGCGTCACATCGGCGTGGCCCAAAACATCCTGCACCACCTTTGCGGGTACTTCGGCCTCCAGCATCCGCGTGGCGAATGTGTGCCTGAGGGCATGGAAAGTAAAGCGACCCAGCCCCGCCGCCTTTGTCAGCTTATCCAGCGTAGTACATACGCGGCGGCATTTTGATAGAAATTACCGAATGTAAATGATATGTTTTTCTTGTAAATTGAAGAACAAGCATAGATTCCGACCGAATAAGCATGAATT
>QMCE01000029.1_pt1 | contig 50056 bp, 43 predicted proteins | sample 1821851 | NCBI WGS metagenome assembly QMCE01 (sample SAMN09453174, study PRJNA476694) | Termite gut metagenome, whole genome shotgun sequencing project. | isolation source: worker | host: Odontotermes sp. | place: South Africa:Pretoria | collected 2016-01-28 | reverse complement strand
CTTCAACTTGTGCTGGGAACAGACGGATCACACCCATGATCGCCTGTTATTATCAAAATATCCCGAGAGGTAATTGATGAAAGCAGTACAGAAAGTCTGGAATCAAATTCAGAAATTGCCTTTGCAAGTCTAACTGAAAATCTAACTTTGCTTATGCTTAATCATCTACAATAATGCTGTAGTAATCAACAAGCCACATCCATCTGACGGGAAAGCATGCGCAAAATAAGCATTCTTCCCCACAGATGGGTAGTAGTCTTGCCCGTTCCTATTTAATGTTGGCCTTCTTGCCGGCGCAGTAGGTTCCGTAAATGTTGGTTCCAGCCACCGTCCTAAACGCCCTAACCCTGAAATAATACACCTTGCCCCTGCCCAATCCGGCCGCGGTATACTTCTTCTTCCCGGCGCCCTTTAGGGATTTGAGCATCGTGTAGGCACCCGTCTTACCTTCCTTCATATACACGCGATAACCCGAAGCACCCTTTAGCTTGGCCCAAGTTATCTTGGCCTGTTTGGTTCCCGCCTTGCCAACCTTGATCGTGATGACGGGCTTCACCATTTTGCAGGCCGTCTTGAAGACTTTGGTATAGGCCCCAAACATATTGGTTCCATCCACCTTGGTCATCGCCCTGACCTTGTATCGGTACGTCTTGCCGGACTCCAGGGTCGCATCCGTATAGGTAACGACGTCGCTCCCCTTGACGGTGGCCAGTCTATCGTATTTTTTGGTGGTGGCATTGTACTTGTACACGCGATATCCGTCCACGCCTTCCACCTTGTTCCACGACAGCGCGACGCTTCCCGCCTTGTTGCCCGTCTTCTTCAAACCCGTCACTTGGGGAATCTTGATGGTGAACGTCATAAGCTTCTCACCCGTATAGTCGCCCATGCCTTTCACGGTAATGATGGCCGTCCCCGGATTCTTGTTGTTGGAATACGTCACCGAATAATCCACGTCCTGCTTCAACACCACGCTCCCATTCATGAGGATGAGCGTCGGCGTCAATTCCTTGCCCGTGTGGACTTGTTCTTCAAACGCGTTCGCCACGGTTTGGGCAATGTCGTAGCATATACGGAACTCCTTAATCAGCTCAAAGGTATAGTATCCTTTGCCCGTGATGATGACGGTCGCCGTGCCCACCTTCTCATTATCCAAATACGTGACGTCAAAGTCCTTCCCGCTCGTCAACGCCTTGTCGTTACACGTAACCTTGACCTCCGGTTTTGACCCGCCCTCCGTCAATATCTGAACGGGAATGTCAGCCACGCTCAACGACTTGATGCTCTCTTGCACCGTCACCTTGCAAGTAACCGAATCATATCCACTCGCCTCAACGGTTATCGTCGCCTCGCCCACGCTGACCGCCGTCAACGTGCCGTTGTTCGCCACGGTAACGACGGATGCGTCCGACGTGGCAAACGTCACCGCTTCCGCACCCCCCAACGTCTCCGCCGTCAGCTCCAACGCATCGCTTACCGACATGGTGACGTCCGAAGCGCCCAACACAATCTCCTTCGTCCGAACGAGGTTCCACTGGAACTGTCCCTCGAACCCCGCCTGTCCTTCCGCCTGCGAAGGCGCCATTTCATAAGTAAATGTAACCACTCCGTTCGTGGACGCCGTCACTTTGCCACCTTCCGTTACGGAGGCGTTGCTCCAATTCTTCGCTTTGCCTACTTCAAACCCTTCCATTCCTTCCAAATCCACCGAGCCGTCTTCCCCTACATAGACGCTTCGCTCGTTGCCGGCAACGTCCGCCGACTCCAATTCCACGTTGCTTCCCAAATTGAGGAAGGCCAATCGGTTATTGCCGCACTCCAACGACAGCAACCTCGTACTGTTCGCAAGATTGAGCGATGCGATTAAGTTGTTGTCACATTTCAGCGTCTCCAACCGCGTCGCATTGGCCACGTCCAGAGTCATAATCTTGTTGTTGGCGCATTGCAACGTCCGCAGCCCCGTATTCTTGCCAACGTTCAACGCACTCAGGTTGTTGTCGTCACACACGACGGAGTTCAACGCGGTCGTTTCCGGTAATTCAATGGAAGCCAACTCGTTCCGACTGCAGTTCAACCTTTTCAGCTTGCCGTTGTTCGCCAAATTCAGTTCCAAAATGTCGTTCCTGCCACAGAGCAACTCCTCCAACGCCGCGTTCTTAGACAAGTCCAAACCCAACAATTGGTTGCTCGTCACGTCCAGCGACGCGAGGTTGATTTGCTTCTCCACCTGCAACGCAAGCAAATGGTTGTTGGAACAATCCAACGTCTGAATCGCCTCGTTGTCGCCCAAATTCAAGCTTCCCATGCCGTTGCTATAACAGATTAATGTTTCGAGTTTGCGGTTGTCCTCCACGTTCAATTCTGACAGTCGGTTGCCGCTACAGTCCAAATACGCCAACTCCCTGTTCCTGCTGACGTCAATCGACGTAATGGCGTTGTCGTCGCATTCCAGAACCTGTAGGTTCGACAACAATTCCACGCCCTTCAAATTCCTGACGCTCCTCTTGCTGAGGTTCAATCGGGTAACCTTCTGCAATTCAGCCGTAGACAGAACCTTGTCCCCATTGTCGTCAAAATGTTGCGCCAGATACGTCCGCAAACTCGCATCCGGAAAATTCTTGTCATCCAAAGCCTCGTCGGCCGACGCCGTCTTCATTCCGGCAACGCCACCCATCGCCAATGCACAGAATAGAACCACTCCCGCCCATTTCCTCATTCCTTTTACACGCCCTTCCATCCTCACACTCTCCCTTCCTCATCCTTGCCACCCGACCATCGCACACTTCTCCACCACACTGTACCATACGATGGCCGCATCGTTACACCTACCTAGAGTAATCTTTAAATTTGTCATTCGTTCGTTAGAAAGTTTGTCATTTATGTGTCTTTTGACAGTATACCACAGATGGCGGGTGGATAAAAGAATTTCTTTCTTAAGACTTTCTTAAGGCGTGGCCTTGTGGATAACCTTGACGGCGGCATTGTGGATACCTTGATGGGTTGTTGCATTATATGGGAATATTGGTGTATAATGAGTAAAACATTTTAGGGCGGCACAGAAAGGAGAATACAAAAATGGTAACGAGAATCGGACATTTCGCCATTCGGGCCAAGGATATGGAGAAGACGGCGGCCTTCTATCGGGAGGTGGTTGGACTGGAAGAAGCCTTCCGCATGTATAACGAAGACGGTGGGGCGAGCAGCATCCACATGTTCGTCGCACCAAGTCAATACATAGAGATTTTCCCGGATGGCACGGAAGTGACGAATGCGAACGAACGCTCCATCGGACACAGCCACGTATGTTTGGAGGTGGACGACATAGAGACGGCTTTTCGGGATATGACGGGCAAGGGGACCCCGATTGACAGCGAGGTCAAGAAGGGGTTTTCCGGATGCCTGCAATTCTGGACGCACGACCCGGACGGAAACAGCATTGAGTTCATGGAGCTTCCGCCAGATTGCCTGCAATTACAAGCTAACAAAAGACTTGCATCGTCTTCCCAATCGGCCTCGTTATGATTAGGTCCGCCACTGCGTCCCTCGGCGTGGGCGACTGGTTGATGATTACCAAGCGGTCTCCCGTGTAGTAGTCAATCAATCCCGCCGCCGGATACACGGCCAGCGACGTCCCCCCGACGATGAGCACTTCCGCATTGCGGATATAGGATACGGCCTCCTCGAGGATTTCATCGTCAAGGCTTTCTTCATACAATACCACGTCGGGTCGGATGGCGCCCCCACAACTGCATTTTGGGACGCCCGCCGCCTCCATTACCACGTCCAAGCCATAGGTACGCCTGCATTCGACACAATAATTTCGATGGATGGTTCCATGCAGTTCCAGCACTTCCTTACTGCCCGCCATTTGGTGCAACCCATCTATGTTCTGTGTAACGACGGCCTTCACATTCCCCTTCTTCTCCAACTCCGCCAAGGCCATGTGGGCCGCATTGGGGGTCGCCTTCGTATGCACCACCCTGTCCCGATAAAAACGGTAAAACTCCTCCGGGTTCTCGTTGTAAAAGGTATGGCTGACGATGGTCTCTGGAGGGTATTTGTATGACTGCCTATAAAGACCGTCCTTGCTGCGAAAATCCGGTATTCCACTTTCCGTGGATACTCCGGCCCCCCCAAAGAACACCACGTTGTCACTTTCTTCCACCCACTGCCTCAACGTGTCCAACTCCCCGTTTTGCTCCATTGCGCGCCTCCCATCCGTCGCTTACCCTATATCCTCCATCCTACCGAAACGGCATAATAAGGTTACAATTCCCCTTGCATTGTTTGCCTTCCACCAGTTTTCAGATATGGCGAATTCCTTCGCATATTTCTCATTGTTATCATACCAACTCCAGTCGATGTCCCATACGCCGTTTGCATGACGAGTATCGACGAGCCAGTCGAGTTCCTGATTCATAATTGACTCATTGGCCTTATAAAGGTCGTCGTCAGGCGACGTAATGAATGCGGACGGTTTCTTGCAATGAACGCCCCATTGGTCTGGATTACGTTCCATCGTTTCATTGGCAAGCCTTTCTATGACTCCCGTTATCTGCTTCCCGTCAAACTCATCCTCCCAATGAAGAGAATCAATCATTTTCTCAAGAGCCCACAACCCTTCCACTCCCATTTCTCCATAATCGGCAACCTTGCCCATCTTCTTAAGGGCGTTTTTCGCAATGGCAAGGGCTTTGCGGTAAAGGGTGGAATCCTCGTCGGCGTATTTTAGTAGAAGGCTTGCCAAACTAATGGACAAGCCACCACTTTCAACCTTGTTGGTTTCTTGGCTATACGTCCACCATGGCGCATGGGGATAATGATTGTTGGACGGTATGGCAAACAACCAATCCTCTCCCTCCACATGCACCCCACTCTCAAAAAACCTCAATATTCCCCGTACGATGGGATGGTTCCCGTCATCCAACCCCACTTCGTCCAGCATGTCTAAAGCGTAGCGCGTCGTGTACGGCGTGGATTCCGGATTCCAATTGTCAGGCTCCAATGCGTTGCCAAAGCCACCATCCTCATTCTGGTACAACGACAACGCATGCAGGACTTCTTCCCTATCCCCCTCCTCAAACGCATGCCGCCACAAGGCCACGTCAATTTGCCTACCATTGCGGTATACCCATAACCGTACTTCCTGAAAGCCTTCCCTTGTAAGCATCTTCATGTGCAAACTCCTCCCTAATCATAATAGCATACCGTATATATTACGGTTGTAGTTTAATCTTGTCAAGAACAATTTTGGTCTTGTGACAGAATTTTATAAAATTAGCTTTGAATCACGCATCCGAATCACGCGTCGTCGTGAATTCGATGTCGTGAATAACGGGCGATACTTCTTGACTGACCCCGCTAAAAATGATAACATCAGTCAAGACGACGCATTTGTCCCTCACCCTTCGGGACGGGGGATTGGAAACGTCTCTTAAGGAGAGAGTCATGATATCAGCTGCCTTAGTAGGTACCAACAGTATATGTCGCCTTCATGCGGAGGCTTTGCTTGCGTTTCCCGAGCGCTGCCTTATTACCGCGCTCGTTGACGTCAATTTGGAGCACGCCGAAGCCTTGCGAAGGCGCTACCATTTGGACTGCCCCATCTTCTCCTCACACAAGGAGTTGCTTGCTTCCGACGTCAAGGTCGACCTCGTACACGTCTGTACGCCCCCCTTTACCCACGCCTCCATCGCCATCGACTGTATGAACGCGGGATGGCGCGTCTTGGTGGAGAAGCCGATGGCCGTCAGTTTGGCCGAATGCGACGCCATGATGGAGGCGGAACGACGCAACGGCGTCTTGCTCGGCGTCATCGCCCAAAACCGTTTTTACACCGAGACCAACCGCGTCAAACAAGTGCTGGCCAGTGGACTCTTGGGCAAAATATGCTGTTCCCACGTCCACTCCCACTGGTGGCGGGGCCGCAAATACTATGACCTGTGGTGGCGGGGACTTTGGGAGAAGGAGGGCGGCGGCCCCACCCTGAACCACGCCGTCCACCACATCGACCTATTGAACTGGATGAGGGGAACGGAACCGACGGAGGTGTTCGCCATGCTCTCCAACGTCATGCATGACAATTCGGAGGTGGAGGACGCATCCTTGGCACTCCTCCGATACGGGGACGGTACGCTTGGCGAAGTGACCAGTTCCGTCATCCACCATGGGGAGGGGCAATCCCTTACCTTCCAATGTGAGCGAGGCAAGATTTCCACGCCATGGGACGTACGAGCCAACCGCTCCCAACCAGACGGCTTCCCCATGAAGGACGAGGAAATGGAACGACGCGTCGAGGAGTACCGCCAATCCATTGCACCCCTCCCCTACGAAGGCCATCTGGGACAGGTCGACGACACGCTCACGGCCATTGAAACCAAGGGGCGACCACTGGTCACAAGTCTTGACGGACGCAGAACCATGGAACTCATAACGGCGATTTACCAGTCCGGCGGCACGGGACGCCTCGCATACTTACCCATTGGACCTGACGATGAATTCTATACGTTTGAGGGCATGGTCGGGGCGATGCGAAACGTTCCCTTATAAATCCACCCCCTTTTTCGGTACAGTATGGCAAATTCCCAAGCCATTGACAAGAATCTTGTTGCGCATTGGGGAGGAAGCGATTATAATGGTGTTACTGTTCAGACATATGTCTGAACACCATCGGCCGAACTGTAACATAATGGTTACATGAACAATCAACGGAGGTGACAAACATTATGAGGGAGGATTGGTCCGATGTGTCGGAAGAAAAACTTGCCGAGCTATTTCCCATTATTCTGGAGCCCCACAATCCCGAGTGGAAGGAGTATTACCAACGGGAAAAGAAATATCTACAATCCGTTTTTGGGAATGGCGTCGTTCGAATAAGCCATATTGGAAGCTCGTCCATCACGGGCTTACTGGCAAAACCTACCGTGGACATTTTGCTCGAGGTAGCGGAAGACGTCGACATACAGGCCACCACGGAGATACTGAAGGACGAGGGGTACGTGGTCAACCATGCGAATGATGACGTCATTACATTTATCAAGGGCTATACGCCCCGTGGGTTTGAAGGGCAAGCCGTACACGTACACGTCCGTGGCAGCGGAGATTGGGGTGAATTATACTTTCGAGATTATTTGGCCTCACATGCCGATGTGGCGCAGGAATACGAAGCGCTTAAAATGGAGCTGAGGAATCGGTACTTACACGACAGGGACGGCTATACCGATGCGAAAGGGCAATTTGTCAAAAAATATACCGACAAGGCGCGTCAGGAGTTTCCCGACAGGTATGCGCCTCAGCAAGGGAGGAGTAAGGATGCTGTTAGAGTTGCTGTCAAAGAGATATAACTGTTGATGCGAAGCCTTATCCGGACGCGCGAAGCACCCATCTGCACTCCTCCTTAAAGAACACGAGCTTTCCTTTGCACTCCTTGCCATACGCCTCAAGAGAACAATCGTATTCGATGGAGGGAACGCCGTCGTAATTCTTCTCCTCCTTGTAGTGGACGTAAATCTTCCTTACGGTCTGCACCTCCCCACCCTCGTCCGTAAATTTGATGGCCAATGGAATCGCATCCCCTTTGCCGGTAAACCAACATTGGCAGGCAACCTCCAGATGGCGACCCTTCAGCGGCCCCGCTTGGGTCTTCTTCGTATTCGTGCCGATTCCAAACTGCGTTCGCTCCCCTTCCCCATTGGTAACTCGCCCATACACGTTAGACATACGGTTCCCTCCTTACCACGGACGCTCCTAATGAATCGTCAGCTTGTCATAATCCACGGTCCTTTTCTCCCTTGATATGCCACCCGACATGTGGTCGATGGGATTCTGGAGGAAGGCGGCCCGCTTGACCGCATCCATCCCAAACCTTCTACGAATCTCGTCGACGGCCTCGTCCAATCGCCCCAACTTCTCGTAATCCCTCTCCTCAAACAACCCCATCTGCCGCCCGACCATTCCATCCCTGATTCGGCTCGTATAGACGCCCAAATGCCTGATCGGACTTCCATCCCACAATTCGTCAAACAACCGACAAGCCTCCTTGTGAATCTCCCACGTAATGTCGGTCGCCTCCCCCAACACGCATTGGTGGGACGCATAATGCAACTTCCAATTCTTGACGCCGACCGCAACGACCTCCGCCTTCACCCCCGCGTCCCGAAGCCTTGCCGCCACCGTCTCCGACAATCCCAGCAAGGCCAATCGGGCCGTTGCGGCATCCTTCACGTCAAACGGCAGCGTGGTGGAGTTCCCATACCCCTTGTTTGGCGACGGTTCGGTTACCACCGGCGCATCGTCCTCGCCGTTGGCAAACCTCCTGATTACCTCCCCATGCTTCTTAAAATGCCGCTGCAACATCTGTGGCTCGGCCACGGCCAGTTGCCCAATCGTCTTAATCCCGATGGACGCCAATTCCTTTGCGGTAGCCCGACCGACGAAGAACAATTCCGACACGGGAAGCGGCCACATCTTCTCCCCTATCTCGTCGGGAAACAAGGAGTGTACCTTGTTCGGCTTCTCAAATTCGGAAGCCATCTTGGCCAAGAGCTTGTTGGTGGACACCCCAATGTTGACGGTGAACCCCAATTCCCCCTCCACCCGTCGACGCACGCTCTCCGCCGCCTCCATCGGGGGGCCAAACAAGTGACGGCTGCCCGTCATATCCATCAACGCCTCGTCAATCGAATACTGTTCCACATCCGGGGTATACTCCTTCAACAATCGAATGAGGGCGTGGGACGCCTTCTCATAAAGTCCGTAATTGGGAGGCACCAGATAAAGGTTGGGGCATTTGCGCTTGGCTTCCAGAATCGTCTCCGCCGTCTTGACGCCGTATTCCCTGCCCGCCGATAGGGATTTGGCCAAGATAATTCCGCGACGCATCTGCATATCACCGCCTACCGCCGATGGAATGGTACGCAAATCCGTACCCGCGGCAAACCGATTGAGTCGAAAAACCGCCTCCCATGAGAGGAAGGCGGAGTTTACGTCTACATGAAAAACCGTCCGCTCCAAATGTATTCACCTCCTGACGTAAATACATTGTAACAGAACATTTGTTCGATGTCAATCCAAACTATTTCATTTTTTGAGAGAATTTCTTCCAACGAATTTGTCCGCCGCACCCCCGGCTATATCGTCTTCTCGAACACCGCGCAAGTGTAATTTTTTTCTCCTAAAGTTGCAATAACAGTATTGCCCGTGCTTTCAAAGCCGTGCGCTTCATAAAACCGAATAGCTCTTGAATTGCTTTCCAAAACATCAAGCGTGCAATTCAAGAAACCTCTATTTCGCAATTCAGCCTCGATTGCAACGTAAAATTTGTGACCTAACCCCTGACCAATTTTCTCCGGCAGCAGATAAAATGAAATGAGATTTGCTTCGTTTGGTTTTTCGGTCTTACATAGAATTGCCGCCCCAATTATCTCTTGATTATCTTCAATAACCATTGAAAATACTTTGCCATCGTCTATCCCCGTCCTCAAAAACTCAACCCAGTGACTATCCTGTAGAGAATCAAGGTAATCATCATGTACAATTCCACGATATGCAGTTTTCCAGCTTGACGCTAAAACGAAACTGATTGTTTCAACGTCATCATTCGTGCTGACCCTTGTGTGTGTCATCCCTTACCCTCCCTTCAAGAAAGTATAGCACACAAAGGCGGGACTCTCAACGAAAAGTTTACAAGCTCTACTGCGGTCCTTGTTTAGATTCCTCCCGTTAAAATTTTGTGAAGTATTCGCCTTTGGCCAACCTGGAAGCAGCGTATTTTATCATCGGAAGCATGGAGTCACGGTTAAATCGCGTCACGCCCATACGGTCTTTGGGAATCGCCCCGACGTGGCGGCACCATTGCTCCATTTCCACAAGGCACGTCACCGTACCGTTCCCGCTGCCTCCCGCCGCCGCAACAAGGTCAATCTGCTTCCCGGACGCCGCGCTGCCATTCTGGTTGAGCGCTTCGCACCTACGAAAACGGTCCAGAAAGTATTTCATCCGCTCGCTCGGCTGTCCCCAATACACGGGGGTGACGAGCACCACGCCTTCCGCTTCCCGTATCTGCGCCTGCAAATCCGCCAATAAGTCATCAATCATACACGTTGCCGTATCGCGGCACTTCCCCCAGCCATTGCCGCAAATGCGGCATGGCTCCAACTTCGCTTCGCCAAGGTCTACCAATCGCGCCTCGCCGCCCGCTTCCCTTATCCCTTCCGTGGCGGCCTTGCCACAAGCCGCCGTCAATCCGTCCGCATTGGGACTGGATGTAATGACAAGATACATAATCCCTCTCCCCTTCATTTTATGATTTGAGCGACAAAAGGTCTTTTGTCGCTCTGATACCACGGACTGCTTCGCATTTCATGCAGGCATGAAACACATGACCTTTTGACCCTGGTATCATTTTATAACTATGATTATTCCTTCTCCCGTCCATTCAGAACCGCTCCACCCTTGGCTCTCCGTCAAATGTAAAATCCCCCTTCACTTTCACGCCAATACAATGCTGCCATAGTCTGACTGCTTTACGCGTCACTCAAGGTAATTCTCCTTAAATTGCTCCAGACACTTCGCATCCAACCGCAAGCCTTTTTCCACATATCCCTCAAACGACCCGTACTCCTCGTCCATCACCTCGCGGGCGGCGACAAGGTATTCCTCGCGCACCATGATGAAGGTACGCAGGGCCGCCACTTTCTCTTCCGGCACCCCGCTCTCCCTTACTTTGTCCAGCAACTCGTCATTGGCCGCCTTCCTCCGTTCATTCGTTATGATGTAGTCCTCCATGACGGCCTCGTCATCCACTCCAAGCAATTTGAGCAAAAGCATGGCGGCTATCCCCGTCCGGTCTTTACCCGCAAAGCAATGGAACAGGACGGCCCCTTCCTTTCGACCCGAAACGCATTGGATAAAGTCATGGTAACCCTTACGGGCGGTTTGGCTCCGTATAATCGCTTGGTAGATGAACCTCATCTGGTCAACCGCCTTCTCCTCCCTGTCATATAACTGGAACAGGTTTCGTTTACTCGTACTACCCAATTCCACGTCCTTCATCAAATCGACGTGACTGTATCGAACCCCCTCCATCACGACGTCCGGACTCAACTCCACTTCGCCGTCGTCGCGAAAGTCAAATATATGCTTTAGGTTGTATTCCGTCCGCAACATCTCTACGTCCTTTTGGTCAAGGTCGACCAATTCTCCCGAGCGAAGGAGTCGTTTTGATGCGACCATCCTGCCATCCCGTGTCTTGATACCGCCCAAATCGCGGAAATTGATTATCTCTCCCATAACTTCTCCCATCTCTTCTCTTCGCGTATTTTATCCTCCCAAGACGCCTACGCAAGACAAATTCCTACTCTTGCATTTTGTCCTCTTAAGACGTCCACGCAAGACAAATTCCTACCCAAGTATGGACTCGTACAGATCCAACCCATAGCTTGTGGCCGTAGGTTCGCCCCGCTTCATTTTAAACGTCCTCGTCCCGTCGTCTTCCCGCTCCGCCGTCAGGAACATGGCGTGTGCGGGCTTTTCCGCATACCGCTTCGCCGCAAATGCGTGTAGGTGCGTCACCATCAAAACCTTCGCCCCCATTTCATAGAACGCCCGCGTAATGTCGTCCGCAATCAGCGAGCCCTCCTTCTCCGTCGTCGTGGCGAAGGACTCGTTGAGGAGTACCATGGAGTCGGGCCGGATGGTGCGGACGATGGCGTCCATCCGCTTTAACTCCTCATCCAGACGCCCACTGTTCATCGTACTGTCCTCGCGCCTCGTAAAATGTGTGAAGATATTGCCATGCAGGTTGCTCTCGTAGCGCTCCGCCGGCACGTACATCCCGCATTGCATGAGGACTTGGGCGATGCCGACGCTCCGAAGGTACGTGGATTTGCCGCCTTGGTTCGCCCCCGTGACCACGAACAACCATTGGTCCAAACCGTCCAAATCATTGGATACCGGGCATTTGCGCATAAGGAGGGACAGGCTCATCTCATGCAACCCCTCGAACGCCAATTGACTCCCCTTTTCCGCAACCGTAGGCAGCGCCAATGGCACGCCCCATCCAAGCAATCTGTAGTAAAGGTTGGAACACCCAAGGTAAAATGCGCTCTGGCAATAGAGTTCCTCAAAAAACTGCATACAATCCATGATAAACCCTTCAAAAAACCGCAACATGTGGAAGACCACCTTTTCCTCCGTCAATTTTGCGTCGCGTATCATTTCCTCGTCCACAAGGCGCACCACGTTCGGCTTGAAGAATTTGAGGTACAGGTTCATGACGTTTTCTTGCATGGGCAACATCGAACCCTTCTTGCCCTTGAACCCCGTCCTCTGAACTCGTCCGACGACCAACCCGTCCTCCTTCATACCCTGTCCCAAGGTTACGTGGAAGGCGAGCCGCCCTCCCTCCGTGACGAACGCCATGTCTCGCACCGTTTCTTTGAGCAGCGCGGCAAATTCCTCCCCGTACCCGTCCAGCAACCGCTCGCGAAACGCCTTCATCTCCTCCGACGCCAAGCTTTCGCTGACGGAGTTCAGGTATGCCTTCAGTGCGTCCATATACTCAATCAATATATTCAGCATTTTCAGCGATTGGATGATGTACCCCGCATTCTTTTCGTGGGGGTTCTTCCTTGCCTTCTCGCTCTCCTTGTGTTTCACCATTTCACCCTTCGCCAGTCCCGCAATGCGATACACCTCCTCAAACACGTCGGGATTCTCCATCGCCTCCCTCATGAAGCCATGGCGGTACAAGACTTCCTCCTTCGTGGCGAGGGGCAACATGGCGACCTTCTTCGCCATCTCGTATATGAACGGGTCCTCTCTACTTACGTTTCGCGTCGCCGTGTTGTCAAACTTGTTGTCCCGGGACATGGTCTTGAATATTAAATCAAGGTTTAAATCCTTAATCACGTCGTCCTTGTTCAGATACCCTTTTCCCGACCCGTATTCCCTGTCCTTATACAACATCCAAACCTGCATGTAAGTTTGCCCCCATCCCCTTTACTGACGCTCAGCCATTGAAAACGCCGTAGGCGTTTTTTTCTCTAACCTAGCCTTAATATCCTCATAATTTAACTGGTATTTGTCGACGATGGCGTTGGCGTACCCGCCTTCCTCCGCCTCCCTCCGAGTGACCTTGAACGTCCGAACCCTCTTGTCCGCATCGTCCAGCTCCGCCACCAAGCTGGCCACGGAGTCGGATATGTCGTTTCCTTCCGCCACGGACGCCAATTCCTGGATGTGGGTCACGTAAACCCCGTAACAGTTCTTTCGAATGAAATGCTCCATCACGCGCTTCCCCATGATATAGGCGTCGTAAGTGGCGGCCGTGGTAAAAAGCTCGTTGATGACGACAAATTTCCCATAGGATTGAAAGTGAATCATGGGGTGCAGTCTTGTTAATTCCTCTTTTAACTTTCCCCTCCCCGTATCCAAACTCTCCTCCACGGAGAAATGGGTCAGCATACCCGTGAACATGGGGACCTCCGCCGACGTACAAGGGGCGGGCAAACCCATCAGGCTAAAATAAACCACTTGCCCCATGCTTCTGGCAAACGTCGTCTTGCCCCCTTGGTTGGGTCCGGTTATGACGAAGAACTTCTCCTTCTCCTCATAACGGGCGTCATTGCAGACCACCCGTTCCTCGCCGCCCGCCGTATCATTTTCACCAAAAGCCGAACCGCGGGCGTTGCGGTTGCCGTACCTGTTCCTCGCGTGGATGCTCCAAGCCAACGCCAAGTCATACGCACCACCAACCGCAAACCGGCACCCTTCCATAGTGGGGATGGCGAAGCGGCACCCAATGGACTCCATCTTCTCTTGGTACATCCGAAACGCCAGATAGAACTGCACTTCCTCCTCGAAACGAAACAAGAATGGCTTCATGCAATCCTTATACCGTTTATAGTACCCATGCAATCCCGCAAACGCCTCCGGGACGTTCTTTTGCAGGACTTCCAGTATCTTTTGTTCAAAGGACGACAGCTTCAAGGAACCGGCAAACGGGTTCTCCACCGTCATCGGCAAATCCTCCGTCTCGGGAAACAGCTCGACCAACCGCTCCAAATAATTCTCTTCCCGTGCCTCGCGCGAGATGACCATCTTTTCCTTCGTCAAGTCAATGTGGACCCGCATTTGGTCAAACCCTTCCCTCAATTGGTCGGTATCCCGAACCAAATCCCCAAACGGCCCGCCATCCACAAGCTCCCCAACCATTTCCCCCAGACGCCGCAAGCCTAATGACTCGGGCTTCCCTTCCACGAGGCATCGGTGGAGTCCCGTAACCGCCTTGACGTAATGGTAATTGGCGTCCAACAGCCACCGTTTTTTCTGCAAATCCTCCAAGGACTTCCCCGAACGCCCCATCAATTCCCTTGACAACTCCATTTCATTCGAGAACGCCAACACGCCGTTATAGAGCGCGTCATTTCCCAAATCCCGATACACGGCCTGCCGATATTCCACCGTCTCCACCTTGGTCGGCAACCCGTAATAATACCGCTTCAGGTCGTAATTGCTCCTTTCGTCCCACACCCTCGCCATAACCTGATCAAGGTTCAAATCCAGGAAAAAATCTGGGCGGGCCTCTTTTTCCCCGTCTCCCCGTTCTTCGCCGTCAAACCCTTCCCCATCCGCTTCCCCAGGGACGGCTCCCAATATACTGTATCCCATACCCCGCGCCTCCCGCCGGTATTTTAAGCGTTCCCAATAATTTCCTTATACAAATCCATCCCATAGCTGGTATAGGACGGCTCCGCCTCCAACAACCGAAACGTCCTCGTCCCGTCCTCGTTCCTCTGTGCGCAAAGGAACGCCACCTGTCCCCACTTTCGCTCGTACGCACTCTTTACGAACTCATAGAGGTGGGTCACCATGAACACGCAAATCCCCTCCTCATACAACGCCTTCGTAATGTCCCCGGCAATCACCGAACCCTCCTTCTCGGTCGTACTGGCAAAGGACTCGTTCAACAGCAACATGGACCTAGGCGTGATGTCCATGATGATGCGCTTCATCCGCTTCAACTCCTCGTCCAACCGCCCACTGTTGAGCGACTGGTCCTCCCTCCTGGAAAAGTGGGTAAACACGTTGTCGCAGATTTGGTTCGCATAATGCGCCGCGGGAACGAACATGCCGCACTGCATCAACACTTGCGCCACGCCGATGCTCCTTAAGAACGTGGACTTCCCTCCTTGGTTGGCGCCGGAGATGATGATGAAGTTCCTCCCCCCCACGTCGAGGTCGTTGGGTACCGGCGCCTCCTCTATGGCGAGCGCCAAACCCAACTCATACAACTCCTTGAAGCAAAAGGGCTTCCCTTCAGAAAGGTTTACGACGGGCATGGATACTTGAAGCTTCAGCTGCCTCATTTTATTGTAAAGCCCCATGCACCCCACGTAGTACGCCGTCTGGAAGCGCAGGTTTTCAAAAAAGGACGTGTACTCCGCAATGAACCCTTGGTACATGGTCAGCACGTGGTACAGGCCCCCCTGCTCCAATTTACTCGCATCCTGAATGGACGCCGAATCCCGCAGCGGTAAAACGTTGCGCTGAAACAGTCGGTAGTAGGTTCGCTTCACCTTGTCCGAGAATCCCCTGTTCGACTTGACCGGAACCGGAAGCAACTCGGCGACCGAGTATTCCGAGCCCCGCATCCCTCGTCCCAAAGAGGCGTTCAGATGAATCTTGCCCCCGTTGTTGAGGAAAACCATGTCCTTAATCGAACGCTTGACCTCCTCCTCAAATCTGGCGTTGTACCCTTTGCGCATCCTCCTGCAGAACATCACCATACCGGCGGCGGAGTATTCCGCATCCGTCCTCGACACGTGTTCCATCAACTCCTCCATGTTCCTCACCAGAATCAACAGAATCTCCAAGGAACTGTAGATGGCCGCGGCATGGGGCATTTTCCCCTTCTCCCGCCGTTGCACCTTCTCCCTGTAACTCTCAATCTCCCGCACCGCCCGCGTGGCAATCCGATAAAACCCCCGATAAGCCTCTTGTTTCTCCACGCATTCCTTCACCATCTCCTGACGGTAGTGAATGGCTGCGATGTCTTGCAGGGGATTCACTACCACGTTCCTGACGATCTGGTAGACGTACCAGTCTTCCTTGGCCATGGCCTCAAACACCCTATCAAGGTTCAAGTCCTTAATCACGTCTTCCTTGTTCAGATAGCTGTTCCTCGAATCGTACTCTTGTTCTTTATGTAGTAAGCAAACCCTCATAAGCCTTGCCCTCCATCTTCCTCATGACTGTTTACCACGTACCTCCTCACGTCTTGGTATGACAATTGGTATTTGTCCACCAACGTGTTCGCATAACCCACCCCCTCCGCGGGACGCCTCTCGACGCGGTACGTCCGCCTCCCCCCGTCCTCTTTATCAATGCCGGCCGTCATGCTGGCCACCTTCGCGCTCTCTTTGGCCAAGTCGGAGATGTGGGTCACGTACACCCCATAGACCCCCCGTCCCAAGAAATAGTCCACCACCTTCTTGCCCATCAGATAGGCGTCATACGTCGCCGCCGTCGTAAACAACTCGTTAATGACCACGAAGGAATCCCGCGCCTCCCTTGCCATCATGGGTTTGAGGCGAATTAATTCCTCTTTTAACTTTCCTTTCCCCGTTTCAAGGCTCTCCTCCACTGAAAAATGTGTAAGCAACCCGCGGATGAAGGGCAATTGCGCTCTCGTACAGGGGACGGGCATGCCCATCTTGGCACAATAAACAATCTGCCCCATCGCCCTGGCAAACGTCGTCTTCCCCCCTTGGTTGGGCCCCGTAACCACCAAGAACCTCTCCTCGTCCACGTAATGGGCGTCATTACACACGACGAGCCTTCGGCTCGGCGACCCGCCGGAAGAGTCCGACAAGTTCCTCCATGCGAGCGCCAAATCGTAAAGGCCCTCCATTTGAAACGTCCCCCCTCCCACCGTTGGATAGGCGAATCGGCATCCCCTGGCCTCCAAGCGGCTCTTAAAAGAAAGAAAGGCCAGATAGAATTGTACCTCCCTCTCAAACGTCAACGCCGTCCCGTCCATGAAGTCCATCCCCCTATCGCAATACTGCGACAAGGCGTCAAACACCTCGCGGTACGGCCCCATCAGCACGCCCAATATCCTTTGCTCCAAATGGGGCATCTCCAGCGTCCCCGCAAGGGGGTTCTCCATGTAGGGCGCTTCCCCGTCGTCGCCAAATACCTTCTTTATGTCCTTACAGTAATCCCCCTCTATCCTGGTGGCGTTCACCACCACCTTGTCCGCGTCGATTTCCAGTCCATAACGAATGGTGCCAAATTCCCCGACCAGTCGGCGGGTGTCGCCATCCAGCGTCTGGTACTCCCCAGAGCCACAGTATCCCTCCAACCATTCGCGAAGCAGGGTAAATCCCCTCGACCGGGCCTTCGTCCGAGCCAACGCCTCCCGAAGCCCGTTTATCGCCTTGCAATAGGTATCGGCGACGTCCAAATGCCAGTGCTTCTTCTGCCATTCATCCGTACACTCGTCGTAATACCCCCTATATTCATGTGCCTTTAACATCGTCCGACTAAACGCCACAACGTCGTCCAACAACTCCCCGTCTTCCAAATCCTTGAACACGTCCTGCCTGTACCGTATCGTCTCCTCGTCGTCGGCAAACTGGTAAAAGTACTCCTCAACGGCGTACTCCTTCTTGCTCTCCGCAATCACCTCCAGGACTTGGTCCAAATTCAAGTCCACAAAAAAATCCGGAGGCTCCCCGCTGACGTTTTGCCACGGCTTATCGCCCAAAATACTTACGAATCCCATAGAATCCCTCCCGCCTCGCCTTTGCGAGGCTTTTTATCCCTTTTACCCCACTTAGTCCTTGAAAAGGCTCGCCGCCTTTGCGAGACTTTTTATCCCACACATGTTCATTCTATCATTTTATTGCCGTCAATACAACCCCGAGAGGTACGCCTTATTGGGGCAATCTTGCGTATCCTTGAACCGTCGCGCGTGAATATATTTTCCTCCACAAGGAATACTATAGGCGACGTCGTGATTAAGCGAGGTCACTATTATCCGTAGCGAGGAGCCCACCAATGAAGCCAGTTAGCAAAATCATAATTTTATTTATCATCGGCGGTTGTCTCTACTATGCAATCGAATGGATGACGCGCCAATATTCGCATTGGACGATGTTTCTATTGGGCGGCCTCTGTTTCGTGGCGTGCGGCCTAATCAACAGCTTGTTTGGATGGGACTTCCCCCTGTTCCACCAAATGGTAATCAGTACGGTTATCATAACGACGTTTGAGTTCATAGCCGGGTATATCCTTAATGTTAAACTAGGATTAGACATATGGAATTACAGTGACCAACCCCTAAACCTTATGGGTCAAATATGCTTTTCCTATTCCTCCGTCTGGTTCTTCCTCAGTTGCCCCCTCATCCTGCTCGACGACCACATCCGCTATTGGTTCTTTGGCGAGGAAAAGCCCCGATACCAGTGGGTGAGGGGATTGCCCTTGCCATACCGACGTTCACCCGAATAATGCAAGCATCATATGGCAAGGCACCCCCTTGTGAACCATCCACATCCAAGGGAGTGCCTTACCATATACATCTATTCCCGCGAACCCAAACAGGCCCGCAAAGCTCGTCACACAAGGCTAGGCCGGTATCCCGCCCTCCAATGCGCCTACTTGACGCCTCTCCCGTTCCCTTTCCTCACCAAACCTCCGCAAGTCTTCTTCCCGTAGTGAATCTTCCTCCTCTTGGCGTGAGACGACCCTTTCGTCACCCCTCGCCCAAGGGAAGACGTAATCCGTGATTTGAGGTTCCTTTCTCCTCGCCTCTTCGGCGTCGGCCCTCAACTTCCCTAGTCCGACCTTTTCCTCTTCCCAATCCTTCTCTTCCGCATCCTCTTCTTCCTCAACGCCGACAATCCGTTCCTTCTTCGCTTCCACGGCTTCTTCCGCCTGGCGCTCCGACCTCGCGCCTTCCGGCGCGTTGAATATGTTGTCCGTAATTCGTAACTCGTCCTTCTCCGTCACATCCTGACGGCCAATTCCATTCTCCTCGGCAGCTTCAAGCCGCAACGCGGGGTCTGGAGGAAACTCCTCTTCCGCCCCCACCTGCCCATTCCGTTCCGACTCTTCCTCCACCCTCGTATCGTTGGCCAATGCGTCTTCTTCCTGCATGGCGCCCCATGGTTGTTCCTCCACCGCTTCCAACGGTCCCGGGAACGCCTTCTTAACGCCTTCCGCCAAACGCTTGGCGTTCTCCTTCATCTCTTCTGGAATTCGGAACGCGCGTTCCTGATTGTACTCCATGCGGAGTTCCTGAATTCCGTCCCGTATCGCCTTAACCCGTTCCACTTTCCTCTCGGGGGTCATACCGTCCATCGTGGAAAGGTTCTCCAGACGTTCCTGCCTCTCCCTTACTTCCTGATTCAAACGGGTGGCTTCCGGATGTCTCTCCTGATCCTGTCTAACGTAATTCACGCTTCCAACACTTGACACTTGCATTGCGTCGCCCCCTCTCGCACAACACACGTTCACAAAACCCTCTGGCCATAATAAGGAATACATATTTATTGTATCGCATATTTTGTCAAATGTAAATACCAAACAAGATTATTACGGCCTTTTTTTAGATTGTGAAATTTCCCTCTTGGATTTTCAAATCAGAACGTATATAATAAACTTAACCACGTGGATAAAGGACGCGCTCCACTTTCCACCTATACCGACTTATGAAAGGACGCGTATGTCAGAGGGAAATTTCGAGGATTACTATCAGATATTGCAGGTCCACCACGACGCCTCCCCCGAGGTCGTTCAGGCCGCCTACAAGAGGCTGTCGAAAATATATCATCCGGACAATTACCAACATTCCGACAACGAGGCGCGTATGACTCGGCTCAACCAAGCGTACAAGACGTTAAGTGACGTGAGTTTGCGCAAGAAGTACCACCAGCAATGGCTCTCGAATCGAACCGACCGCAAATACAACGTCCGCCAAAGCGCGGGTTATGGTTCCCACGGCTCGCATCCCTCACTGGACGTGTTGGAGGATTTCTTCTACTGCATCAAGATGAAGAATTGGGACTACGCCTACCTGTCCCTGACGGAGGAGGACAAGGAGCGGATTCCCATTGACGACTTCCGCAATTGGAAGGAGGCCGTCGACGGTTGCTTTGAAATGCAGGACTACCGCATCAAATTCTTCCGCACATACTACAATTGCACCGTTATGGACTCCGTTTACAAGACGGTCATGGAGTACGCCGTCTACGTGACGGACATGAACCGCCAGACTATGGAGGTTACGACGGAAACCCTACATAAATACATGGCGTTTGACGGCGTCTCATGGAAGGTCTGCCTTGGGCTGACCACCGTGAACCACCTCACCCTCAAGTTTCGGCTCCTCGCCGACCGACGGGAAGACTTCGACCCCATGTCGCTGTACCACAGTGCGGTTTCCCACAAGGACGCCCTGACCTCGCTCCTGAGCGAGACGGGCTTCTACTACGAGGGAACCAAGGAAGCCGTACGCACCAAGAGGTACCACAACCCATTCTCACTGATTGCCTTCAGCATATTGTGCAACGACCCGGAGCAAGAGACGACCTGCCTCTGCCACTGCGCCAACATCCTCCGCACCAACGTGAGGGAGAACGACATCCTTGGTCGGTTGAACAACAACAAAATCATCTGCCTCCTGGTCGAGACGAAACTGAATGGCGCCCACATGGCCGCTCGCAAATTCCAAAGCATGTTCCAACAAGGCGAGCAGACTGGATACGAAGTAAACTTCGGCATCGTGGAATTCGAGAACTTCCCCAGCTTGGAGGAAGCCGTCTTCTGTGCATGCTCCCTCTCCAACCTGCATGACAACACGTTGCATTTTGGGCTGAGTGAGTAGGGTGACGAGTCCCTTTTCTCAATCTATTCCGCCTCTTTCTTAATGAATTCCAGATACTCCTTTATCCTAGCCTCATACCCATTGCCCGACGGCTCGTAAAACGACTTGTCCTTTAGTTCGTCCGGCAGGTATTGCTGTTTCACGTAATGGTTCTTGAAGTCGTGCGCGTATTTGTAACCCAAACCGCGGCCCAACGAAGCCGCCCCCTTGTAATGGGAATCCTGCAAATAAGGCGGTATGGCCGCCGAACGCTCCCCCCTCACGACCGCGTCAGCCGCGTCGATGGCGCAGATGGCGGAATTGCTCTTGGGCGCACAAGCGACGTACAGGGCGGCCTGTGACAGCACGATGCGCGCCTCCGGCATGCCAAGGCGCTCCACGGCCGCCGCGGCGGCCGTCGCCACCACGATGGCGTTGGGGTCCGCATTACCCACGTCTTCCGAAGCGCATATCATAATCCGCCTTGCGACGAAGGCGACCTCCTCCCCCGCATACAGCATCTTGGCCAGGTAATATACGGCGGCGTCCGGGTCCGAACCCCTCATGCTCTTGATGAACGCCGAAATCGTGTCGTAATGGTTGTCCCCCTTCTTGTCATACTTCAGCACCCGTTTTTGAATGCACTCGGCGGCCACCTCCCTCGTGATGTGGATGTTGCCGTCCTCCGCGCGTTCCGTCGTCAGCACGCCAATCTCTATGGCGTTCAATGCGTTTCTGGCGTCCCCGTTCGCCATGTCCGCCAGAAAATCCAGCGCGTCCGCATCGACTACCGCACGGTACGTTCCCAGTCCCCTTTCCTCGTCCTGTACCGCCCTCGTGATGAGCGTCTTCACGTCCCCTTCCCCCAACGGCTTCAGCTCAAACAACAACGAACGGGAAATCAAGGCGGGGTTCACCTCGAAATACGGATTCTCCGTGGTCGCACCAATCAACACAATGGTGCCGTCCTCGACGAACGGCAACAGGTAGTCTTGTTGCCCCTTGTTGAAACGATGAATCTCGTCTATGAACAGGATGGTCTTCTTCCCATACATCCCACTGTTTTCCTTGGCCTTCGCCACCACCGCCTCCATGTCCTTCTTGCCGGAGGTGGTGGCGTTGATCTGCATGAATTCCGCCTTCGTCGTGTGGGCGACCACCTTCGCCAACGTCGTCTTCCCCGTTCCCGGCGGACCGTAGAACAGGACGGAACTCAACTTGTCGGAAAGGATGGCCCGATACAGGAGCTTGCCCTTGCCGATGATGTGCCCCTGCCCCACGACCTCGTCCAACGTCCTCGGCCGTAGGCGCGACGCCAACGGCGACTCTTGTTTTAGGTTCTTCTCATGCATATAGTCAAACAAATCCATAACGGTGTTTCGCCTTCCTCTCGTAATTGTGCGCACGCCTCATGCGTCGTCCCACAGAATTCGTACGCCGTCGCGCTTTCCATACCACGTCGTCCCCTCGTCCTCAATTTGCGCCTGTGCGGCCGTAGACTCCCTGACCTTCTCACAAAACCCTTCCACCTCGTCCACCAATACCAGTACGTCAAACTCCACCTTCTCACTGTACCTTACCTCCATGACGTCCACTCCCAGCCGATCCGTCAGGTGTTTTATCTTTCCGATTCCGGCATAGTCGGTACCTATCCGTAACTTCCTCGCAAGGCTCTTGACGACGACCCCGCTGTTCTCCAACCCTTCCTGGGCCGCTTGGGTGTAAGCCTTCACCAATCCGCCCGTCCCGAGCAGCGTGCCCCCAAAATATCTTGTGACGACGATTAACGCGTCCTTGACCCCTTCCCCCAGAAGAACCTCCAATATGGGTTTGCCGGCCGTCCCGGACGGCTCCCCGTCGTCACTGCATTTTTGGTTCGACCCCTGCTCCCCTATGACGTATGCGTAGCAATTGTGGGAGGCGTCCCAATACTTCTTCCGAATGGCTTCCAACTCCCCCCTCGCCTCCCCTTCCGATTGGACGGGAATCGTCGTCGCAATGAAACGGGACTTCTTCTCGATTACCTCCCCTACTCCACCTTGGTATAAGATTTTATAGGCACGTCCCATTTCCCTCCTCCTTTTAAACTCCTCCGACCACTCCTTTTGCGAAGGCAAACTTTTGCGCAACATCGCCCCCCATAGCGTGCTTCGCACGCCATGGGGGGCGTTAGTTTTGCGCGAAGGCAAAGTGAGCATCATCAAGCTTGCTTGAATGAAGCGAGCGCGCCCGCGAACCTGAGCAGGCTCGCGGAGCGTGCCGCGCAAGGTTCATATGTCACTCCACAACAACCTTCATACTGCCAGTTATATTAAAACATGACGTTGAACATATCGTATGCAGACTGTTGCTTATACTGACCGCTGTTCGTGTACGCACTGGCCCCGTTATTCTCAAACGCCGCCGCACCGGTCAAGTTGAACAGTTGGGTGGCCTTGTTGCCTATTGAGCCAAGTACGGAGTTGCGGCCGTTGAACACGCTGTCCAATGCGGAAGCGTTCACCTCTTTAAACGCGTCCTCGTCAAACGAGAGCTTGTTGTCCCCTCCAACCTTGATTCCCACTTTCGCCAAGGCTTCGGAGTTCTCCTTCACGTACTTCGTCATCTGCAAGGCTTTCGACAACACCTTCTCATTCTCCACGTCCGAACTCGAATCGATTACCTTGTTGTAAGCCTCCACAAAACTCTTCACCTTCGCCTGTACGTCTTCCGCATCATATTCCTTGCCAGAGGCAAAGTCAATCTTGAAGAGTTCGCTGGAAGTCTTCATCAAATCCTCCGCATTGCCCTTCGCCAACAACAACGCCTTCTTCTCGTCAATCTTCTTCTCTTTATCTTCATCCGTCTCTTCCGTCGATTCATTTCCCTTAGTCTCTTTGTAATAGGAGCTAAGAAGCTTATGGTAGCTTCCGTTCTTAATCGCCGCATAATCGCCCAATATATTGGATCCTCCCGACGCGCCCCCGCCAAACATACTGTCAAAAATATTGCTTGAATTATTGCTTACTCCGCCGAAGTCAAATGCCATGGTTTATCACTCCTTTGATTGTTGTTACGCTTCCTCTTTTGGGAAACGCCCATATAATCCATTATATACCTGTATCATATATCGTCAACAACAAAATAAAACATTAGTGGAAAATATGATTTCTATTCGGAAAGGTCGGCATCCATCCCTTGCAGCACCTCGCGAACCACTTCCCGCTCGTCGAAATGGTACTTCACCCCTTTGACTTCCTGGTAATCCTCATGCCCCTTCCCCAGCAACAGAACCACCTCCCCGTCGCAAGCGTTGCGTATGGCGTAGTCAATGGCGTCCCTTCGGTCGGGAATCACTATGTATTTTCCATTGGACCTGTCAAGTCCGACCTTGATGTCCTCTATAATGTCAAGGACTTCTTCGTCCCTTGGGTTGTCGTCGGTCAACACGCTCAAATCCGCCAGTTCACCCGCCACTTCGCCCATGTCGTAGCGCCTGATTTTGGAACGGTTGCCTCCCGCCCCATATACGCACACAATCCGCTTCGGCTCATACGCCCTTATCGTCTGGAGGACGCTCCTGGTACTGGCCTCGTTGTGCGCATGGTCAATCATCACCGTGTAACGTCCCGGTACCGGAACGCGTTCCAACCGTCCCTTGACCTGTGCGTTCGCCAAACCCTCCACCACGTCGGCGTCGCCGACGCCCAACGCGTGGCACGTCAACATCGTGACCAACGCGTTGTAGACGTTAAACCTTCCCGGCATAAAAATGCTTACGTCCGCATCCACGAGGCCCTTCGTAAGGAATCGCATACCCAGTTTGTCGTCTTGGCTTATGAATCGAACGTCCTCGGCGGTCAAATCCGCCCCACTTCCCACGCCGTACGTCTTTACCCGGCACGCACTACCCTTCAGCACTTCCCGCCACTTCCCATCGTCCCGATTGACGATGGCCGCATCGCATTGGCGAAACAACAGGCTCTTGTAATACAGGTACTCATCCAAATCCTTGTGTTCGGTGGGGCCAATGTGGTCCGGCGAAAAGTTGGTGAACACGCCGTACTCGAACCAGATTCCCGCCACCCTCTCCTGCATCAGCCCTTGCGAGGAAACCTCCATCACCACGTACTCGCACCCGGCATCCACCATCTCCCGGAACAATTTATGTATCTCGTAGGGCGGCGGCGTCGTATGGGAAATGGGTCTGTACTCCTCCCCCACCCTTGCGCCCATCGAGCCGATGACGCCTACCTTCTTACCCGCATGGTTCAGCACGGCCTTCAACATGTAAGTCGTCGTCGTTTTTCCCTTCGTCCCCGTCAACCCGACCTTAATCAACCGCTTGGCCGGATGCCCGAAAAATGCGGCCGACAAATACGCCAACGCGCGCCGCGCCGATTCCACGCGAACCACGTGGACGCCTCCGCCCACCTCACAATCCTTCTCCACGACAACTGCAACCGCCCCCCCGTCTACCGCTTTGCCAATGAAGTCGTGTCCGTCCACGTTGGCGCCCGGCATACAGACGAAGACCGTCCCTTCCGCCACCTCCCTCGAATCATATATGACGTCCTTTATCTCCACGTCCCCGTCCCCAGACAGGAAATGGTGCGGATAACCTTCCAATAATTGAAGTAATGTCATGCGTCCCCCTAACCTTCCACTTTACTTTACTATGCATACGTCCCTGCACGCCCCGTTACTCGTCCATGCCTTCCCCTTCCTCCTTCTCCGCATTGGCATACTCGCCCTTCTCATGGAGGAAGTCGTCTATCTTTTGGTTGTTCACGGCAAAGTCAAGGGACAGCACGCCCCCTATTCCCCTTTCCGGCACGTCCCCATCCTCATACCCCCCGTAAACCGGTACCGCCATCGTCTCCACGTCCGCTATCTCCAAGGCGGAAACGAGCCTCACCAGATATATGAGGTCGCCCTTCTTCATGTTGGTCGTGGCAAGCGGTAACACGTCGTCCATTATCGAAATCAACTCCATCGGACTCTGGTCCCGATAACTTTCGTATATTTGCGTCAAAACCGTGCGTTGTCTAGCCGTACGCCCCCAATCGTCATATATACCGTCAATCGTCGGCCTCTTTCGGATTCTGCAATAGCCAAGCGCTTGGTTGCCATTCAGCTTCTGCCGCCCTTCCTTCACATTGCGATACTTTTTATGGGAAATGTAATTCGTGGAGTTCAAATATTTGGCCTCCGCTTTGGACAACGTAATCTCCACGCCCCCCAGCGTGTCGATGATTTTCTCAAAATCTTCGAACATCACGCGTATATACCCATCCACCTTCACTCCAAAATTCGTCTCTATCGTCTCACAAGCCAACGGCCCCCCTCCCTTTTGGTACGCCGTGTTCAACTTGTTGTCCAAATATCCGGGTATCCTCACGTAGCTGTCCCTCAGGAAGGAAATCATCCGAATCGCCTTTTTCTTCTTATTGACGCTCAGAAGGATGCACGTGTCCGAACGCCCCCTCCTCTCCGTCTCGTCCTGTTCTTCGCCAATCAACAGAATGTTGAACAGGTTCTTCTTCCTGTCGTCGACAAACTCCTCCTCCGCCTCCTCCGTAGGCGCAGGGGTGGTACTGGCACCCGCCACGATGTCGGACGGCTCGCGGTATATCTCGGACTCCTTCTCATAATTGATCCGATTCAACATATGGTTTGCCGATAAAAATGCAGCAAGCACAATCGTCGCAATCACTCCCAACAATGTGGCGCCAACAATCCACTTCATCTTCCGATTTCTTTTCGGGGGCTTGGAGTCCTCTGGAATCGGAGTCAAATCCGCGCCTTCCCCGTCCCGTTCTGCGGGCGGAGTTGGTTCGCCTTCCTGTTCTGTAGACAGAGTCGGTTCGCCTTCTTCCTGTTCTACGGACGGAACTGGTTCGCCTTCCTGTTCTGCGGACAGAGTCGGTTCGCCTTCTTCCTGTTCTACGGACGGAACTGGTTCGCCTTCCTGTTCTGCGGACGGAGTCGGTTCGCCTTCTTCCTGTTCTGCGGGTGAAACGAGTTCGTCCCTCTCTACGGATGGTTCTAAATCGTCCGCCTCCTCTTGTGGCGCAACCGGTTCGGACTCCACATCGTCCACCAACCCGTTTTCCTCATCCTTATTCTCCCGTTCAGAATTCATACAATCCCCTTCCATCGCACAACCATTACCCCAAACCTATGAATCATTAGACATGATGGCACGGACTGCTCCGCGTGTCACGCTCTCGCAGTCCTAAAACATTCGAACTCCGCCCTATCGGGCTACGTTCTCATGTTTTGCGGGTCCCAAGGTCATGTTTTTTCATGCAAGCATGAAAAAACATGACTTTTTGACCCTTGGTATCATTGTATGCCACTTCTAGAATAGTAAGTCCGATTTTCTTTTCAACAATTTCACGCCATTCGCTATAATGAACGAACCTATCACGGCCCCAATGACGATGACCAGGATTCCCATTACCAAATTGGCGACTCCCACGGACTTCATCGAACGATATACCTTTTCCATTTAGTTTCCCTCCGTTATCATAAATTATTATTGTTAACGCACAAACCATAAATTTCATAATAGGCGTCTATTCTTGCTTTACATTCCTCGTCTATCACGATTCTTCCCTTGTACTCCCTGTTGTATAGATGGCTTACAACCTCGTCCATCGTCACGATGGCCGTCGTCTTCAACCCGTATTTTTCATTGATTTCTACCAGTGCGCTTTGCTCGCCGCGCCCCTTTTCCATGCGGTCAACCGAAACGACGAGGCCAACCGCCTCCACGTCCCCCTGTGCCTTCAGAATGGGCATGGTCTCCTCAATCGACGTCCCCGCCGTGGTCACGTCCTCAATCACAACCACCTTGTCCCCATCCCCCAAGGGGCTTCCCAATAGGATTCCCTTGTCCCCGTGGTCTTTGACCTCCTTTCGATTGGAGCAATATCCCACTTCCTTGCCATAGAGCTCGCCCATCGCCATAGCCGCCGTCACGGCCAAGGGTATGCCCTTGTAGGCGGGTCCGAACAAGACGTCAAAATCCAGCCCGAACGACTCCTTGACGGCCCTTGCGTAGTATTCCCCCAACCGTTTCAATTGCAGGCCCGTCCGATAAAACCCGGCGTTGATGAAAAAGGGCGTCTTCCTGCCGCTCTTGGTCGTAAAATCGCCAAACTTCAATACCCCGCAATCCACCATGAACTCAATAAATTCCTCCTTGTAACGCTCCATATAACCTCCCTCGCCTAATTCCCCGCCAACGCCACGCATCCAACCATGTCCCCATAATCTTGTATTCCATATTGTAACATATAATCGGCAATCCCGTCCACTACTCTTTCCGTTGCGGAAGGGTCGTTAAAATTGGCCGTCCCAACCGCCACCATGGTGGCACCCGCCATGATGAACTCCAAGGCGTCCTCCGCCGTCCGAATCCCGCCCATTCCGATGATGGGAATCTTCACGGCCCTCGCCACGTCATGCACCATCCTGACGGCCACGGGTTTGATGGCCGGCCCCGACAGGCCGCCCGTACGGTTCGCCAACGCATACGTCCGTTTGTGTACGTCAATCTTCATCCCCGTCAACGTGTTAATCAGGGACACTCCGTCGGCGCCCCCCGCTTCCGCGGCCCTCGCCATCTCCGTTATGTCCGTCACGTTTGGGCTTAGCTTCATGACCACGGGTTGCCTCGCCACCTTCTTGATTGCCTTCGTTATGGCTTCCGTCGCCGCCGCCTTCTGGCCAAACGCAATGCCCCCCTCCTTTACGTTCGGGCAGGATATGTTGATCTCCAACAAATCCACCGCCGTTCCGGACAATTTCTCCACCACGTCCACATAGTCCTCCACCGTCTTTCCGCACACGTTAACAATGATTCTCGTGTCAAACTGTGCGAGAAATCGGAGGTCCCGATTGATGAACGCGTCCACTCCCGGATTCTGCAACCCGATGGCGTTCAACATCCCGCCATCCGTCTCCGCAATCCTCCTGGTAGGATTTCCTTCCCAAGGGACGCTGGCGACGCCCTTCGTCGTCACTGCGCCCAACCGGTTCAAATTCACGTACTCCCCGTACTCCATACCCGATCCAAACGTTCCCGAAGCGGTGGTAACGGGGTTCTTCATCTCGACGCCGGCAAATTTTATTCTCATATCCTAACCTCCGTACTAAGGAACACCGGTCCGTCCTTGCAGACTCTTTTATTCTTCACCCCACTGTGGTCGTCAATCTCCTCGCTTTTACAGGTACAGGCAAGGCAGGCGCCAATGCCGCACGCCATGTGTTCCTCCATGGAGAGCCAAGCGGCAATCCCCTCCCTCTCGGCATACGCCTTCACCCCGCGCAACATGGGTAACGGGCCACACGCATATATGACGTCCGCCCCCAAATCATTGTCCAATATCGCATCCAACACGGTACCTTTGGTTCCCTCCTTGCCGTCCTCGGTGGACGTGTACACGTTCCCATATTTCTCAAAATCTCCTTTGAGGAACACCTCGTCACGATATCCCAACACGATGGCCTGGTCACGATGGCCGCGGTCGGCAAGGGCTTTGGACAGCTCAACCAAGGGCGGTATCCCAATCCCTCCCCCGATCAACATCACCCTCTTCACGTCCGCGTCCAGTGGAAACCCGTTGCCAAGCGGGCCCATCAGGGGAACTTCGTTCCCGACGCCGTAACCGGCCAGCTCCTCGGTTCCCTTCCCCACAATGCGGAACACGAGGCGAAACCGTCCCCTCGCCCCATCCACCTCGCATATGCTGATGGGCCTCGGCAGCAACCTCGCCCCGTCCTTGCAGTAGAGTGCGACGAACTGGCCGGGCCTTGCCGCCCCCGCCACATCCCCCACGCGCACCCACATGCTCACCACGTCCTTGGCACACAATTCCTTATCCGTTATTTTAGCCATGATTCTTTGCTTCAACATAAAAATCCTTTCATCCTATTCCATCCCTTCATCCTTGCGTGACCTTTACGTGGACCTTGCGGTTTCTGCCTCCGTCGTACTCCAAAAAGTACACGCCTTGCCACGTACCCAGAACCAAATCCCCGCCCTCTATCAAGAGCGTCTCGGAAAACCCCATCATGCTGGATTTGAGGTGGGCCGCCGAATTCCCCTCCATATGTCGGTACCCGTCCTCCCACGGCACGATTTTGTCAATCTCCTTGGTAAAGTCCCGACACACGTCCGGGTCCGCATTCTCATTTATCGTCACCGCCGCAGTCGTGTGCGGGACGAACACGATGCACGTTCCAGATTCCACTCCGCTCTCTTTCACGATCTTTCGTATGGGGGCGGTGACGTCCACCATCTGGCTCCGCTCCCTCGTCTGTACGCTGAATGTGTGTAGTTTGCCCATGGATACCTCCCAAAAATGCAATCGCAAGCCCAAACGCCCCTATTTTCCATCTACCTTCCGTGCCTGTTCCACCATCATAGCACAGTCCGTCCATGAAATCAATTGACGTCTTCGGCTTCCGATTATTTTGTTATTGGGATATTTTACTACGAACAGGGTTGGATGGCAAGTGAATTCTCCACTTTTCAGAAAAGTTCGCTGGCGCGGAGCAAGTTCCACGAAGTGGAACTTTGGAGCGTTATGGTTCTCAATAACGCCTGTTGCAGGATTCTCAGTCAACGCTTTTCTCTACTGTTTCTGCACAATGGGGCTGGTCGTTTGGTTGATGTCCGTCGGTTTTGCGGCGTATTCGCCGTCGGGCAAAGGATTTGCCCTCAACTCTTCCGCCGTTTTGGTCATTTCCATATGCGCAAGATAAGAATAGTGCTTGCCGCCGAAAATATCGGTGACGACAAATTGGTACGCGTAATCGGATTCCTCCAACGGTTCTTCGGTAACCGCGTACTCACCGCCCGGGACGGTTTGCAGTTTTTCGGATGACTCCGCCGTCTCGTTCCCTTCCGCATCCGCCGTAACGGAGTGGCAGTAATAATACGCCTGAATGGCGTCGGTGGGCTTTAGCTCCGTAATTTCCTTGTCCGACATGCCGGTTACGGGGTCGATTCCGTTCCAAGCGCCTAGGATTTTGTAATAACCGCCGTTTTTATAGCCGTCGTCCCACACAAAGGCAAAGCGCAGGTTGGTGTGGTCGACGTTCAAAATAATGGGGGCGGTAAAGATGATGTACTCCTGCGTGCTCTCGACCGGGGTGACAAACAGTTTGCAACCGTTGAGCGCCAGCCAGATGCCGCGAAAATTGCTGTGAAAGTCAAGGGCGTCCCAATCCTTAAAGCAGTCGTTGTCCTGTCCGAGCCACGAGGCGTCGATTCTCCGCTGGTTCTTCCCGCTTTCCACGGTATGCGTCAGCTCCAGAAGCAGAAACTCGACGGAGAGGATGTAATTGCGGGAGCGTTCGTCCAACCGGACGCCAAAAGAGCCGTCCTCCCTCGCACTGCCCAAATCGGCAAACTCAATCGGGTTGTCGGGAACATTGTCGTAAACGGCCTCTAAGTAGTCTTGGTAGCTTTCGGAAGGCGTGATTTGCTCGATATAGACGTCCAGTTTTTGTTCGTCCGGTTGCAGGGGATAGTAGAACGACAGTCCTCCCGATTTGCTTTTCTGTGCGCCGCCCACCTTGTAGGTCACGGCCTGCTCCAGCGCCGTTATCAGCGCCCCTGAGCCGGACAAATCCACGGCGTTTTCGGCAAAGTGGCGCAAATCGACCAGATTGCTGAACCCCTCGTCCGAGGAGGTGCCTCCGAATTTCTGTGCGTTGCTGACGCTTTGTGCGATGGCCTGAATTCCCTTGGGCTGCGCCGCGCGTTTTTCCATCTCCGCCGCCAGAGCCTCAAACGCTTCCGACAGGGCGGGGAGCTTTTGCAAATCGGTGACCGAAAGGGTAACCGAGGCTTCCTTGCCGCCTTTTTCGCATTTGGCATAGTAGCCGTCGCAGACCACCTTCCCCAACTCGCCCCCCGTGATGGCCCGATCCGCCGCAATTGCCTGTAACAGCGCGCCGTAATCCCAGCCGCCGGAGGGTTCAATCTCCTCCGAGGCCAGCAGATGGCGGGCGTATGGTGCAAGCACGGACGCGGTTTCGATGTTCGCCATCAGGCAGGCGTCGAAGCCGAACAGCTCAAACCGGTCGGTCATGCCCTCCGACACGGTTTTCAGCGCCCCGTCAAGCTCCGGCAGGGTCAGGGCGTCGAAGCCGAAGTTTTCATCGTTGGCCACGCCGTCGATGCTGCCGCTGCCGTGGTCCCACACAATGGCACACATTTTTTCCGCCGGGTAGTTCTTCACGCCGTAGGAGAGGAAGTCGGAGAAGGTGGCTTCCTCTCCCATGCCGGCGTTCGGGAGGCTCTCCAAAAGGGAGAGCTTCCCGTCCTTGACCTGCCAGCGGTTCAGGCCGTCGGCGGGAATATTGTGGGAGCGCCACTTCTTCGCGCCGCCGGTCTGGATGACGACGTTGACGTTGTCCGGGATGTCTGCGGCGAGGATTTCGTCAAGGTTCTTCCCCGCCGCCCCCATCTTGGTCTCCAGATCCGAGCCGCAGAGGTAGAGGTATACGCTCCAAGTACCGGATTCGCCCATGGGCTTTGTGTTGGTGAAAACGCCCGTCGTCTTCTCCTTATTGCAAGAGGTGAGGAGCAGCGCCAGCACCAATAAAGCGCCGAACGCTTTGCCTATCTTTCCCTTCATATCGTCACCCCCAATCACAATGGCAGTCGTTATTCTTCAAGCGGCGTTTTACTTTATCCACCAGCGAATTACTCTCTTCCCTTGAGTAGAACTCCACTGGAGATTTTCACCAATGATGCGATGTCCATAATACCAATACTCAAAAAGATGCCTAAATCGATGCTCCCTATAACAGTAAAAGAAGATATAACTTAAGCCATGTTCGTAACCAGAACTTACAGTGAATCCCGCTAGTTCAATCTCTTTCGTTATACTTAATCCTCTAGCCATCATTCTATCGTAAAATTCCTGTATGTCATCCTTTGCCCAATCGCTACTGCCACCCGCGTTATGTTCCTTTTTGGCAATGCCATATCGGGCATCTTTCGCCCATGCCAGAGTACTGTGGAACGTCTTCTTGTTTACATAGGAGTAAACATATCCGTCGGTACGCGGTGTAATCGCCTTCTTCAGGTATTTTGTCAGAATGCCGTTGCTTCCGCTGTCTTTGATGTCGGACAGCTTTTTGCCCTCCTTGGGCATACCCCTAATCAGGTTGTCCAATTTATCTTTGACATTATTGTAATTCCTTTTATCGACCGTATTGCCGCCGTGCTGATAAGATTCGGTCAAATATGCGGCCGCCTGGGTCATGACGAGTGCGAACATGGTACCGAATCTTTCTCTGTCATAACGGGTCTGCGTGTCAAAATTGTATATATCGCCCATGTAGGCGTCGTAATCCGTAAGCGGGTCGCTCATACCCACGCCCTTCACATCGAGGGCTCTGTACATATAGTCAAATTCATCCGAAATCGACTGAAAGGTACCGTATCGTTCCGCAATCTCGAAAGCCCTCTTCCAAACGGCTTTGTATTCCTTGTCGTTGGCAGGCTCTTTTGCAACCCCGTCCCCCGTTGTGCCGAGGACTTCGGTTCTTGCCACTTCCATATGCCCCGCCATCTTCTCACAATCGTCCGACAGCTTTCCCAGATGCTGCACGTAAAAATTATAGACCGCGTCCGCACGCTTCTTTTTGTCCTGCGCATCGATCTTGTTGTTGATTTCCGCCACCTGTTTTTGCAGCTGCTCAATGGCGGCATAGATTTTATCCAGCTTCGACTTTTCCGATTCAATTACGCCGATTAGCTCCAAAACCGTCACGATACCGCTGGCAGCGCTGGCCAGGCCGCTCACGCTTGCGGAAATCGTGCCCATGGTCGTATTGCCGAAGCCGCCGACGATGCCCTGAATATTTTCAAGGTCGTTTTGCGTCAGTGAATCACCGCCCGCAATCGGGAATTTACCCATGCTTTCGTTCTTGTAGCTGCGGCTGTAGGAGGAAGGCTCGACGGTGGCGTCGCCCCATCGGCTTTGAAGCGCCCCTGCGGCAAGGGTAATCGTACCGTCCATTTCCATGTCCTCCACCGAAACACCCTTGGAATCCACGGTAAAGAGCAGGGTGGCCGTGGTATCGCCATCTTTTGTAAACGAGGTCACGGACGCCCCGGCAAAATCGTCCGCAAACGAAACCGCATCCCCATTCAACTGCTCCGTGAAAATACCACTGTTTGCATACAGAATGGTGGTAATGGCGTATGTACCGTCTGTTTCTTCCGCATAGTCGAACACGGGGTAGAAATCAGCGGATGCGAAATCAACCATAATCGTTGCATCCTCCGCCGCATTAACCAGCGCGTTTTTTGCAATGACCATTTCCTTGCCGTCCAACAGCTTGGCGGCACTGTTTTTATCGACCGCGCCGTCAATGGAGAGGGTAAGTACGCCCGCGCTTTCGGACTCCCTTTCAAAACCGCCGACGCCCACGCCCTCCATCGTGAAGTCGGAGGCCGTCCCACCGTCAGCGAGCCGATAGCCTTCCACGGCAAAGGGTGCCGTGATTGTGCCGTCGAACACCTCCATGCCTGCGAAGTCGAAGCCGAAGGACTGCGTTTCAATGTCGATATGGGAATACGCGTTTTGATGTCCGTCCACCAACGCCGACCTGTCGATTTCAATCTCTCCCGGCAGGTAGCCCCAAGTGGATTCACTCTGTTTTAACGAACCCGTCAGCTGAATGGTGAGGTTTTTCCCCGCGCTGCTCAGCGATGCAATCGTCATATCGGCAAATGAATTGCCCAGCTTGATTTGGTCCGCCGTCACGCCCTCGGCAAAGCTGCCCTCCGGGAGAACGAGCGTTACCTTGACGTCGTTGTCAAAGGCGGAAATCGCCGAAACCTCGGGAATCGGCATATGGTCGGGGAACGTGGTTTGCGCATACCCGACTACCGTTTTGCCTCCCGCCTTTCCACCGGGGACTTCAATAATATACCCGTCGGTGACGTTTGCGGCGGCGTCTTTATCCGTGAACGACACCTCAAGCGTTGTATCGTCCTTTCGCGTGAGTCCGCTAATTTCCGGAGTCGTCCAGTCCATGTAATTGTTCGGGTCCAACCCCGTCTCTTCATAAAATTTCTTCGTCGCTTCCTCCTGCGCCTGTTGGTAGCCCTCCTCATCGTCGTAATCCTCTGGATTCAGCTCGGGAGGGGTCTCGCCGGATTCCTCCACCGCTTTGTCGTACGCTTCGCCGTCCACGTAGCCGTACTTGACCGTAATATCCGACGCCGACAGGTTGTTCGCAAATTTCACGCCCTCCGCCGTCAGCGTGGTGGTGTGTTTTCCCTCCGTGTTAAAGACAACCTCCGTGGCCTTGCCCTCAATCCTTTCGTCCTTCTCTTTGTCTTTGCAACCGCCGAGCATTGTCGTCAGCATACAAAGGCAAAGGATTCCGCTGACGATGCGCTTCCCCGTCCGTCCCATATTCCTTCCTCCTCAAACTCGTGGCCGATTCCGTCTTACCATGCCTTTTTTATGGATAGGATAAAGAACGAAGGACAACAAAAGGACAACAAAAAGCTCACATTTCGTTTTCCATAATCCCCATGGTGAATTCCGCCCAGCTGTAGCAGATCATATAATCGTGGCGGTAATTGTTGACCGCGATTGGGTCACCCTCCAGAAAGCGGTAGCTGTCACATTCAAAGGACGTCGCATCCACGGCGAAGCTGTTGTGCTTTTTGATTAGCATTCGTTCCGCTCCCGCATGTTTCAGAACGCCCTGCAATTCGGAAACGATGGTCTGAAAATAATTCTTACGCGAGGTGTCGTACTTCCCATCCTCGAACAAGATGTTGCAGGCTTCCCTGGTCGTGATGCTGCGGCCGCGGCGGTCCACCAAATACGCCAACAACTCCTTGGATTTGCTCCGTTTAAAGCCAAGGGGCCGACCGTCCACATACACGTCGAAGCCGCCGAAGGTCTGTACGAGAATCTTCCTCTTGTGCGCGGAGAAGTCGTCTTTGTAGAGGAAGGTCAGCTCCCTCTGAATGTCGGCGGTGCGGACTGGTTTCATCAGGTATCCCGTGGCGTGGAGCGCGAAGGCGTCCACCGCGTATTTGTCATGGCTGGTCACAAAGATGACGTGAATATTCGGCTGTACGTCCTTCATCCGTTTGGCAAGGGCGAGGCCGCTGACCCTGCCCATTTCAATGTCGAGGAACGCCGCGTCGATTGGATTCTCCCGCGCGTATTCCAGTGCCTTTGCCGGGGAAGAGAATGTGGCTGGTTCACAGTTTGGCGCAGCCTCCTTGAGTGCGTCGTAAAGGTCCTTGAGCGCTCTCGGTTCATCGTCCACGGCGACAAATCGCATCATACCGCTCCCTCCTTCGGCAGAACCACGGCGGCGACGGTACCCTCGCCGAGAACGCTGGTGATGTTCAGACTGCCCCTACACATCGTTTGCAGGCGCTTCCGCACATTCTGGATGCCGATGTGGGTGCCGCCGTCTTGTGGCGGAGATTCCGGCAAGAACCCAACGCCGTCGTCGGAAACCGTCACGATGTAGGCGTCCGCCGTTTCCTCCGTCCGAATCGTCAGCGTACCGCCCTCGTCCCGCATCATGATTCCATGCCGCACGGCGTTCTCCACCAGCGGCTGGAGCGTGAGGGGCGGAATGAAGAAGTCGGTTACGGCCGCGTCCGTCTCCACGCACAGTCGGTCAACAAACCGCTGTTGCTCCAGCTTCAGATAGTACCGCGCATGGCTGAGTTCCTGCTCAAACGGGATGGGGGCCTTGCTTTTCAGCGAGCCCATGTTGCCCCGAAGAAAATAGGAAAAATCCCGAATGGACTCCTTCGCCAGCTTCGGGTCGATGTCGCAGAGCTGCCGTATGGTGGTCAGTGCGTTATAGAGAAAATGCGGCTGAATCTGACTGAGCATGATGTCGACGTGCAACTCATCCAGTTCCTTGTCCTTCTGTTGGAGCAACATCTCGCGCTCGAACTGGATGTTGACAAAGATTAAGAGTAAGGACAAACTTACGCTGACGTTCAAAACGCCAATCCCGCGTAACAGCATTTGCGACGCCAGGCCGACAAGCGGGAACACAATGTACAACAGAAAAAATATGACTTCCCGCCAGGCCAGCCGTTTCCTGTACGAGATGACCACGACGGTAAAGAGGAGGTAGCAGAACAGTGGAACCATCTGGGACAGGAGGAACAGGGCGCCCCGATGATAACCATCGTCCGCCACATAAAAAAAGGAACCGGTTAACGGGCTGATGACGGAAAAGAAAGTCTGTATGCCACACACGGCTGTGACGGCCGCCAGATACCCTTTTCTGACCCGCCCGGACAGCTTCAGGTATTCGTCCATATATCGGGCGAAATAATACAGGACGAAGGCGGAGGCGACGTAATACACCACCGTGAGGACGGTAAGTATGATTTTTTGATGCGGCTCCGAAGTATCCTGCATAATCCAGTCCGCCAAATCCCCTATTATCATAACGACGTTGGAGAGGCAAATGTACAAAAAGTACCGGTTCAGCCTTTGCCGATACCGTTGGTTGCTCAACAAATAAACAATTGGAATCAGCGATAAAACGATGCTGAATATGTCCAACGCAATATTTGTGGTCAGCATTTGCTTCATTTGGATTCACCTCGCCTTTCCGTCCTTGACCTCTTCTTCCTCCTCCCTTAACATCATTAGCAATTTTTTTTCCGCTTTTTCTCGCTCATAATCCTCGATATCCATAACCACAAACTTGCCCCTTCCGTTTTTAGTTAAAAAAACGGGTTCCCCAATACTACAGTTCTTAAGCACTTCGTTATAGTTTCTCAAATCTGATACTGGCAGTATTCTTCCCATTGGACACACATCCTTCCATTTCTATCTTTGCTAAGGCTCCTTGTATGCAGTATCCCCGCATATGCCTTAGTATATCAAACTTTGCTGTAAAAATCAACGTAAAATTTTACAGCATCCTATGCGTTTTTTGCAAAGGATTTGACATGATACGAAAAAATAATGTACTATAGTTACTGTGTTACTGGCGAGATTGCGTGAGGGACTTATGGATGAAATGGATGATATGAAAAAATTAGTGATTGGGATTTTGGCCCATGTGGACTCGGGCAAGACGACGCTGTCGGAAGCCCTGCTCTATCTATGCGGGCAAATCGGGCAATTGGGCAGGGTCGATAATAAAGATGCATTTTTAGACAACCACGAGTTGGAGAAGTCAAGGGGAATCACGATATTCTCCAAGCAGGCCATTCTTGAGATGGGCGACGTTCAGGTGACTTTGCTGGACACCCCCGGCCATGTGGACTTCTCGGCGGAAATGGAACGGACGCTCCAAGTATTGGACTACGCCATCTTGGTAATCGACGGCGCGGACGGCGTCCAAGGGCATACCAAAACGTTATGGCGGTTGCTTGGGTTATACCGAATACCCGTATACCTTTTTGTCAACAAGATGGATCGGGACGGGACGGACAAGGACGCATTGTTGAGGGAGCTGGGATTACGGTTGGACGGGGGGTTCGTGGATTTCGTCCAAGGGAAGACGGATGATTTTTACGACCAATTGGCCATGTGTGACGAATCCTTGATGGAATTCTATTTGGCGAAGGGACGTATCGACGACCCGCAAATCAAGCGGGCGATTCGGGATAGGCGCGTATTCCCCTGCTTTTTTGGCTCAGCCCTAAGATTAGACGGCGTCGAGTCCTTGATAAAGGGGATTGTGGACTACGCAACCATCCCGACTTATTCCGAGGAGTTTGGCGCCAAGGTGTTTAAAATCTCCAGGGACGAACAGGGGAATCGGCTGACCCATGTGAAGGTGACGGGTGGAACGTTGCGGGTGAAGGACTCTCCATTGGGCGGCGGGCAAATAAAAGAGGAAAAAGTGAACCAGATTCGTATATACTCCGGCAGCAAGTTCGAGGCGGTGGGCGAAGTGGCGGCGGGTTCCGTCTGCGCCTTGGTCGGACTCGGCCAAACCAGGCCGGGGGACGGCTTGGGTACCGCGGGGGGTGCTTTTAAGACGGTGTTGGAGCCCGTGTTGTCCTATCGCGTCATCCTGCCCCGCGGCTGCGACGCAAGGTCCGTGATTGCCAACTTCCGTCAATTGGAAGACGAGGAGCCGGAACTGCGCATCGTTTGGGATGAGCTGGCGCGGGAAATCCAAGTGCAGATTATGGGCGAGGTGCAAATCGAGATTCTACAGAGCCTGATTGAAACTCGCTTTGGCCTCCATGTGGAGTTTGGCGTCGGCAGAATTTTGTACAAGGAAAGCATTGTGGACAAGGTGGAGGGCGTGGGGCATTTTGAACCGTTGCGGCATTATGCGGAGGTGCATTTGTTGCTGACTCCGGGCGAGCCGGGGAGCGGCCTCCAATTTGACGCGGACTGTAGCGAGGACGTGCTGGCTCGCCATTGGCAACGGCTCATTTTGACACATTTACATGAAAAATCCCACAGGGGGGTCTTGACGGGCGCCCCCGTCACGGATATGAAGATTACCGTGGTTTCGGGCAGGGCGCACAACAAGCATACGGAGGGCGGCGACTTTCGGGAGGCCACGTACCGCGCGGTGCGCCAGGGCTTGAAAATGGCTCGTTCCGTCTTGTTGGAACCGTTCTACGCCTTTCAGCTGGAAGTGCCGGAGGGCGTGATTGGACGAGCCATGTCCGACGTCGAGAAAATGCATGGAACATGTGAGCTGGCGAAAGCCTCCGCTGGGACGGCGACGCTCGTGGGCAGCGCGCCCGTCGTAACCATGCGCAATTACCAGAAAGAGGTCGTCGCTTATACCAAGGGATTGGGCAAATTGTTCTGTACCTTGAAGGGGTATGAGCCATGCCACAATGCGGAGGAAGTCATTGCGGAGGTCGGATACGATTCCGAGAGGGACGTTTCCAATCCCACGGGTTCCGTATTTTGCTCCCACGGGGAGGGATTCTTGGTGCCTTGGGACAAAGTGAGGGATTACATGCATGTGGAAGGCCGCCTACAGGACAAGGCCGCTCCGCCTGAAGAATCCGTACCAGACAAAAGCTCCTCCACGGACGGAACCGCGATTGGCCCTGACGAGATTGACCGCATTTTCAATCGGACTTTTTACGCCAACCAAGGCAAGAAAAACATTTGGGGCAAATCCAAATCCGCCCTAGGCGACTACTACCGCTCCACCAGTTCTGCTAGTCCTTCCCATTCCGCTAGTTCTTCCCGTTCATCTACGTCGGATGGAAGTGGCAAGCCCCACAAGGTGAAGGAGGAATACCTCCTCGTGGATGGTTACAACATCATCCATGCGTGGCCGGAGTTGAGGGAACTCATCGAAGGCAACATGGACGGGGCGAGAATGAAGTTGATGGACGCCCTCAGCAATTACCAAGGAATGCGGGGATGCCACGTCATGGTCGTCTTTGACGCCTACCGCGTACCGGGACATCTGGAAGAAAAAATCCATTACCACAACATAGACATGCTGTTTACCAAAGAGGCTCAAACCGCAGACCACTATATTGAAAAATTCGCCCATGACAACGGGAAGAAATACGACGTCGTGGTCGCAACGTCTGACGGCTTGCAGCAGATTATCATACGCGGAAAAGGCTGCCGCCTGTTGTCCGCCAGCGACCTGAAATCCGAAATGGCGATTGCCGCCGAACGGGCAAGGCAGGATTACCAAGACCAGCCAACGGCGTTAAAGAATTATTTGATTCCTGATCCAACCTTGTTGGACGACCCGAAAGATGGTAGCGTCAAGTAAGTCATGAAAAACCCAAGCCGAAAACAAGGCTCAAACGAACCTTGAAAACACCTCAAAATCATCGAGTCCACGTAGCGACAATACTGTGATCCGTTGCATCCGTCGCCATCACCAGCCACACGGTAAACTTACCGTCCGCATACTTAAAATCCAGCATATAGTCGTTGTCATGAGCGAACGCCGCAATGGAACGCGTTCCGACGCCGTGGTCTTTTTCGCGCGCTACAGGCAGCCCCTTGCCATCGAACTCTACCGGGGAGGCGCATGGGTTCACTACCTCCAACCCTATCCGTCCCTCATCCTGAATCAGCTTAACGCGGATGATCCGCTTGTCCTCCTGCCGTATCTTATCCGTTGCGTTCAACGCATTTTCCAAAGTGTTGGACACCATAACCGACAGCTTGATTGTATCAATCGGAATCTCTCCCCGTATATTCGAGTCTATATATAGCTGAATATTCTTTTCCTCCGCTCTGCGGACAAATCGTGTGAACACAGCGTTCAGGATGGGCTCCGCACATATATCCTCCGGTATTGAATTTTGAAGCGTGTTCTGCCAGTCGGTATAGACCGCCTCCGCTTCGTCGGGCTTACCGGTGCGGTAAAGCTCCGTTATAACCGCCATCTCATGGCGCATGTCGTGACGCATCAGCGCCATGTCCTCACGGTGCTTCTTCTCGGCGTCGATCTGTTCACGCATGGCGTTCATCTGCCAAGCCAGCGTATCGGCATTATGTTCATGCGTCGCCTTCTCATGCGTGTTAACGATGGCATAACATAATATGAACAGGCTCCACACAACAAATACCAGCCCCATAATATATTGAAGCAAACTGCCTGGAAAATCATATGATACCGTCATGAACGCAAAGGCGAATACGGCTCCGAAAGCGTATATTGTCCATTCCCGCTTGTTGTCACTTTTCAGCAGTCTTTGCACCAGAACCGACCCCCGCTTGAATATTAGGATGATGTACCCCGAAAACATAACTGCGAGGATAAGAAACGAAATGAAATTTGCGTTTATATTGTCCGAAAGCTCCATTGCGCCGACAACCGCGTCAACCAAATACCACTGTGTTATAAGAAGAATATACTGCGTGAAGTAAATGAAAATCTTGTAACGCACCGATCCCGTCAGCATCCATATGTAGACAGGCAGATAGAAAAACGTGGGCAAAGCGTTCCAATCGAAGACGCCGCCGCGCAAGAAACGCCGCCACAGAGTTGTCAATACCGTCGTCGCCAACAGAAACAAAATAATGAAGCTCAGCTTGTGCTTACGCTTGAATACGGTTAACATGGTAATGCAGGATAAGGCGAGGACAACCAGCCCGATAATCATATCATATCCATTCATTAAAAATCTCATTTACGACCACCTCCAAACAGATGCTTATAGTATCACTCCTTGGTTTCACCGACTGCGCCCTTCACAATAGGCAGGCTCCCGTCGGTGGTCATAACCAGCGTATTAGTTTGCACATGCTTTACACAACACCACTTCACAACTTTCCTATAAGGCAAAAAGAGACGCCCTATGAGACACTTTATTGTATAATAAGTTTGCACGCCAATATACAAAAAAAGAGTGATCTCATACGACAAACCCATTATACAACAACAAGAACGTAATTGGTAGACTTTATCGATATTTTCCCGCTATTTTGAAACTTTCTCGTCCCGCCAAGCGGCTGTGTGAACGGCAAGCTTGCTTGCCGGACATACAGACATTTGCGCGAAGCGTGATGCGAAAAGGATGGAGGAACAATTCCATCTTGTAAGCACAAGCCCCAAATTGGATATGCGGGAATTCATGACGCTACGGCAACTTACCGCAAAGCATCTGCCGGACGGCGGCAGCACGCAATTATCCGTCGGCCTGTTTTCTCCATACATGACGTTTGACGACTTAAAATGGTTTCTTACCCCTTTGTTCAATCTTGACAAACTAATCGAGACACAAGACAAACTTTTTGATACTCTTTCTTCAGAAAGCGGGTTGACCATGTACGACTACGTTCAATATGAAGTTCCCGTCGTAATCATCGCCGGCGACCGCGACTGGATTACGCCCTTTCGCATGGCCGAAGACCACTACAACCTCATTTCCGCTCCCAAAAAGGATTTCCTGCTAATCGAAAACGCCGGACACATCCCTTTTATGGATGAACCGAAAAGATTTGCGGAAGCACTGGCAAAGGCGCTGGGGCAATATTGAGAACCTTAACGCTCTACAGTTCCACTTCGTGGAACTTGCTCCGCAATTGAGAAATTCCCTATAAGGTGAACAATACGGTTTGTCTGTCCGATAGAAAACGTGGCGAACCATCACGAGTTGCTATTCCATCCAATTTTCCACCTTCAATTCGTCAATATTCATAAAGTGCTTTATATTGTTTGTTATTAACGTATACCTATTATTGACGCATTGGGCAGCTATCAACAAATCCCCATCATCAATTGTCGTGCCTGAATTCCTTCGCTTTGCATATATCTGAGCGGCTCTGTCCATGTCAGTTGAAGTTAGACTGTTTACTTTTAATCGCCTACACAACCGTTCAAATATTTGTAGTTTATTTGTCGCCCTATTGGCTAATAACCCACGACGTGCTTCATAATAAACAATAAGTGGAATGACAACTTCATTTCCTGTATCTATGATACCTCCTAGTTTTGTCTCAATGGTAATACTTCCATTAAGAATATATGAAATTATATTCGTATCAAGGGCATAAATCATATTTCACCCTCCTTGAATTTTATTGGCTCAAACTCCGTCAACGGTTCGTCATCTATTTTTTTTATCTCTGACAAAAACTCTCTCCAAGCTTCCGCATTTTCATGATTGAAGACAGGTTCGTCAAGTACCGTTATATAAACGCGCTTCCGCTCTGGAATACGAATTGCCTGACCCGATGTGTAAAAATTCCCATTCTCAAAATAACCCTCATATGCTTGTGCCTGCATAAAACATTCCTCCCCTTCACATTTTTTGCCCTTTTTCCAGCCACTAACTTTCATTATACCCATATTTTCATTGATTGGCAACCCTGGTATATGTATTTTTAGCAGCTCCAGTATATGTAATTTGGCATTCATGTATTTGGCATTGCTTTGGGTGGATAGCCGTGGTATACTGGGAAAGGATTTTACTGTTGGAGATTTCAAAGTTAAAGTTTACAAAACCAGCTGACTTTTACATGGCTCCGCACTAGGACAATTCCCACAATCGCCATCGCACCCGATACATTTACCCCGCTGCTTGTCGCAAATTCCAATTCCTACAATTGTAATATGTGTAGATATGTAGTATAATTTTGAAATGCGGAGCAGTCCGTGGCATCCGTGCGACAAAATACCTTTTGTCGCTCAAATCATTATATGTGGGAAGCCATATCCGAACAATAACGAGTAATCTTCTATGCATGGCCAAAAAACGAGGGGGTACATGATGAAAAAGAATCTACTAAGAATCGTCGTAACTATGATTGGATCATTATACATGGGTGGCGTATCGACGGATGCCTCCGTCGCCATCAATTCGGGTACATTTCCAGACGCCGTATTTCGTACCAGCGTTGAGGAGCAGTTCGATATTGACAAGAACAGAGTCTTGTCGGATAGCGAGTTGGAATTGGCGACTTCGTACACATATTGGGGAGAGATGCCTCAGAAACCGTCGCATAAGAAAGGCATGAGTTTGAAGGGAATGGAGCATTTGTACAACCTACAGGAAGTAGCCATAAGCTACGTCAAACTTAACCGACCGCCATTAGGAAACCTCAAGCATTTGAACTTCCTAGGCCTACATGATACGGATATTGGCAGCATAGACGTAAGTGGTAATAAGGAATTGAGAACCCTCCACATTATGAACTCAAAAAAATCACCATTGCGAAGCATCGACGTGTCCCAGTTGACCGAATTGGAAGCCTTGGTGATATTTAAAACCAGAATCACCAGTTTAGACGTGTCTGATTGTCTGAACCTGACCGAAATGAACGTTTCTTCGAACAACTTGGTGACGCTGAAACTACCAAATAGCTGGTCATTAAAGCGCCTGCGCTGCTCCAATAACAAGATGCGAAGACTGTCCTTTCCTAAGAATTGTGGAATAACGTGGCTACGCGCGAACAATTGCGAACTCACCAATCTGGACGTAAGAAACCTAACCAGGCTGAGACGCCTGGAATGTAAGTCCAATCGACTGACCCATTTGACTTTGTGGAGGAATGTGGACCTAAGAAGACTAAACTGCTATAACAATAACTTTCGGATGCTGGACTTGCGCAATAACAAGAAGCTAAAACCATACAAGGTGTCAAAGGGGCACTCTGAGGGGGGGCCTGTGAAGGTTCTTTGGTAGACGGATTGGCTGAACGGCACAAGGCGTCTGTGACGACGGCGATTTGACTTTTCATTTCTCGGCAGCTATGATTCCGCATTTTCATTCACGGCGCTTCGTTTCACGAAGCGCCGTACTGGGACAATTCCCACAATCGCCATCGCATCCGATACATTTACCCCGCCGCTTGTCGCGAACCACCTTCCCCAAGGCGGCAACCGCAATCCCTGCGACGGCGAATCCAACCAAAAGGGTTCCCAGATTCTCCACCATCCATGTCAACATGTCAGTTCCCCCCTTCCCTCAGTCCCGCTTCCCTGACGAGGGATTGGACGGTTGCCGCCTCTTAGCCGGACGGTACAGCAGATACAGAAAGCTGACGCACGCCGCAAGCGCCACGACGGTACCCACGCCGAACCCGCCCCCCGAGAACCACGCGCCAAACTGGTATACGCAAAACGCGGTAACATAGGCCAACGCGCATTGGTATCCAACCGCCGCCCAGAACCACTTCGCATGGTACATTTCCCTCTTAATCGCACTCATTGCGGCAAAGCAAGGGGCGCATAAAAGGTTGAACAGCAAGAAGGAGAAGGCGGTCAGGGCCGTAAAGTTCGCGGCCAAAATACTCCAAGCGGCCTCGTTGGCCTCGGCGGCCTCCGTAAATCCGAAGAAGACGCCTAAAGTCCCCACCACGTTTTCCTTCGCTATCAGGCCCGTCATGGTGGCGACTGCGGGTTGCCATTTGCCCCAGCCAAGTGGGGCGAACAGGGGTGCAATGACCTTCCCGATATGGGACAACATGCTTTCGTCCATTTCCACTTGCCCAAACCCGCCCCCACTCCACCCATAGTTGGAGGCAAACCACACGGCCATGGACGCCAACAAAATGATGGTTCCCGCTTTCTTGACGAACGACCAGCCGCGTTCCCACATGCTGCGCAACAGGTTGGTCAGGGTCGGCCAATGGTAGGGGGGGAGTTCCATGACAAATGGGGCGACGTCCCCGTCGAACCACCTCGTCTTCTTAAGAATGACGCCGGAACAGACGACGGCGGCAATGCCAATCAAGTAGGCGCTTGGCGCGACCCACCACGCCCCGCCGAACATGGAACCCGCAATCAGGGCAATCATGGGCAACTTGGCCGAACAAGGGATGAACGAAGTGGTCATGATGGTCATCCTGCGGTCCCGCTCACTCTCTATCGTACGGGACGCCAGTATGCCGGGTACGCTGCACCCCGTGCCAATCAGCAAGGGGATGAAGGATTTACCCGACAACCCAAACCGACGGAAAATCCTATCCATGATGAAGGCGATGCGTGACATATAGCCACAAGCCTCCAAGAAGGCCAAGAGCAGGAAAAGAATCAGCAACTGGGGTACAAATCCCAGCACCGAGCCAACTCCCGCCACTATTCCGTCCAGAATCAGACTCCGCAACCAATCGGCACAATTTACGGCATCAAGGAAGTCGCCTATTAAGACGGGTATTCCAGGCACCCACGCACCAAACAAGCGCCAACCATTGCCAAATACCCCGTCGTTCGCCCAGTCGGTCACCACCGCCCCCACGCTCGATACGGATATGAAATACACGGCAAATATAATGATGGCAAATAAGGGGAGGGCCAGGTAGCGGTTCGTCACTATCCTGTCCACCTTGTCCGATGTGGACAACCCCCCCTTGTTCTTGACGGTTATGCACTCCTGTATGATGGAGTCGATGTATGAGTAACGCTCGGCAATGATAATGCTCTTGCTGTCGTCCTCCCACTCCTTTTCCCTTCTTCCAATGTCGCCCTCAATATGCGCCACTTGCTCGTCCTTAAGCCCAAGCCTCTTGATGATGTCGTCGTCCCGCTCAAAGAGCTTGATGGCAAAGTAGCGCTGCTGCTCCTGTGGCAAGTTGTGCAACGCGTACTCCTCAATATGCGCCAGCGTGTGCTCCACCCCGCCCGAAAAGCTGTGCCGCGGTATGGTCCGCTCCCCGCCGGCCGCCCGTATGGCCACCTCCGCCGCTTCCTCAACCCCCGTCCCCTTCAAGGCGGAAATCTCCACCACCGGGCAACCCAACTCCTTGGACAATCGGGCAACGTCAATCTTGTCACCCTTTTTATTCACCACGTCCATCATATTGATGGCAATGACGACGGGAATGGCCATTTCCGTGAATTGGGTGGTAAGGTACAGGTTTCGCTCCAGATTCGTGCCGTCTATCACGTTTAAGATGGCGTCGGGCTTCTCGTCCATCAAGTAATTACGGGTAACCACTTCCTCCATCGTATACGGAGAAAGCGAATAGACGCCCGGCAAGTCAATCAGCGTCACGTCCTCCCGCCCCTTCATGGCGCCCGCCTTCTTCTCCACCGTGACGCCGGGCCAGTTCCCCACAAACTGGTTGGAGCCGGTCAGCATGTTGAACAGGGTCGTCTTGCCACTGTTGGGGTTCCCTGCAAGTGCAATCGTTATCGCCATATGTCTCCTCCTTTAACCTTGTGCGGCTCGTTTCCCGAGCCTGCTCAGGTTAGTCGTCGCTAACCGCAATCCTGAAAATATGCGGAGTCCATCGTCCCCTCCGCCCGTTCGCCTTTAGCAAGGCTCTACCTCGATAAGTTCCGCATCCGCCTTTCGCAAGGACAGCTCATACCCCCGCACCGTAATCTCTATCGGGTCCCCCAACGGGGCCACCCTACGGACGCGCACCTCCACGTCCCTCGTGATACCCATCTCCATAATGCGGTTCTTAACGGGTCCTTCCCCCCCAATCTTGGTTACGCGTACGGCTTCACCCGTCTTTACTTCCCTAAGCGTCCGCATAATTGCACCTCCTTCCTTATGTCAACACCCTCGCTCGTCATTTGAGTAAGTTGCGACTAACCACAACGAAGCCTTGCGCAACACGCTTCGCGAGCCTGCATACGTCTTGCGCCTTTTGCAAGACGTTGTCGCTGGGCGCGCTCGCATCATTCAAGCAAGCTTGATGATTGGCTCACACATGTTCAGACTTTGTCTGAACATGTGCCTTCGCACAACTCAATTGGTTAGCCTACACTAACCAATCATGATTTTATCATATGATGGGACGCTTGTCAAGGTGATAAAAACATTTGCAAAATTAGCTTGCAAAATCAGCTCACGGTGATTTCGGCAACCGAGCAATGCGGCAACGCAAAACGCACCCCTTCACCCGTCTTCCCGACCTCGAGTGGAGCAATCGTCGCCGCATTGGGGTGCTCGAACGTATTGTGTGCGGCAACCTCACCTGACAGCACCCTCCCCTTGGCGCTGCCAAACGACGCACCCAGAAGCTCAAGGTCCATCTCCGCGCCGTCACTTGCCGACGTGTTGGAGATGGTCAACGTAACCACCCCGTCATTCACGCTTGCCGTCGCCGAGATTTGATTATCCATCCCCTGTTGCTCCAACCAATGCTCCACCCGCGTCGCGTCATGGTGGTTCTTGTACAAATCAAACACGTGGTAAGTGGGCGTCAACAACATTTGGTCGTTCTCCGTCAATATGACCGATTGCAATACGTTGACCGTCTGCGCAATGTTCGCCATGGGAACGCGGTCACAATACTTCGCAAAAATGTCCAGCGTCGTTGCGGCAACCATGGCGTCGCGCATCGTATTCTGCTGGTATAGGAACCCCGGATTCGTCCCGGGTTCGACGTCATACCAACAGCCCCACTCGTCCACAACCAATCCAATACGGCGTTCCGGGTCATACCTGTCCATAATCGCAAGGTGGTGGGCAATCATGTCGTCAATCGCACGCGCCTTGTCAAGGGTGGCGTAATACTCGTCCTTTGTGAACTCCGTCGCACTACCCTTGCTCTCCCACGTGCCGGGAACCGTGTAATAGTGCAGGGACAGTCCGTCCATGAATCGCCCGGCAATCCGCATCAACGTCTCCGTCCACTCATAATCGTCGCCGTTCGGCCCACATGCGACCTTGTACAATCGATTGTCGCCATAATTGCGGCAATAGGTCTGGTAACGGCGGAACTCGTCGGCATAGTGTTCGGGTCGCATGTTGCCGCCACAACCCCAATTCTCGTTGCCCACCGCAAAGTACCTAAGCTTCCAGGGTTCAAATCGACCGTTCTCGGCACGCAACGCCGCCATCGGCGACACGCCGCCAAACGTCATGTACTCAACCCATTCCGACATCTCCTGAACCGTACCGCTGCCCAAGTTGCCGTTCACATACGGCTCACATCCAACCTGCGCGCACAACTCCATGAACTCGTGCGTGCCAAAACTATTGTCCTCAATCGCCCCGCCCCAATGAGTGTTAATCATCTTCTTCCGACTCGTCCCAACGCCGTCGCGCCAATGGTACTCGTCCGCAAAGCATCCGCCCGGCCACCTCAGTACCGGCGCCTTGATGTTCCTCAGCGCCTCCACGACGTCGCTGCGTATGCCGTTGACGTTTGGAACCTCCGAATCCTCACCCACAAAAAGCCCATTATATATGCATCGTCCCAAATGTTCCGCAAAATGTCCGTAAATATTCTTGTTGACAACGCCCCTGTGGGCATTCACATCAATTACCACTTTCCCCATCCGTAACGCTCCCTTCATAAAGACGTTTAATTGCCATAAACGCATCCTCGCTCAACACGTGCTCCATACGGCATGCATCCGCCGCCGCCTGTTTGGAATCGACCCCAATGCTGACAAGCCAATCGCAAAGCGTCGAATGACGTTCGTACACTTGTCCAGCGGTTCTCTCCCCCTCCTCGGTCAAGGTTATGTAACCGTCTTCACTCATGTGAATCAATCCCCTGGTGCGCAACTTCTTCATGGCCACGCTGACGCTGGGCTTGGAAAACCCCATCTCATCCACAATGTCTTTGGACCGCAACGCCCCGGCCCTCTTTGACAGCAAGAGGATTGTCTCCAAATAATCCTCCGCAGACTCCTGAACTTGCATAACGACGCCTCCTATGCAACAAATCATACCATGCAAGGGAATAAAAAGCAAGGACTTCCCATTTCAAAATCTCCGAAAAATATCTAAAAAATATTCTGAACATTTGTTCTGTTTTTACTTGCATTCCCTAGAATGACGTGCTATAA